>NICF_comb_assmDRAFT_10002271_pt1 | contig 14683 bp, 11 predicted proteins | sample NewIslPassag4_SG_FD_11279 | JGI IMG/M metagenome (IMG submission 11279) | reverse complement strand
AGGCGTGCAACACCCGCCCACCTGGTTTGGCGGTCACATCATGTTTATCACAAGCGGATCTCAGAACGTGGAGGAAGCCTGGCGCTTCCTGCATTTCATCACCGCTAGCGAGGAAGGAACGGCCGCGTACGCAGAAGTCAGCGGGACGTATCCCAGTTACCGGCGGTCGCCGATCTACGACGTCTACCTGCAGGTTCCTCGTCAAGCCGAGTTCATCGCGATTCTGGGCAATGTGAGCCGGCACCGAGCGGGTATACCTGCATTGGGAGATCTGAACAGGGAGATCANCGCCGCCATGGAGCAGGTCCTTTCCGGCCAGATTGCACCACGCAACGCTTTGCTGGGCGTTCGGGAAAGAGTCCAACCGGTCGTCAATGCGCTCCTGAAGCGATGAAGCCTGCCAATTTGAGCCTTCGAAATTAGCCGGGAGCGTGGACTTGCGAGGAGGATGGCATTGTGCGACGTCCTTTGAGATGGTTGAGCTCCTTGAACCCCTCGACCTCAGTGAACTCAAGGAGGCCCTTGAGCTCCTTGGGCTCTTTGAGCTCTTTCAGCTCTTTCAACTCTTTCAGCTCCTTCGACTCCTTCAGCCTTGTCCCGGGTCCTCCTCGCTGTATCACTCCTTCTCGCCACGTCGCGCGGCGCCTGGCGGCCGGGACGAGACATGGTGATTCCGTGAGGAAGAAGGCTTTGATTCTTGCCTTGGTGATCTTTGTTGCCGCGTTCGGCCTGGGCGCAAGTTCGAGTTTCAACTCGGCCTTGAGTGCGGCCGGCGCAGCGAGAGCGAACGGGATTTTACCGGAGGGTGTAAGCTACACCAATCCGGTGATTCATGTCGGCAGCGCCGATCCCCATGTGCTCAAAGCCAGCGATGGCCGGTATTACATGTACAATACCTTCGGTTTTGCCGTCTATTCCTCGGAGAACCTGGTCGACTGGCGCTACGAAGGGAGCGTCATGCCGGTCGGTTCGTGGGGCGTGCGCGATTTTTGGGCCCCCGAAGTGGTCGAGTTTGACGGGCGCTTCTATCTTTTCTACTCGGCCGAGCGTCCGGAAGGAGGCAAGCGAATTGGTGTGGCCGTGGGCGAAGGGCCGACCGGGCCGTTTCATGATCTCGGACGTCCTTTGTTTGATCCAGGCTTTCCCGTGATCGACGCTCATGTCTTCATGGACGACGATGGCCGCGCTTACCTCTATTTCGCCCAAGATCAGGTACCTCAAGGAGCCGGCCGCTTCGAGAGCCGCCTCTACGGAGTCGAACTTGCTCCGGACCTCCTGTCCGTCGTCGGGGAACCTGTCGAGCTGACCCGGCCGGAGCAGCCTTGGGAGCTGCGCTCGGGAGGGAGGGCTTGGAACGAGGCGCCCTTTGTGATCAAGCGACACGGGGTCTATTACCTGATGTATTCGGCAAACTGTTTCTGTGGCGCCGACTACTCCGTCGGTTATGCCACGTCGGACCATCCCCTCGGACCGTACACCAAATACCGGGCGAATCCGGTTTTAAGCCGAGGCGCATGGCTCGACCGCCTCTCTGGTCCAGGTCACCACAGCGTCGTCGAGTCGCCCGACGGCCGGGAGCTTTGGATCATCTATCACGTCCACGCGGACCCGGCGGCAGGCGGTGGGGACCGCCGGATCGCCATCGACCGCATGGGCGTGCGCGAAGACGGTTCGCTCTATGTCAGCGGCCCGACGCTCACTCCGCAACCTTTACCGTCAGGAGCGACCGAGTACGTGAATCTGGCCCCGTACGCCACGCTCACGGCGAGCAGCGTTCAAGCGGGAAGGAGCGTGGCCGCTCTTGTCGACGGGGAGGTGGCGGTCGACCCAGCCAAGGAAAGGTGGGAGTGGGCGGCTGACGGCGAGCGGGCCGGCGCGTGGTTCCGGCTCGCTTGGAATAAGGAACAAAGGGCACGCTGGGTGCTTCTTTATCCAAGCGTCTCGATGGCCCGTAACGCCGTGTCGGTATCGGTGCGCACCAGCGCGGGTACCGAGATCCGCGGAATCCAGTTGCCCGGTGAGCCCGGGGCGGCGGCGTTCGTCGAGCTTCCCGACGATGTCGGGTTTGATTGGCTCGAGGTCTCGATCGACAGAATGCGGGGCGACGGCAACGCGGGGATGGCTGAGGTGATGGTCCTCGGTTCTCCGGCGGGGCTTGCGGGAGAAGAGAGGGGTTCCATCTGGCTTTCGTCACCGAGGCGAGGTGCGCGTCTCGTTGACGTGACGCCCGTCATCCTCCAGGCCCACTACGTGGAAGTTGAGGAAGTCGCCCTGCTGCTCGATGGAGTGGAGCTTTACCGCGGCGCGGAGCTGCCCGAGCTGTCGCTGGATCCGGCGGCGCTCGATCCGGGAACACACTGGCTCACTGCGGTCGTCCTCGACCAAGACGGCCGGGAATACCGGTACACCGGGGAGTTCTCGTTAGAGCACGTGCGGATTGCTGCTCCGGAGGACGGGGCTCGCCTTGCGGGCGAAGCGGTCATCGAACTTGAAGCAGGGATCCCGCAGGAGCAGATCGCACGCCTTTCGGTGCGATGGGTCCCGATCGGCGAAACCGCTAAGGTGACGGGAATCCACGAGGCGCATGCCGGGAATGGATTTGTGCGCTCGCTCATCATCAACACTCTAGACCTCCCCGACGGTGCCTACGACCTTGAGGTCGAGGCGACGACGGCCCCGGGCCGCGTGTCGAAGCTCTCCCGGCGGTTCGTGGTCGACAATTGGGAGGTCCTTGAGGACCCGATCCTCCCTCCCGTCGAGTCAACCTGGTTTGGCAACATCCCGCAAATCAAGGCGGTCTCGATGTCCGGCGGTTGGGAGTACCGCACGGCGGAGGCGGTCGCATACTGGGGTGACGCCGATCGGATCGGCCTTTCGGCACGACGCGAGGGGGGCGAGGAGTACTTGACGTGGCGGCTACCGGGACTTTCCGCGTTCACCGTCAGGGTGTACGCCGTGGACGAAGGTGAGCTCGACGCCGTGAGCATTTGGGTGTCGGCCGACGGCGATAGCTGGGTAAACGTGGGCTTCGAGATAAACGTCGTTCACGACCTCAAGAAAGCAACCGGGAGCAATTGGCCCGAAACGACAAGCGAAGCGGACTCCGAAGCAAGTGGTGAAGCGGCTGTGGCCGCCGGCGGCGGTTGGGTGGGCCGGGATGCGGAGCTGGCCGGTCGCTCCGAGGCGGCTCATCGTGTGCAGTTGTTCGAACTCCAGGGAACCCTCGCGCCGGAGCTTCAGGCCGGGCTGCTGAAAGTAGTCGTCAAACCCCTCGAGGGAGATTCCCATGGGCTTGAGATCGGGCATGTCACTTTACGCGCTCCAAGACGGTCTTGACTGAGTAGACTGAGGGTCTGCGCGCCCATTGCTAAGAGCCGTCGTATTGAGACCGAGCCTTCCATCACTTGGACCCGAAAGCGTTTCCGGATGCCTCAAGGGGGGGCCAGTTCCTGCTTGCCGCCCGTCGTGTTGGATCCTTATCGTTTGATCCGGCACAAACCTTGTAACCTCAAAAGTTCATGAATAGAACTTATAGAATACAAAATGATTCTGTGTAGGATAGATGCAATCTTTTTTGTTATTATATCTTTGGTTTCTTTTGGTAAAGGAGGTGAGGTTCCAACGTTGGAGGCGCGTGCGTCGCGACGTTCTTTGGTCCGCGAGATTTGAGGCAAGCCGTGTCTCCGATTGGTCCCGGCAATCCTGAAGCGCCGGAGGACGGGGAGGTAAGGAACGGGCCGAATGGCCCCACGACACATCGACCAAAAGGAGCGACTTCCGGTGAAGCGATGCATCATTCTAGTGCTGGCGGTTTTCGTACTCTTCGGTGCCTTCTTCGCAAATGCGCTGGCTAGAGAAAGCCTTCACGTACAGCTGATCCTGAGCAGCCAGGCCATCACTTACATACAGGAAAACATCGTGCCGGAGTTTGAAGCGAAGTACGACGTCAGCGTGCTGATCGAGCCCGTCGGCTGGGATAACCGCTTTGAGAAGGTGCTCATCAGCACCGCGGCCGGCGTACCCCCGGACATCTTCATGAACGGCGCCGAGCACGTCCTCGAGCTGGTGGAGGCGGGAGTCGTCTATGCCATCGACCGTGAGTGGGAAACGTGGGAGGACCGGCACGACTTCTTCCCTGCAAGCTTGGGAAGCTCCACCTGGCAAGGCCACAGGTACGGTGTCCCGATTTACACGGGGCCTCGGATTTGGTGGTTTCGCAAAGACCTGTTTGAGCAGGCGGGCCTCGACGCCGAACGTCCCCCCAATAGCTGGGATGGGCTTCTGGACGCCGCTAAGCGCCTGACGAGAACCGAAGCCGATCGTGTCGTCCGCCAGGGGTATGACTTAAGCCGCTGGAACCCGGGCGACGTGTTCGCAGGAACTCAAGATTACACTGTATTCCTGTGGCAGGCAGGCGGAGAGCTCGTCGATCCGGAGACCTACGAGCCGCTCTTCTATTCTCCACAGGGAAGCGAAACGCTCCAGTTTCTCATCAACCTGCGGGATGCGGTGCAGCCTCCCGGCTATCAAAGCGCCCTGCCCGAAGGGTCCGGTTCGCCCTTCTTCCGCGGCGCCTCGGCCATCTACCTTGCAGGCGGTTGGGTGGCTTCGGAAGTTTACACCCTGCAGCCCGATCTTGCCGAGGTCATAGGTGCGATTGACCCGCCGCTCGGTTATCGCCATCAAGTCAGCGCCGTCTTCAGCGACTGGCTAGCGATTCATTCCCAGAGTCCCAATAAAGAGCTGGCGTGGCGGTTCATTCAAGAGCTCACCGCTCCCGACGTCCTGGTGGACATCAACTTGCGCACCGGGCTTCTCTCGCCACGGCGGTCGACGGTAGAGATCTTCGCCGAAGCGAATCCGCTCACGCGCTTCCTTTACGCGTCGATGGATTACATGCGGCCCTTCCCGGTCTTCCCGCGGTCCCAGGAGCTGCTCGGGGTGCTCCATCGGGAGTACGCACAGGCCATGGCCGGGACCCGGGGAATCGAATCGGCCTTGGAGGAAGCCGCACGCCTGTGGCGCTCCCTTTTGGCCGAGCAGCGATGATCGAGCGGGTCTAGTGCAAGCAATTGATGAACCAGGGGAGAGTGGGGCGAGGGAGGTTGTGGCCCCGTCGCCCCACGTCAAACCCCTTTCGCGTTGGAATCGTGAAGTGTACGATGCTAGGGGCTGGTGGGAAAAACCGTACGTCGTCGCCCCCCATTTGAGGTAAGGGGATCTCAGATGGGGGCAAACCATCGGCCGGCTTATAATTTGGTAATAGGGATCCCAAAAGCAAACCGCCCCCTCCGGAGTACTCTGGATGCGAGCGATTTTGTGGTCCCTATGGTAACTCCACGCATTCGGCGCATTTAACCGGACGCCGCCTATTTGAAAATGACGTTCGGCTGAACTTCCGAGGCTTGTTCGATTCTGCCGTCTGACCCTGCCGTTTGACCATTGTGCACCATTGTTGGGCACCCTTGGTTGGGCCGTCGGTGAAGGGCCTTGCGGCGGTGAAGGGTTTCGGAGTTCTGTCTCGGAGCTGTCAGTTAATCTGGCAATCGTGAAGTCGATCGGCCTCGGAGCCGCAACCAGTTGAACGCTTCCTCTGCATCTCTCGCTTACGCTTTCTGTGGACGGGCGGATTGGGTGTCTTGTATTCTGCACCCACGAGCCCGGTGTACTCAAGAACGAGCTCTCCGGTCTCGACGTCGACGGTTCCCGTGGTGAGCAAAAACCCGCAAGCGCCTTCGCTGATGGTGAGGATGTTGCCCATACGCCCGTCGGCGGAGGTCACCCCGCGGTCCGAGGTGGTGAACGTGCCGGCCCGAGTGCCTGCGAACCGATGCGTTCCCTTAAACAGCATCGAACCATCGTCGAGAAACCTGGTGACTTTGAGCGATGCGAAAATCTCACCGCCTGACAATGGACCTGTGACCTTGCTGACCGTCACGTCGAAGCCCGTCAAGACTCCTTCTTCCAGGCGAGGTACGGAGACGCCGTGAATCACACCGGTAATGATTGAGCAGCGGGAGTTCTTTTCTTGGGCACTTGCCGAAAGACTCGAGGATCCCAGCGTAAATGCCGCAACCAGCACCACGGCAAATAGTCTCGTCACAGGAGACACCTCCGTCGCAGAAGATGCCGCTCCCAGCGACTTTGCCATCGTTGAAGATCCGACGTGGTCGCGAAGGGGGCGAGTCTTCGACGATACCCAGTCCCACTTTGGATACCGATGTATTTAATCCAAAAGATTAAAAATAGTTCGCCCTATTCCTTCAAGAAACAGGCTGAGCGAAACAGGTCGAGGGCTTGACAGGTACCGGGGCGTCGACAGGCGGGAGGAGGAAAGCGGTTGACGCCCGGCGGCGCGGTCAAGGGAGGCGACGCTTGAAGGTTGGGTTGGAGAGGCCCGACTACTTCGTGGCACTCCGAGGGTTCAGAAGAGGTGCCCTGTGGTGTTGGCCGCGTTGTTAACACGCTCCGCCGGTCAAGAGTGTTAAGGATTTGGCCAGGATACGGGGAGAAACGGTTGCAGAGCTGTTTCAAGGCGCACGGCCCGCAGAGGTTAAGGCAATCGGCAAGACCGTTTCCGTCCTGAGCTGCATTGATTCTCGAACGTGCCTGGGACCGCCTCGAGACCGTAGGGGTAGGTGCTCAAGGAACAGCGGGGACCGGTGAAGGCACGGTCGTGGTCATGTCTTTGACATTCTGCCGGTCGGCGAAATGCAAAGATCATGGCCAACGAGGCGGGTGAATGGTGGCTCGCGCGAGCCGAAAGCGCCGCTCCATCGTCTCGGCCGGTGCCGTTGATCCATGAGAGCGGGGGCTAAATTGAGCCGAAAGGGCGGTGGGCGAATGGCGAGTCGATGGACTCGACGGGAGGGGATCGCCCAGTCACTCAGGGCCCCGGTCTTTGCGCATGTGGCGCCATTCAGTGGGTGTGCGGCCCATGATCCGCCGAAAGACGGTGGCGAAGTGCTGGCTCGTCGCGTAACCGAGGTCGACCGCGATCTTGGTAATAGGCTCGTCGGTCGCCTCGAGCCGCCGGCAAGCCTCCCGGCAGCGCAGGCGCTCGGCGTAGGCCATGGGCGTCAGCCCGGTCTCCTGGCGAAAGAGCCGGTGAAAGTGGGATGGACTCACGTTGATCAAGCCGGCGAGCTCTTCGACCGTACACCGTTCGGACAGGTTGGCCTCGAGCCATTGAATCACCGTGCGCACGAGCCTCGCGTTTTGGCTTTGGCCCGGTGCTCTCGGCTGCCCTTGAACCAGCGCCAGGAGGAACTGCAGGACCAACACTCGCTGCTCGAGGCGGGAGAGCGGGTCGGAGCGCATGAGTGCCTGGCTTAGCTTGGCCATCCACTTGGGAGCTTCGGGAGTGACGGCACTTACGCGGGGCAGCGCTTCGATGGCCCGGGCCAGTTCGAGAGTTTCGCTTNGGGATAGGCCAAGCCAGGGAAGCGTGTGTTGGCCAAGGAACGGCGCTCTGAGCTGCAGCCACCAAAACTGGCAGGGTTCGATCACGTTATAGCGCGCATTGTGCACTTCCCCGGGGCGAGTGTAAAACACGTCGCCCGCGCCCGTGTCGTGCTCCTCGCCGTCCACCTCCCATGAGGCCTTTCCCTTTTCGATCAGCACGAATTCGTAGGCTTCCTCGTGGGAGTGGTAGCCGAGGGGTGAGGCTTCTCGCACCTCCCGCCGTCCAAGGAGCAGCAATTCCGGCATGTGGGGAGCGGGCGATTCCCACATCCAGTGGGGGGAGTTGACATCCACCGGCGGTGGGTCGCCCTTCATCAGGGATGAGTTGATATCCACCACCTGAACGCACCTCAAAAAGCCGGATGTTTCTAAAACTACTTCGCAGCACGGGGGACGCACGCCTTCCTAAACGGGATTAGACTTCGGAGTGGGGCTTCGCGCATAGGTGTGAGGATTAGCAAGGATTGGGCACGTTCAAGTTCCTGAACACGCCAGGGCAGCAAAAACTCGGTCCAATCGCTTTCGGGCCAGGTGAAGGGATGGGATGATTCCTTGACCGCGTGGGAAAACGCACAAAAACCGCTCGCGGTAGGGCTTGTGGGATGCGGTGCTATCTCCGGGGCGCACTTGCCGGCTTATCGGATGTATCCCGAACGTGTCCGCCTCGCTGCGGTCTGCGACACCCGGGAGGATGCCGCGGCAAAGGTCGCCCGGGAGTTCGGCCTCGAGCGGCATTACACCGACCTAGCAGAGATGCTGGCCGAGGCCCCCATCGACGCCGTCGACATCTGTCTGCCGCACCACTTGCATTACCCGGCCGCTCTGGCGGCGCTGAAGGTGGGGAAGCATGTGCTGGTAGAAAAGCCGTTCGCCGTTTCCATGGCCGAGTGCGTCGAGCTGGTCGAAACAGCGCAGGCGAAGGGTCTTACCCTGATGGTCGCCCAGGTGCAGCGGTACACGCCAGAGTACCGGAACCTCAAAGTGCTGATCGACCGGGGCGAGTTGGGAGCGATTCACCACGCCCGCATCGATGGTATCCAGAACCTCCACGACTACGCCGAACCTCCTCACTGGCTGTACCACGGTGAGACGGCGGGCGGCGGGGGCATCATCAGCGTTTTGGTGCACAAGATCGACCTTCTGCGCTACTTCCTGGGCGAAGCGCGCCGGGTGACGGCTCTTGGCAAGACGGCGGACCCTGCGTTTCGGGACGCCGAGGATTACGCCGTCGCCCTGATCGAGTTTGAAAACGGGGCGCTGGTCGATGTGTTCAGCTGCTACTCCGCGGCGGCGCTTCCGTATAGCGAGATGTTCTGGCTCTTCGGCGAAAAGGCGGTAGTGCACACGTTGCCTTCGGAAGGGGAGTGGAGCCGCTCTCAACCCCGCATCGCCTACAGAAGCGGCACCAAGTCGGGAAGGGCTTTCAAGGATATCGTCGGCGGGGCCGGGGTGGATACCCTCCCGACGGACCAGCCCTTCGTCAACGAGATTCTCCACTTTGCAGAATGCGTGACGACCGGCCGGGAGCCGATCAGCAGTGGGCGTGACAACCTGGGGACGATGGCGGTCATCTTCGCCATTTACGAGAGCATGCGGCTGGGTGGACAGCCGGTCGAGGTGAAACGCCCGCGATGAAGCTCGTCGTTGTCCCCGAAGAGCGGATCACGGTCGACCTCGGCGGGGGAGACAGCGTCACATGGCAAATCGCGAACGAACTGCCTAAGCCCTTCATTCACCCGCTGACCCTGAGCGGAAACCCGGTGACGCTCGCCTCGCCCTATGATCACGTCCACCATCGCGGCATCATGTTTGCGATGAAGGTCGACGACGTCAACTACTGGGAGGAGGGGGAGGGTCCGGGCTTTGGAGTCCAGCGCGTGAAGAGCGTCGACGGCATTTGGTGCGACAGAGAAAGCGCCCGCTTTTCGCTGCAAATTGAGTGGATCGCCTTGGGAACGCAAGGGGGGAGGCAAAGAGCCGGCGGGCTTGCGGAGGAGCCTGCGGGTGGGGCGGCGACTGTCCGAGCGGAGTCGTCGGTTGGGCCTGCGCGGCTTGATGGGGCGCAAGGAAGTGCACACATCGCCGAGACGCGCTCATTCTTGGTGGAAAGGATCGAGCGAGGCATCTTGATCACGTGGCGATCACGGCTCGTGGCCGAAGGCGTTCCAGGCGTGGTGCTGAGCGGCAAGACGCCTCATGCGGCCGTGAGTTACTACGGCCTCGGCGTGCGTTTTTCCAGGGCGATGGATCTTTCGGGAGAGCACCTCAATGCCGCGGGTGGGCGGGGGGTGGATGAGACGCACGGGAGCCGGGCGGCGTGGCACGACTACGCCGGCCTGCTCGACGAGGCGAACATCCCCGTGGGCATCGCGGTCTTCGACCATCCTAAGAACCCGAGGCATCCGACTGAGTGGTTCGCCATGCAACGGCCTTTCGCCTACGTGAGCGCAAGTCTGGTCGCAACGAGGGACTATCCTCTCGTCGCGGGCGAGCCGCTGGAGCTCACCTATGGGCTGTGGGTGCGCCCCGGACAGGCGACGCGGGACGAGATCGAGGCCGTTTACCGGGGGTGGTCGGCGAGCGGTCTTTCTTGACCATCCGGTGTTCTTCCATTCCGCTTTGCAGCTTGCGCCAAAAGGCATTTGATGCAAGCGACACTTGAGACGATCGGAACTTTGAGACAGCGGTTTAAAGAGGTATCGCAATTATCGGAGTCAACAGAATGGGTTGGGGGGTCTTAGGTGATGAGTCGCTGCTTGGTACTCCTGTTGGTCGCATCCAGTCTCATCTGGGGCGAGGCGGTTTTCGCTCAGCCCATCGAGATTGATTTCTGGGGCGTGTGGGGCGGGCAAAGCTTTGAAATCGAGCAAGGCGTCATCGCCGAGTTCAACCGGCTTTACGAAGGGCGCATCAAGGTCACGGGCGTCGAAGTGCCTGAAGGGGCCGACGCTAAGCTGGCCGCGGCCGTAGCCGGCGGTGCTCCGCCGGCCGTGATCAAGATCAACCGCCCGTTCATGGGCGAGTATGCGGCCAAAGGCCTGCTCCAGGTCCTCGACGATCTGATCGCAAGGGACAACTACGATGTGGACGCACACTACCCGGCGACGCGCGGCGAGACGATTTTCGAGGGCAAGACGTACGCGATACCTTGGAATACCGACAATCGGGGAATGTACTATCACGTCGGCCTCTTCGAAGAAGCAGGGTTGGATGCCAACACCCCGCCTCGGACTTGGGAAGAAGTGAACGAAGCCGCGCGCAAGCTCGACCGGTGGGATGCGACGGGAGCCCTGAGCCAGGTGGCGTTTGCTCCGCACTGGGGAAATTGGTACTTCGTCGGCTGGCTCTGGGCGGCGGGCGGGAGCCTGCTGGACGAGAGCAACCGGCGGGTGACCTGGAACGACGAGGCGGGCGTCAAAGCGCTGACTTGGATGAAAGAGCGCCTCGACATCTACGGCGGCGCCGCGGCGTTTGACCAGTTTCTCAGCCAGGTGGCGGGCGGCGTCTTTACCGGCCGCAAGGTCGCCATGGTGATGGACGGGTCATGGACGCTCGGCGGGCTCAGGGAGCAGGGGCTGGAATCGGAGTTTCGAATGGCCTTCCCGCCGAGGCCGGCGGGGCTCGAAGAGACGCCGGTCACATGGTCCGGCGGTTTCGCCCTGGCGATTCCCACGGGTGTCAACGGAGCCGCCCGCGAAGCGGCGTGGGAGTTCATCAAGTTCTACTCGGGACACGACGCTCAGGTGATCTTGGGGTCCCGGACAGGCCAGATTCCCACGCTCCGGTCGGCGGCGTCCTCAGACGAGTTCTTAGGCAGCGCACCGCAGATGGACGTCTTCGTCCAGCTGATGCAGCATAGCCGATGGCTGCCGGCGATTCCCAACGGCGCCGAGATGTGGGGGCTCTATACCGATCAGATCCATTCACTGCTTGCGGCCGGCGAGATGCCCGTCGTCCAGATCCTCAACGAGACGGCAAGGATCGGGCAAGCACGGCTGGACGAGGCGTGGGCGCGGCTTGGGAATTAAGGGCCAGTCGAGTGGTGACGGGTGAGCGGGTGAACGGATACTCTGAGAGGGACGGGCACCGGGACTTGGGCCGGGAACGGGGACGGAAAGACGCTCATGAGACCAGCGAAAACGGCTGAGGATGTGCGGCGAAGGAACCCCCAAGGGCTCCTTCGCCGCACTTGCCGGCGCGCTTTTGGGTTGAACGGACCCCCATTGAACGGAAACCCCAGTGGTAGGATCACTGCCCGAGCCGGGATCGAATTTCGTCTGCGACGGCCTGGGCTTGGCGCTGCGCTTGGTCGAGGGCGGCTTCGACCGACATTTCGTTACGCACCATGGCGTTGATCGAAGGCCAAAGGACGCCCGCCAACTGGTACCAGCCGTGCAGTTGGTGCTCAGGCGTCTCCATCGCGTCTTGCTGGGAGCCGGCGATCACGGCGATGACATCGGTCACCTCCATCCCGATGGAGCCGGCTAAGCCTTCCACGTACGTCGGAAGGACCGAAAAGCGCGCCGGACCGGTCCTCGTCCTGAGCACAAAATCCGTCATCGCCTCAGGGCTCGTTAGGAATTTGATGAGCTCCCACGCTTCCTCCGGGTGCTGAGAGATGCTGGAAATGTGCCACGCGTCGGTGAACATAATGCTCTGCCGTCCCGCAGGGAACTGTGGCACCGCTGCCAGTGCCCAATCGACGGCGCCGGGTGCGAGAAGGTAGCCTTGAAAAGCCCATCCGGCGGCAAGGCGCATCGAGATGTGCCCGGTGGCAAAGGGTTCCCAGTAGTTTGGAGGAGCTTGCCACTCATCGGCGACGGGGTTCGGACTCACCCGTTGTTCATAGATCATGCGCACAAACTCCGTAAAGCCCCTGCGGGACTCCGGACGGTTGATGACGACCTGTTGGACGATTGCCGATTCGTACGTGGCGCGGTCAAAGTAGTCGCCGCCGAAGCCTTGGACCCAGGGAAGGAAGTACTCGACCTCACGCCAGAGATCAAATCCGTAATGGGCGACGCGACCCTCCGCGGTCCGGCGGGTGAGGCGCCTCGAATACTCCAGCAGATCTTCCCAGGTCCAGCTTGGATCTTCCCAGTCGGCAGGAGGAGCGGCCAGACCCGCTTCGCTGAGATGGGTCCGGTTGTAGGCAATGCCCGAGGTGTACAAGTTCATGGGTATGCCAATCACTTTGCCGGACCGGTGGACGCTTCGCCACGCGGCCGGGAGAAAGTCTGTGATGTTCAGTTCTTCCGCGTCCCGCTCCACATACGGCGTCAAATCCCGCAAGAATCCGGCCACGAACCAATCAGAGGTAGGCCCGCCCTCGCCCCAGACATCGGGAGCAGATCCACCCGCAAAGAGAACGGGAATCTGAGCGATGTCTGCGATAGTTCTTTCCACGCGGATGTGCGGGTTTTTCGCTTCAAACTTGGCGATCAGCTCGTCGTAGGCCGGGAGGAATTCTTCCCGGGCCCTAAAGGCGATGGTAATCGTGACCGGTTCTTGTGCTTTGACTGCAGCCCACGGTACGTGAAAAAGCGCCAATGTGAAGAGAACAAGCCGAAAACTCCATGGGGGCCGTCGCCGAAGGCTCATCGCTGAACCACCTCTTCCTCGGCAAATGAAACGAATAGAGGAGTTAAGAAGTGAAATTGGTACAATTTAGTCTATTGTCGTTCGCAAACACGAATCCTTTTCACTCGATTCGAGAGGGCAGTGGTTCTGCGGCGAAAGGGACGCGGCGGACTCGGCCGAAGGTGCACCAGCAGCCGGTCAGAACTGCAGACGTCTCGCACACGTCTCAAAGGAGTGGGCCCCAATGGGCGTCGGCGTTCAAGCAGTTGAAGTGAAGCCTTTTACCGGGGACTTCGTGGAGGCTGCCACCCGCGTGTTCGTTCGAGCGTTTGCGCTCGATCCGTGGAACGAAACCTGGCCCGCATCAAGAGCCCGCCAAAGGCTGAGCGACATCGTGCACGCACCGGGTTTTCTAGGATTTGCAGCCCTACAAGGTGAGGAACTAGTCGGATTCGTGCTCGGCAGATTCGAGGTCTATGCCGACGAGGATCATTTTTATGTTCAAGAGCTGTGCGTGGCGCCCGAACACCAACGGCAGGGCATTGGAACGCTGATGTTGAGCTTTTTGCATAAGTGCCTAGAGGCAATGGGCTGCCGGCAGGTCTACTTGCTCACCGCAAGAGAGAGCAGTGTAGAGCAGTTCTACCTGCGAAACGGTTATGGTCCGGCGCACAGGGCACGGGTCCTGGTGTTCCGCATTGGCTGAGCGGGGCAGGGAACACATGAGGCCGCGGTTGGTCCTCGGCCCGGAACGGTGGAGCGTCCCCTTGCCCGGGCGAACGGCGCACGACGGGTCAAGGGTGAAATCCCGCGAGCCTCAGGACTTCTCCGGTGTCAATCCGGGCCAGTTCACCGGCGGACATGCCAAGGGCCGCCATGGCTCGATCCGCGAGGTAGGTTCCGGCTCGGTACCCGATCCAGCGGCGGCCGTCCGGGTGCTGGAACATCCAATCGCGGTACGAAGCGCTGATCGGAAGGCTCAGGAGCTCCTTGACCCACTCCCGCACGTTGTCCGGGTAATTCCCCCAAGGAGCCAGGTGTCCACCGACATCGCGTTCAAACGCGGTCGCAAGACCTTCGCTCACTACGAAGTCCATGAAAGTGGTTGCCGGTCTTCCTGAGTACATCACAAACCCGCGGGCGATGTGATGAAGCTCGTGAAGCAATGTCGGCCTGAGTTCTTTCATCACGACGCCGGTCACGCCGGCGTGATGGGCCGGATCGAAGGTGCAAGCGATCACGCTGGGCGCGATGGCGGCGGAGCCGATGCCGGTTTCGGGGATGACGTTGGTACCGGCGTAGACCAGGAGAACGAGCCTAGAAGGCAGATCGGGAAGATGCTCCCGGGCTTCGGTCACGGTGGCGAGAGCAACCTCCGTGATCAGCGGGAGAGCATCGGGCGGAAACGCCGCCGTGCCCAAAGGATACTCGATTTTCAGGAGTTGTCTCACGTTATTGGCCTCCCCGGCGACTCGTGGGCTTGAGACGTGGATGAGAGGTGTATCGGCAGTATATGCCGGTGATGATCGCCCTCCGCCGCACGCAGCGACGGCCCACCGGCACTGGCCCAGACGATCAGGCCCCAGCCGGCAAGCGCCTTGAGGCGGCGAGACGACTCGGTCGCGAACGGGCTAACGCA
>NICF_comb_assmDRAFT_10002266_pt1 | contig 14704 bp, 18 predicted proteins | sample NewIslPassag4_SG_FD_11279 | JGI IMG/M metagenome (IMG submission 11279) | reverse complement strand
GGGGCAGCCGCGGCGGCCACGCCTTCCAACCAGACGCTCGCACGATTTTCAGCTCCTCGGGGCCGGTCGGCCGCCACAAAGTCATCGTCTCGGTCATCGCCACCCCCTTCCTAACGGCCGAAGCTACCGGCTGGCCACGCAGTGAACCAATCGGTTTCCGCCGTCAGCGTCCGAGCGGTCAGGCGATCACTCAGCGCGTGCGATCGCGCGCATGCGACCTCTATGCCGTGGGTGCGGGCAGCGGAAAGATTGTGGAAGCTGTGCCCGGTAGGGCCATGGAAAACCCGCCGCGCGAACGCCTCGTCGAACTCTCATGCGCGCGCTGCACGCCACGGGTGACGCCGAGCGGCCATCGCCGCATACCAGAAGCACCGACACCGCCTCGCCGACGAACTCGGGATCCAGCCCTCTGCCCGCCTGCAAGAGGTGTACCTCGCCTTATTCTGCGACGAGTCGGTCCGACGAATTCGGTTCACGCATGCATGCTGCGCCGGAGCGGGGCAGGTGGGCCACAAACGGCCGGCTCGCCGCGCGCGAGCGCTCCTGGCACGGCGAGCGTCCGCCGACGGGTCTCTCGCCCAGACCGATGGGCGGAGAGAGTCCGGACTGGCCCGATATTCGGCAAACCAGTGATTATTCCAGTCTTGCAAACAGCGCAAGGGCGTAGATATGACAAGGCCGGCCATAGCTGCTCCGCCGTCGACTCCGTCGACACTGGACTTCCATCGGCATCACTGTTAGGTTTCCACCTACCTCGATTACAGGGCTCGAAATGCATGCAAATCGGGCACTGTAATCATCATTCTTCGGGAAGGGAGGAGTAGTCAGATGTTGACGTTCTCCGGCCACGTCGGCAGCACCACCACCGGCGGCCTCACCGTGACGGTCGCGCCGGGCGCCTCCACCACCTGCGGTGGTGGCAACTGCTGCTGCACCAGCTGCTGCTCCTGGTAATCAGAACCACGGAGGCCCCTGCCCGGGGTATCTCCGCAGCTCTGATCCGCAGCACCTGGTAACACATCCCCTCGTGCGGCGCCGTCGCAGTGCGGCGGCGCCGCCATTTGATCCAGGAGCCGACGAGCCCAATGCCCTATCGCAAGTCCAAGCAGGAAGTCGAGGAAGCACTCGGCCGGCACGATTACCTGCGTGGCGTGGGCAGCTTCGCCATGCAGCACACCATCGTGTCGATCTACTCCTCGTCCACGGTCGTCCGTACTCCGGACTCGGTGATCCGTGGTCGCTGGGCCGCCAACGACGATGACTTCGTCGGGGAGCAACTGCTCCTCAACTACCGCACCGAAAACAGCCGGCTCGGCTTCCAGCTCGGTATCGGTCGATTCTACGAGCCGGACGCCGTGCTCACCTCGTGTCACGCCGAGTTGGAGGAGGATCTCCGGGGCGTCGTCGAACTTCCCCGTCCGCACTCCATCAAGACCGGCCTCACCGCCGCGGTGACCTCCCGACGCAGTAGCCGCGCATTCACCGGAGAAGCGGTCTCACTGACCGACCTTTCCACCATACTCCACCATTGCCAGGGCAATTCCGGGGAGCTGCCCTACGGAAATCCGGCAAACCCGCATGGAGTCATCAAGCTCCGTAACGCCCCCTCGGGCGGCGGCCTCTACCCGGTCACCCTCTTCGTGCACGCGTTCAACGTCTCCGCCCTGCCGGCCGGGACGTACGAGTACTTTCCGTACGCCCACGCCCTGAAACCCGTCCCCGCGGCCCCGGACGCGCCACCGATCGGTGAACTGTTGCGTTCGCCGGATCTGGATATCGACGCGAGCGCGTTTGCCGTCACGTTCGTCTACAACATGTACCACAACTCCCGGAAATACGGGGACGCCGGTGTCGTCTTCGGACTGATCGAGGTCGGCGCCATTCTCCAGAATCTGCACCTGGCTCGTACGGCACTCGCGTTGGCCGGTTGTGATCAGGGCAGTTACGACAAACAGAAGATTGAGCACATGCTCGGGTTGGACGGTCACACCCGGCACGTCGTGCACCTCACCGTGGTGGGACAGGGAGAATAGACAGTGGCATCGCAGAAGCCGGAGGGCGCGCAGTTCATCCTCGCGAGCACCGCGCGGATCGTGGAAGACGGCAGCGGGCGGATCCGGATCCGCACCGGGATCTGGAATTACGAGGAAGCGGTCATCGACGTCAGCCGCGAGTCGCCGGCGGTGGCCCGGTCGGTGCGCGCCGCGCTGCACGCCGCCAAAGAGGGACAGGTCACCGTCGCCGACCACCTCGACCCCGAACTCCTGCCGATCGAACGGGCAAACATCGAGAAACTCTTCAACGATCTGGCCCAGGCGGGGATCCTCGTCGCGGCCGCCGACCGCGAGAGCCAGGACGCGATCACCGCCGCACTGCTGGGCCGCCTCGTCTCGCCGTACCCGGGAAACCCAACGCCCGGGCGGATCGTGTTCCACTCCGACTGCCCCGCCGCGATCGACCAGGCAATGTCGCTGGCGCGAAGCATGCGGGTGGAGCTGACCCTGCTGCCCGAGCAGGCGGTGACCCGTCTGAACGAGGTGGATCTGACCAGCCGGGTGGACGGCCTGCGCACGGAACGGGAGATCGCCGAGCTGCGTCCGGCGTTGACCAAGGGCGCCGTGCTGGTCACCTGCTTCCTGCGGCCGTCGCTGCCCCTGCTGCGCAACATCAACCGCCTGGTGGAGGGGCAGGACCACCCCTGGATCAACGCCTTCGTGGACGGTCCGTTCGTCTCGGTGGTCGGCACGAAGTCACCGCACACCGGATGCTTCGAGTGTTTCGAGCAGCGCGCCCTGGCCCGGTTGGAGGACCACGTCGCGTACCACGACTTCGCACGCTTTACGGTGGGCGCCCTCGATCCCCGTCACACCGACGCGCCGTTGATGAGCATGCTGACCCCATTGGCCGTCATCGAGGGGTACCTGCACGCAGCCGTGGGCACCTCCCGGTTCGCTGGTCGGGTGCTCGGCATCCACCTGCCGACGCTGGAGATTCAGACCCAGGACCTGCTCCGCATGCCGAACTGCCCGGCCTGCGGCAAGGTTTCCCGCCAGCGGCTCCGGGAGATCAACTTCAACAGCCGGGCAGCGGTCGACCGGATCATCTCCGAGGTGCTCTCGTGACCGCCGTAAGCCACTACCCCCCGATGCCCCACGAGCTGCGCCGGTACCGGCATCTGGGCGGCAACCAGTCCGGCATCATGCCCGGCTTCTTCGTCTCGGTCGCCGACATCCCGGGCGAGCCAGAGCTGCGGGCGATGACCGCGACCATGCCGAACTACCACCGGCTGATCATGAACGACCCGCACATGCAGGTGCAGTACCACCTCAGCGGGTACGGGCTGTACAACGAGGAAGCGCTCATCAAGCTGATGGGCGAGAGCGTGGAGCGGTACGCGGCGATGGTCGCCATCCGCCTCTTCGACCACGAGTTCCGGTACGCCACCTACCGCGAGATCAGCCGGGAGGGACCGACCCTGCCCCTGGAGTATCTCGGCATCCTCGACCCGCAGCAGCAGCAGGCGTTGGCCTCTCGGTTGCACCGGTACGCCGACCGGCCCCCGACCGAGGACGACGTGATCGCCTGGGTCCGCTGCCCCTCACTCGTGAAACCCGGCGAGGAGATCTGGGTCCCGGCGCAGCTCTTCTTCCTCGGCTTCACCAGCAATCCGGACCACCGGGATCTGCTCTTCACCCCGTCGTTCTCCACCGGTACGGCGGCCCACGTCAGTCTGGAGAAGGCGCTGCGCAACGCGCTGATCGAGGCGGTACAGATCGACTCGTTCATCCTGAACTGGTACACCCCGAACCCCTGCCCGGCGGTCGAGCTCGACGACGAGGACGTGCTGCGGGTGCTGCGGACGATGCGGCTCGGGCCGGACTCCGTGTACCGGGTCAGGGCGATCTACCTGACCCGTCCGGAGTTGCCGCTGCCCACCATCGGCGTGTTCCTGGACCGACGTGCCGACGTGCTGCCGATGATCAGTTTCGGCGTGCAGGGGGACGCCGATCCCCGTACGGCGGTCCTGCGGGGCGCCATGGAGAGCGCCGCCATCCTCGGTCTGGGCATGTACAGCGCGATCTTCGACACCACCACGGTGCATGCCGCGGTGAACTCCTCGCCCTACCTGGACCTGGACACCAACGTCCTCTACTACGCGAGCCCTCAGGACGCCGAGGTGAAGCGCCGGATCGTCGACGAACGGTTCAGCGGCTCGGTGAAGCTCTCCGAGATCAAGCCGTTGCCGGACCCAGCCGGCGACGGCGGTCTCGCGGAGCTGATCCGGATGGTGGCGGGGATCAGCGAGTGGGTGACCTATCTGGACATTACGCCCCCCGAGCTGGCCGACACGGAGTGGAAGGTGGTCCGGGTGCTCATCCCGGAACTGCTGAGCATGTGCCTGCCCGGTATGCCGCCGAAGGCGCACCCTCGAATGCTTCGCTACGGCGGGGTGACCAATGACCGGCCACACCCTCTTCCTTAGCGTCTTCGTGCTGGCCTGCACCGCCTTCCCCAGCCAGTTGTTCCGGCTGACCACGGCCGGCTCGCCGGGCGGTGGTGTCGCCTCGGGCGTCACCCGTGCCGGCGTCCGCCGGTGGGTCGCGCACGCCGTGGAGCTGGTCCCTGCGGTGAGCCTTTCCGTGGTGGCCGCCCTGGCCTGGGCCGTGGCTCCCGCCACCGGGGTCGCCGCCGTGCCGGACGGGTGGTGGTGGCTTGCGGTGGCGGTCGCGGTGGGCGCGCTCGCGCCGGGCGGCGAGATCGCGCTCGGCGTGGTGGCCGCGAAGGCCCAGGGGGCGCGGGTCGACCGGATCGCGCTGCACAGCCGGGCCCCGGCCGCCTCGGCCGTGGCGGTTGTCGGCGCGGCGCTGGTCGCGGCCGCCGAAGAGGTGCTCTTCCGCGGTATCGGACAGCACCTGCTCGACGTGGTGCTGGGCTGGCCGGCGGTGCTCGCGATCGGGTTGACCGCCGTGCTCTACGGCCTCAACCACCTGTACTTCGGTTGGCTGACCGTCGGGCAGAAGGTCTTCACCGGGGCCGTCTTCGGCTCGCTCTACGTGCTGGCGGGCCTGAGCGTCCTGGTGCCGGTGGTCGCCCACGTCGTACAGAACGTGGTGGTCCTGACGATCCTGCCGCGTTGGGTGGAGCGGCGATGACGGCGCAGGCATGGACGTTCGCGGCGGTGGCGACCGCGGCGACCGCGGGCTGGCTCGCCGGCTACCGGCTGCCGTTGCGCACCCCGCGTGCCCGGCAACGCTTCCGGCTCTGGGTCGCCACGGTCAGCGGTATCCCCGCCCGGTACGTCTTCCCGATCATCGGCACGGCGATTTACCTGGCCGCGGGCATCGCGGCCGCGGCGGTGGCCCTGCTCGCCTCCGCCGCCGCGCCGGGCGAGATCCTCGGCTGGGAGGTCAGCCCCACCGGAGTCGCGCTGACCCTGCTCGCGGTGGTCGGCGCCAACTCCCTCACCGCCTTCGCCATGTCGGTGGTCTACGCGGTCCGGCCGACGGTGGACGTCCCTGGGGCGGTGACCGGGGTGCTCTGGATTCGCGAGGTGCTGGTCCTCCCCAGGCAGTGGCGGTGGATCGTGCCGGCGGCGAGCGCCGCGGTGGAGGAGTTCTTCTTCCGCGGGGTTTTCGTGATCGGTCTGGTGGCCGCCGGCGCCTCGCCGTGGACAGCGATCGCCATCGCCGGCGCGATATTCACCCTGACCCAGGCGCTGCTCACCGAGACCCGACTCGCCGCACTGGTGTTGGCGGTGTCGAGCGCGGTCTTATCGGTGGTCTGCGGACTGCTCGTGGTGATCGAGCAGAGTGTCCTGCCGGCGATCGTGGTGCACGCGGCCTTCGCCGGTTACTACACCGCCAGCAGCGCGCAACGGGGCCATTCGTACTCGGGAAACACAACGATGGCGATCCCACGATGACAAGGACTGGGCGACATGACGAAACCCCTGCAGGTGAAACGGGACGACGACGTCGGCACGACGCTCGTCGAAGTGGAGGGCGTGACCGTCCGGTACGGCGACCTGACTGCGGTTGACGACGTCTCGCTGACGGTCGCTCCCGGTGAGATCGTCGGCGTGATCGGCCCGAACGGCGCGGGAAAGACGTCGCTGTTGGAGTGCATCGAGGGTCTGCGCCGACCGAGCGCTGGTCGGATCCGCGTGGATGGGATCGACCCGTTGGCCGACCGGACGACGATGGTCCGGATCGCTGGGGTCCAGCTGCAGCACTCGTCGTACCCGCCGCGCACCTCGGTCGAGGAGATCTGTCGGCTCTTCGCCGCGCTCTACTCCCCCCGCCCGGACTACCGCCCGTTGCTGGATGAGTTCGGGCTCGCCGACAAGCGCCGCGCGCAGGTGACCAAGCTGTCCGGCGGTGAGCGACAGCGGCTCTCCCTGGTGCTCGCGCTGCTCGGTGACCCCAAGGTGGTCTTCCTCGACGAGCTGACCACCGGGCTGGATCCGAACGCCCGACGGAGCGTCTGGGAGGCGCTACGCAGCCGCAACCACGCCGGACTGACCGTCGTGATCACATCGCACTTCATGGAGGAGGTGGAGTACCTCTGTGACCGGGTGGCGGTGCTCGTCCGCGGCCGGCTCGTGGCATGCGACAGCGTCGCCGCGCTGATCCGTACCCACGCGCCGGGGGTCCGGCTGCTTGTCGAGGGCGCCGCCGACGACCAGGAGTTGCGGGCGGCTCTGGAGAAGTCGGCGAAGGTCCGGGTGATCCCGAGCGGAAGCCGCCTGATCGTGCGGGTGCCGGACGACGAGGCGCGGGGGCAGGTCGACCGCGTTCTGGCCGACTACGCCGACCGGACGCGCACCCTTCCCGTGTCTATGGAGGACGTCTACGTGGAGTTGACCGGGCAGGCGGTCACGGCCGGGGCAGGGGAGTGAACGTGATCATCAACGTCGTGGCCTTCGAGATCCGGCGGATGCTGCGCAACTTTCCGCCGCTCTTCTTCGGTCTGGCCTTTCCGGTCATGATGCTGGCCATCTTCGGCGGCATCTACGGCAACGATCCGGATCCGATGTGGAACGGGCACGGCACGGTCGACTACTCGACTCCGGCGTACGAGGCCCTGGTCCTCGCGGTCGCCGGCCTGATGAGCTTCCCGCTCGGCATGGTGGAGTACCGTTCCCGCGGGTTCCTCCGCCTGTTGCGCACCACCCCGGCCCGCTCCGGCGCCTTTCTCGCCGCCCAGGTCGTGGTCAACGGGCTCGTCTGCCTCGCCGGTATCGGGATCCTGCTGCTGGCCGGAGCGCTCTTCTTCGACCTCACCGCGCCCAAGCACCCGTTCGTCTTCGTCGGCGTGCTGCTGCTGTCGATGGCGGCGATGTTCGGCATCGGATTGCTGATCGCCGCGCTGACGCGTCGGGAGTCGTCGGCGGTGGCGATCGCGAACCTGACGTACTTCCCGATGATCTTCCTGACCGGGGCGACGATCCCGTTGGAGATCATGCCGGACGTGATGCGTCGCGTCAGCGACGCGCTGCCTCTGTCGTACGCGGTGGAGGCGCTGCGGTGGAGCTGGCTCGGCGAGGAGGGTGACTCGGTCGGTCTGGCGCTGGCCGTGCTGGCCGCCACGCTGGCGGTCTGCGCCGGTGTGGCCTCCTGGCTCTTCCGATGGGAGTGAGCATTCCGCCGGAGAAGATCGACGAGGCCGTGCAGGCGACCGCGTTCGTCGCGGCGGCATGCCGGGCGGAGGAGAGCCGCCAACCCCGGCCTCGCCTCGTCGACCCACTGGCCGAGCGGTTCGTCGATGCGTCGCGCGCCGATCTGACGGACGCGAAGAGCCGGGCGGGAGCCCGACAGGCTCTGGTGGCCGCAGGGCGTGCCGAAGTGGTGGAGCGTACCCTCCTCATCGACGAGCTGCTGCTGACCACCCTGGGCACGGCCGGCAGCGGCACGCCCCCGGTGGTGGTGAACATCGGGGCAGGGTTCTGCACCCGGCCGTACCGGCTGGATCTCTCCGGTTGCCGGCTGGTTGTCGAGGTGGACGCGGCCGGTGTGATCGCCCTGAAGGACCGGCTGCTGGCAGGCGTTGAAGCGAGCTGTCCGGTCCGCCGCCTGGCGGTGGACCTGCGGGACTCCGCCGCGCTCGGCCAGGTGCTCGGCTCGGACGAGCTGTCATCTGGCCCCATCGTGGTGGTCACCGAGGGGGTGCTGGTCTATCTGCCGGAACCGGCGGTGCGCGGGCTCGCCGCCACGCTGGCTGCCGCCGACCGGGTCGAGTGGTGGTTGGCCGACCTCGTCTCCGCCGAGTCCGCGGAGGGTATGAACGTGGTTGCCGCGCAGGCGAAAGCGGGCCTCCGGTTGCACGGACTCGAGTCGCTGGCGCCGTTCGAGGAGGCGGGGTGGGCGACCGTCAGTTACCGGCCGCTGCCCACGGTGCGGACACCGGTCGGGGTCGGCGCCCGGGGTGGCTGGGCGGGGCCGGGTCGACATCCCGCCGCGGCCAGTCGCCGGATCGTCGACGGGGTGGTTTCCCTTCGCCGTACCCCTCGCGGCCGGTCCTGACCCCGTCTCACGTCGCACAACGGGTGCCACAGCTCGCCGGGTGGCGCCCGGGCCTTCCGGCCCGGGCGCCACCCATCGCATCAGCAGGGGTTGAAGGGTTCGAGCGTCACGTCGTGTGTCACCACGAACCCGGCGCTGACCTTGACCGTCGCGGCCTGCGGGATCCACCCGTCCTTGGCCACGATTACCGTGTACCGGCCCTGCGGCAGCCAGAGGGCGTACCGCCCCTGGTTGTCGGCCCGCAGCGAGTACCCGATGTCCGGGCTGTTCTTGAGGTTGATCCGGATGGTCGCCGGCACGCCCACCGGATCGCCCGAGCAGGGCTGCCCGGTGACCGTGCCCGTGATCTTGCCCCAGTTCTCCGGCGGCTGGACGTGCATCGTCACCGACACCCAGTCCGTCTCGTACGGGGTGTCCGACCGGAACCCGAACTCGCCCTCGTACGTGCCCGGCTGCGAGACTCCGCCCTCGGGCGTCGCGGCGAGCGCCACCGTCAGGGTCCGGGACTTGCCCGGGTTGAGGACGAAGGTCCCCGGGGTGACCCCGAGCCAGGGCAGTTCGCTCGCCTCGGTGCAGTCGTCCAGCCCACCGAGGTGCTCGACGTTGTTCGAGGCGGTGAAGTTGTCGATCCTGCCGCCGATCTTGTACACGCCGCACGCGCCCGCCCCGCGGAACCGGGCGAACTGCGCCGCAGGCAACTCGATCCACTCGTCGTTGGACGGGTCGTACGCCAGCGACCGGTTGGTGATCTCCGTGCTCGCGTTGATGACGCCGCCCATGAGCACGAGCATCCCGTTGGCGGTGGTGTGCGCCGAGCCCCACATGTCGACGGGCAGGTCGGCGATCGGCTCCCACGTGTCGGAGGCCGGCGAGTACCGGTAGGCGTCGGTGGTGGTGCTCCCGGAACTGGTTGTGCGTCACCAGGAACGCCGAAATCCGTGCCCGCGTGGCAGACCGGGTCGGCGACTGCGGCGTGGTGGTGCTGTGCGCCGACGTCAACGAGCTTCGGGTGGTCCTCGGCCCAGCCGACCAGCTCGTCTCGGCCGACGGGCCGGTCGACGGCGCCGACGGTCGGCCGGGCCCGTCACCGAGTCCGGCGCCGCCGCCGGCACGCCCGGTGTCGTCGCGCTCGGTGACCTGCGCTTGGACGAGGCCAACCACCTGGCGACCTGGCGCGGCAGGTCGCTGCGGCTGACCCGGCTGGAGTGGAAACTGCTCGCGGCTCTGGCGACACCGCCGACGACCATCTGGACCTATGAGCGCCTGTTCGGTGCCGTGTGGGGCGGCACCTTCCTCGGCGACACGTCGATCCTGCACTCGGCGATCAAGTGGCTGCGCCGCAAGCTGCGCGAGGCGGGCGACGGCCTGGTCATCGAGACGGCGCGGGGAATCGGCTACCGGCTGTCGTTGACCGTCCCGTAGCCGCCGGCGCCACCGCCTCCGCGACCGGGCCACTGGAATCCGGGAGATCCACTCCACTTTCAGAAAGCCGCGGGGTTAGCGGGTCGCAGGATGCAGAAAGTCGCGGGGTTGAGCCGCTCGGGCGGCACGGGTTGCAGGAAGTCGGCCTGTCCGAAGCCGATCGACCCCGCGCTATTCCGGAAAATCGAGTCGATCATGAGCCGGGACCGCGCGACTTTCAGAAACTCGCGCGGCCACCCCGACGTGTGATGCCGCGATTTTCAGGAAACCGCGAGCAGGTTGTGGGTGGTGGCTACGCGTCCAGCGGGCGGTAGTTGACCCCGAGCGCGTCGAGCCGGCGCAGGTGGGTCGCCAGGCGCGCCCGGAACTCGGCGTAGTCGCCGGAGCCCGACCAGGCGACCTCGGCGAGGGCCGCGAGCCGCGGGAACGCCCGCCATTCGACCATGTCGGTGGTGGGCAGGTACTCGCTCCACAACTGCCCCTGGGTGCCGAGCACGTCGCCTGGGTCGTACCCGTAGACGGTCTCCAGCGGCAGCACCCCGGCGATGGCGAGCGGCTCGTCGGGAGCGTCGCTCTCCGCCCAGTCGAAGTACGTGTGGGTGAAGGGCGCGGCGATCACCGGCAGGCCGGCCCGGAGGGCCGCCTCGACCCGGTCCACGCCACGCCACGCGACGATCGTGGTGTCCGTGGGCGGTGCGTGTTCGATGATCTCGTCCCAGGCGGCCATCCGCCGGCCGTGCCTGGCCAGGTGGGCGGAGAGCTGCCGCATCCACCAGCCGAGCAGGCCATCCACTGTGGACAGGCCCTCGCCGGCCATCCGCGCCTTGGCCGCGGGGCTCGCCGCCCACTCGTCCGGCGGCACCTCGTCCCCGCCGACGTGCACGTACTCGAACGGGAACACATCGACGAGCTCGTCGAGCACGTCGCGCATGAAGTCCACCGTGGCGTCCTCGACGTTGAGCACGTGCGTGGAGATCCCCCACGAGGTGCGCACCTCCAGCCGCCGCGTCGGGTCGTTGCCGAGGTGCGGGTACGCCGCGATCGCCGCCTGGGTGTGCCCCGGCATGTCGACCTCCGGCATGATCCGCACCCCGCGCCGGGCCGCGTACGCGACGAGGTCACGCAGCTCGGCCTGGGTGTAGAACCCGCCGTGGGGCACGCCGTCGAAACGCTCCTCGCGGGCGTGCCCGGCGGCCGACTCCCGGCGGAACCCACCGACCTCGGTCAGCAGCGGGTACTTGCGCACCTCGAACCGCCAGCCCTGGTCGTCGGTGAGGTGCAGGTGCAGCGTGTTCAGCTTGTGCAGGGCCAGCAGGTCGACGTAGCGGTACAGGAACGGCAGCGGGTGGCACCAGCGGGCCACGTCGAGCAGCGAACCGCGCCAGGCGTACCGGGGCACGTCGCGGATCTCGACGGCCGGCACCACCGGCTCGCCCTCGACAGGCAGCAGCTGCCGCAGCGTCTGCACCGCCCAGCGCAGGCCGTCCTCGGTGAGCGCCAGCGCCTCGACGCCGTCCGCGGTCACCCGCAGCCGGTAGCCCTCGGGACCGAGCGCCGCCTCGTCCACCAGCCGCATGGTGATCCCCCCGGGTGCGCCACCCGGCGGGAGCGGCCGGCCCAGCACCTCACGGGCGAGGTCCGCGACGGCGTCGGGCGCGGAGAGGGTGGTCTCGTCGGTGAACCGGAACTCACCCGGAAGCGGGGTCAGCGTGGTGGGGCGAGGCACAATCATGCCGACAAATAAAGCATGCGGGCCACCCGACCCGCGACCCCCGTCCCAGCGCGCGGAACAATGCGGCCATTGGGGACGAGTGCCCGAAATCGCAGACGGGCGAAGTCGCAGACGGACTAAGTTTAGTCTGGTCTGATAGCCTCGTACCGTGGCAGTCACCGTCAACATCCATGAGGCCAAGACCCACCTGTCGCGGCTGGTGGAGCGCGCCGCGCAGGGAGAGCACATCGTGATCTCCAAGGCCGGCAAGCCGGTCGCCGACCTCGTGCCGCACCGGGCCGTGCCGGTGACCTTCGGGGGTCTCAAGGGCGAGATCGCCTACGACGACGCCGACTTCGAACGCGTCGACCCAGACATCCAGCGCATGTTCTACGGCGACGATGCTGCTTCTTGACACCCAGGCGGTGCTGTGGCTGCTCGATGACAGTCCCCGACTGGGGCCGGTCGCCCGGCAGACCATCGTGTCGTCGTCCCGCGTGCACGTCTCGGCCGCCACCGTGTGGGAGCTGACGATCAAGTCCATGCTCGGCAAGCTGACCGTCCCGGCGGACCTGTCCCGCCGCCTCACCGACCAGGGCCTGCTCCTGCTCAGCATCACCGCCGAGCACGCCGAGGGCATCCGCGCCTTTCCCGAACTGGCGCGGCACGACCCGGTCGACCGGCTGCTGGTTTCGCAGGCCAGTCAGGCCGGTCTCCACCTCCTGACCGCCGACCGGGTGCTGCTCGCGCTCGGCCGCCCGTTCATCGTCGACGCGACGAAGTGACGGCCGGTCGTCAGCGCACGGGGTACCCGGCGGCCCGGATGGCCTGCTTGACGTCGGAGATCGCGATCTCGCCGAAGTGGAAGACGCTCGCCGCGAGCACCGCGTCCGCGCCCGCCGCCACCGCCTGCGGGAAGTGCGCCAGCGCCCCGGCGCCTCCGCTGGCGATCACCGGCGTGTCCACGACCGCCCGCACCGCCCGGATCAGCTCCAGGTCGAAGCCGTCCTTGGTCCCGTCGTGGTCCATCGAGTTGAGCAGGATCTCCCCCGCGCCGAGTTCGGCGGCGCGCCGCGACCACTCCACCGCGTCGAGGCCGGTGCCCCGCCGGCCGCCGTGGGTGGTCACCTCGAAGCCGCTGGGCGTGCCCGGCGCGCGCCGCGCGTCAACCGACAGCGTGAGCACCTGCCGGCCGAACCGTACAGCGATCTCCTCGATCAGCTCCGGCCGCTCGATCGCCGCGGTGTTCACGCCGACCTTGTCCGCCCCGGCCCGCAGCAGCCTGTCCACATCGGCCACGCTGCGCACCCCGCCGCCGACGGTGAGCGGGATGAACACCGACTCGGCGGTGCGGCGCACCACCTCCAGCATGGTCGCCCGGCCCTGCGCCGAGGCGGTGACGTCCAGGAAGACCAGCTCGTCGGCGCCGGCCGCGTCGTAGGCGGCGGCGAGCTCGACTGGGTCACCCGCGTCACGCAGGTCCACGAACCGCACGCCCTTGACAACCCGGCCGCCGTCCACGTCCAGGCACGGGATCACCCGCACCGCCACGGTCGTCGCGCCGCCGGGTGCCGCTCCATTGGGTGCCGTTGCGCCCGGGCCGCCCGTCACGACAGCACCGCCAGCGCCTCGGGCACCGTGAACGCCCCCGTGTACAGCGCCTTGCCCACGATGACGCCCTCCACGCCGTCGGCCTCCAGCGTCCGCAGGGCCCGCAGGTCGTCCAACGTGGACACCCCGCCACTGGCGATGACCGGCCGGTCGGTGCGGGCGCACACGTCGCGCAGCAGGTCCAGGTTCGGGCCGGTGAGCGTCCCGTCCCGGTTGACGTCGGTCACCACGTACCGCGCGCACCCGGCGCGCTCCAGCCGCTGCAGCACCTCGTACAGGTCACCGCCGTCGCGGGTCCAGCCCCGCGCCGCGAGGGTACGCCCGCGCACGTCGAGCCCGACCGCGATCCGCTCACCGTGCTCGCCGATCACCCGGTCGCACCACTCGGGGTCCTCCAGGGCCGCGGTGCCCAGGTTCACCCGCGCCGCGCCGGTCGCCAGCGCCGCGCGCAGCGACTCGTCGTCACGGATCCCGCCGGACAGCTCCACGGCCACGTCGAGGCGCTTGACCACGTCCGCGAGCAGCTCGGCGTTGGAGCCGCGGCCGAACGCGGCGTCCAGGTCGACCAGGTGGATCCAGGTGGCGCCGTCGCGCTGCCAGGCCAGCGCCGCCTCGAGCGGGTCGCCGTACACGGTCTCGCTGCCGGCCTCGCCACGCACCAGCCGCACCGCCTGGCCACCGGCCACGTCGACGGCCGGGAGCAGGGTCACAGCCACGGGTCAGTCCTCCCACTCACAGTCGGGCCACCCAGTTGCGCAGCAGCGCCGCGCCGGCGTCCCCGGACTTCTCCGGGTGGAACTGGGTGGCGCAGATCGGGCCGCGCTCCACCGCGGCGAGGAAGGGCACGCCGTGCGTCGCGGTCGCCACGACCATCTCGGGATCGCCGGTCGGCGGGGGTGGCGCGGCGTACGAGTGCACGAAGTAGAACCGGGTGCCGGGGGCCAGGCCGGCGAACAGCCGCGCGTGTGCCGGCCAGTCGACGGTGTTCCAGCCCATGTGCGGCAGGACCGGCGCGTCCAGGCGCACCACCCCGCCCGGCAGCAGGCCCAGACCCTTCGTGACCACCCCGTGCTCGTCGCCGTACTCGAACAGGACCTGCATGCCCACGCAGATGCCGAGCACCGGGCGGCCGGCGGCCACCCGCTCGGCGATCACCCGCCCGGCGTCGAGCGCCTCGATGGCGGCCATGCACGCGGCGAACGCCCCCACCCCGGGTACCACGAGGCCGTCGGCGGCGGCGGCCAGAGCCAGGTCGGAGCTGACCGTCACCTCCGCTCCGGCCCGCGCGAGCGCCCGCTCGGCCGAGCGCAGGTTGCCCGAGCCGTGGTCGAGGACGACGACCCGCGGCATCAGTCGCCCCCGGGGACGAGCCACAGGATCCCGCCGGCGAGGGCGAGCACGGCGAGCAGGCCGGTGAGCACCACGGCGAACCGGCCGG
>NICF_comb_assmDRAFT_10002264_pt1 | contig 14709 bp, 11 predicted proteins | sample NewIslPassag4_SG_FD_11279 | JGI IMG/M metagenome (IMG submission 11279) | reverse complement strand
CTCGCGGAGCCGATCCGAAGCGCGCGCGACCAAGACGGCCCGCGCCTCAGCCGCCGCGCGCTGCAAGACGGGCCCGGCCACCTGAATGCTCTTGCTGCCCGCGGTGTAGCCTTGGTCCGGCGTGGTGGCGGTATCGCCCATGATCATCTCGACGCGCTCGAACGGCACATCGAGCTCTTCCGCGACGATCTGCGCCAGCGCGGTGCGAATGCCGGTGCCAAGCTCGACCTTGCCGCAGTAGACCGTGACACGGCCATCGCTGGCGACGGCGAGCCAGGAGTCAACTTGGCTCTCATCCAGCTCGCGCTGAGCGGTTGCCGATTGCGCCAGTGCCGAGCCGCGGAACGCGCGCGACAAGCTGAACGTCACGATCACGGCGCCAGCGCTCTGCAGAAGTTGGCGACGGGTCAGAACGTAGTTGGTCTCGTCGTGGACCGTGGCGATGCCGTTCATGCCATCACCTCCGCTGCGCGCTTGATCGCTCGCACAATACGCAGATGCGTGCCACATCGGCAAAGATTCGCGGCGAGGGCTCTCCGAATCTCCTCCTCGGTCGGGTTCGGCGTCTGGGCGAGGAGCGCCGCCCCGGTCATGATCATCCCGGACATGCAGTAGCCGCACTGCGCGGCTTGCTCGGCGATGAACGCCTCCTGCAGCGGGTGCAGCTGACCGTTCTCGCTGAGCCCTTCGAGCGTGGTGACGTGCGCGTCGGCCGCATCGGCGACGGGCGTGCTGCAGGACCGAATCGCCCTGCCGTCGAGCAAGACGGTGCAGGCACCGCACTGTGCGAGCCCGCACCCGAATCTCGGGCCGTTCAACCCGAGCTCGTTGCGCAGCACGTAGAGCAGTGGAGTCTCAGGGGCGGCGAATACCTCGTGCTGCTGCCCATTAACGACAATCGTCAAGCGTTGCTGCACACTCATCTCCTCCGACCTCCTGTCGCGCCGTGGCGCTACGAGACGATTCGCCGTGACGTGGGGGAGCTGTCGCTAGGATCAGCACGAGTTGGGGGGAAACTGCATGCCCGCCAATTCACTCGGCAGGAGCACCCGCACACGATATTGCACCCGGAGAGACTCGCCCCCCAGAGAAGCGGCGATGATTGGGGGCGGCCGGGGAGAGAGACAGTGAGGCAACGGAGTCATCGGTGCTCGCCCGGCGAAACTCACCGTGCTCGACCCGACGTCTAGCGGCCATGCAGTTGGAACTGCTCGGCGTTGCACGAACTGTAATGAAGCGTGAAAGTAAGCGTCAAGTCATAGTGTAGCCTACATGTGGTTATTAGCACCGTAAGAAGTTCATGAGTACAATTATTTGACCGGATCATCCCCCGTGAGTGGGACAACTTGTCGCGATGGCTGGCGTGAAAGTGCTGGCACGGTTCACCCCCACGCACGTGGGGACAACACGTACGCGGCGAACCTGCTGATTCTGCGGACCGGTTCACCCCCACGCACGTGGGGACAACGAATTGCGTCGCATCTACCGAGACTTGCTGATCGGTTCACCCCCACGCACGTGGGGACAACCGTGGGGCCGTAATCGATCCAGGCGATCGGCCCGGTTCACCCCCACGCACGTGGGGACAACCGGTTTCGGATAGGCTGAGATACGTCTGCATGCGGTTCACCCCCACGCACGTGGGGACAACTTGGGCGATGCCGATGCGGCGCACCCGTTTCGCGGTTCACCCCCACGCACGTGGGGACAACGTTGAGGGTGTCCATCCGCTTGGCGGCCATCTCGGTTCACCCCCACGCACGTGGGGACAACACCCTCTCCCCTCTGCTCGACGAACATCGCGCGCGGTTCACCCCCACGCACGTGGGGACAACTCGATCAGCACCGGGAGGATCGTTTGCGTTCCCGGTTCACCCCCACGCACGTGGGGACAACGGCGAGAAACACGTCCACCGCGTCCGCCGCCACGGTTCACCCCCACGCACGTGGGGACAACTACGTGCGGGCGCTCGGCAGCGCGGTCGTGGACGGTTCACCCCCACGCACGTGGGGACAACCGTGACTGCCACTGCGGTCCTCCTTTTTTGTCCGGTTCACCCCCACGCACGTGGGGACAACGCCTCGTCCTCCCACCAGTCGCGGCAACAGCGCGGTTCACCCCCACGCACGTGGGGACAACGCGCTCTCCCAGACCTCGCGCATGTTCGTGAACGGTTCACCCCCACGCACGTGGGGACAACCAGAAACAGCTGGATGCCGATGCGGGCAATATCGGTTCACCCCCACGCACGTGGGGACAACGATTGACTGCTGCCTTCGGCATCGCTCTCCCCCGGTTCACCCCCACGCACGTGGGGACAACAACGTCTCCGCCGTGCTGCATTCCTCGACCGCCGGTTCACCCCCACGCACGTGGGGACAACGCGACGGTGTTACCAGCACCGTCGCCGCTCCACGGTTCACCCCCACGCACGTGGGGACAACACCGGATTCGCGGCTACGCGGAAGGGACAATGCGGTTCACCCCCACGCACGTGGGGACAACGCGCGGAGTTTCGCTTCATCGCGGATGCGCGCCGGTTCACCCCCACGCACGTGGGGACAACTCAGGTCGCCTCCCGCGCTGGCGCCGTGGACGCGGTTCACCCCCACGCACGTGGGGACAACGCGGCCCGCGACTGGGGCAACCGCCAGCGCGTCGGTTCACCCCCACGCACGTGGGGACAACTTCATGGTCGCTGGGGTGAGGTCTGGCGTGACCGGTTCACCCCCACGCACGTGGGGACAACGGCTGGACGCGCTGCTGCTGCGGAAGACCGCGCGGTTCACCCCCACGCACGTGGGGACAACGGTCCAGTCCGCGTTTGTCGCCGCGTCCCATTCGGTTCACCCCCACGCACGTGGGGACAACGTGATCTCCCCGTGCTGGAGCATCGCCAGCCACGGTTCACCCCCACGCACGTGGGGACAACGGCGCCAAGGGCGAGTCCGGCGGCACCAACCCCGGTTCACCCCCACGCACGTGGGGACAACTCAAATCCCTTGTCTGGCTCCTTTCGCTAGGCCGGTTCACCCCCACGCACGTGGGGACAACGAGCGACCGATCGAGCAACGGTTCAGCGCGGCCGGTTCACCCCCACGCACGTGGGGACAACGCGCCCAGGCGACCTGCCCCGAGCCAATCGGCGGTTCACCCCCACGCACGTGGGGACAACCTCACAGGAGGAGGAACGAAGTCATGGCACTACGGTTCACCCCCACGCACGTGGGGACAACGGCCACGTGCCCACGTGGTGGACCTTGCCCTGCGGTTCACCCCCACGCACGTGGGGACAACCGCTTCATGGCCGAGCAATTGAGGCTGTTGCCCGGTTCACCCCCACGCACGTGGGGACAACTGGTTGTCGATCGTGATGCTGCCTGAGCGGACCGGTTCACCCCCACGCACGTGGGGACAACTCGCGCAGCCACTCCGGCACGCGCTCACGCTCCGGTTCACCCCCACGCACGTGGGGACAACGAGACGATGACATACCAGCGTCCTGCTCGCTGCGGTTCACCCCCACGCACGTGGGGACAACCCGGAGATCGTCGCGCAAAAGGTGCGCGAGTTCGGTTCACCCCCACGCACGTGGGGACAACATTTCGGTTCGTGATGAAACGAACGGGGAGAGCGGTTCACCCCCACGCACGTGGGGACAACGGAGTACGGTGTTCCTCAGGAGCGCCGGCGAATCGGTTCACCCCCACGCACGTGGGGACAACTTTTTAGGTATGCCCTGACGGCATCCGCAATACGGTTCACCCCCACGCACGTGGGGACAACTTGCCATGCTGGAGCGCGAACGGCAGCCCGAGCGGTTCACCCCCACGCACGTGGGGACAACTTGCCATGCTGGAGCGCGAACGGCAGCCCGAGCGGTTCACCCCCACGCACGTGGGGACAACTGGGCGATCCAGATCGGCGAGTTGCCCCACTTCGGTTCACCCCCACGCACGTGGGGACAACCGCTCGAGCTTCGCCGCTCCGCCGCGCTCGAGCGGTTCACCCCCACGCACGTGGGGACAACGCGACCTCGCCCATCAACACGGGGCGCCGGTACGGTTCACCCCCACGCACGTGGGGACAACGGATGTAGGACACCGGGGGTCCCCGAGAAAACCGGTTCACCCCCACGCACGTGGGGACAACTTGACCGCATTCGTCAATCCCACCTGCGCCTTCGGTTCACCCCCACGCACGTGGGGACAACACGAGCCGCGTCGCCCGCTTGATCGCCGTGTCCGGTTCACCCCCACGCACGTGGGGACAACGCGAGCCTGGTTCGTTCCGCGACCGTTGCACGCGGTTCACCCCCACGCACGTGGGGACAACTCGCTTGAAGATACCGTCGGGGCGCTGGCGCTCGGTTCACCCCCACGCACGTGGGGACAACCCCGCGGGCGTTGAGGAGTGGGACGGCCGACGCGGTTCACCCCCACGCACGTGGGGACAACTCGATCAGCACCGGGAGGATCGTTTGCGTTCCCGGTTCACCCCCACGCACGTGGGGACAACTAGAGCGCCGTGAGCGCATCCGGAACGGCGCTCGGTTCACCCCCACGCACGTGGGGACAACGTCGGCCAGCCGCTGAGCGAGCGTGACGGGCTCCGGTTCACCCCCACGCACGTGGGGACAACCACTTCCAATTTCCGCATCATTACGGGATGCGGATCAAGACAAGCCCGTCGAAGTCTACGAGTTCACGACTCGTCTCGCCGTGGCTGCGCACTGCAAAGCCCTGCTCGGTATCGGTGCTGTAGATCAGGATACCGCCCTCCCGCCCCTTGAGGCTGAGGCACACCTTCTCCCACAGACGATCCCGTACCATCGCCGAGACTCGCCCCACGAACACCCCCGTTCGCGGCTCCAAGAGCCAGCGTGTCAGCTCCCCCCGCAAGCTCGCCGGCACGCGCTCCAACACGAGCACCATCATCGCTCACTCATCCTGCTCCAATCCGTAGTTCACCCCACCACTCACCTCCCCTTCCTCTGGGTCCCACAACCCGCCAGGCAACGCTCGATCGACATCCGGATCCCCTCCCGAGACAGCTTCGGTCATGCTTCGAACACCAAGTGCGCGATCGATGTCGTCGACGATCCGCTCCAACAGGCGCCCAGCCGTGAACGCATCGCGACATTGACGCCGAACGCGCCCCTCCAGGCCCTCCGCGCCCTCGGCTGCCGCCCGGAATGCCACCGGAATCGTCAGTTCCACCTTGTAGAGATCCGCAATGTCATACACGAACGACAACATCTTTCCCGTGTGGATGAACCCGAGCGCCGGGGAGTAGCCAGCGGCGACAATGGCCGCATGACACACCCCGTAAAGGGCAGCATTGGCGCTGCTCAGCGCGCGATTCACCACATCGGTTTCGCCCCAGCGCTGGCGCTTATAGGAGCGCCCAGTCCAAGGCACGCCCGTTTCTCGACTCGCCCGGGCATACGCCTCACGCACCCGTACCCCTTCCAGTCCTCGAATCTGGCGGAGGGTCAACCCTGGCGGCGGTGGCTCTGCGAATCGCATGCGATACATCCGCATCACCACCTCGAGCCGGCGCTTCGGATCCGCCCACTGCCAGGCCTGCCACAGCACATGGCGCGCCGAGCGCGTCTCGCCCATCCCCTGGGCGTAGAACCGCACCCCTTCCTCACCGGTCCACGCCACCAGGCAGCCGTTGTTGGCCAACGCCCGAATCGCCGCGTGCGTGATGCTCGTGCCCGGACCGAGCATGAGCAGCGTCAGCGCCGCGCATGGCACGGGCGTCTTGCCGCCAGCGTCGTAGAGCGCAATCGCCTTGTCCTCCTGCTCGATCCGGGCATGCTCGACGTAGAGATAACTCCAGCTATCACGGACCTTCGGCAAGATGTGCAAGTCGTCCATAACGCATCCTCACCACTCCGCACCTTCTCCCGGCATCGCTCAGATGGGAGCCAGCGAGAGCAGCCCGAAGCCATACGCCTTGCCCGAGCCAATCCCGCACCGCACCGCCCGCCGAAAGCTCTCCGCGTCGCTAATCTCCAACAGCCCCTCGAAAACGACCGCTCCAAACGTGAGACGCGCTCCCTGGTCACCCGCGCGCGCGCCCGTCTGGTTTTGCCCAAACACCCGATCCGGCCGCGCGTCGGCGCTCATCACCCGGAACCCGGACGCAGCACCCCGTCGCTGGAGCCATTCCAGCTGCTGCTCCTCCTTCAGCAGCGCCACGCGCTTGCCCACCAAACGATCCTCACGCGGAGTCTGCCGCCGCTCAGCAAGGCGCTTCGTCGGATTCGCGCGCAGCCGAAAGCGCAGCCGTTGACCCTCCCTCAATCCGGAAAGCACCTCCCCGATCGCTTTCGTCGCCGGGTTCTCCAGACCCGGCGTCTCCAGCAGATAGGACCGATCGCCCCGCGCCGCTAGCAGATGCGACCAGTTCGGCGCCACCCAGGACTGCACCAGTAGCGTCACCACCCCAGTCCGTGGATCCACGTCCGGGCGATACAGCACTCCGAATTCCGCGCGCGCCGCCGGAGTCGTGGCCGTGGGGAAAGCCGCCATCACACGCTGATGCAGCAAATGGCAATTCGCCAGGTCGCGCTGGACCTCCCGGTTGCGCGGATTGAGGATGACGCGGGAGAGAAAGAGCTCAGACGTCTCGGTCATCGTCGTCCCCCTCCGTGAGAATGGGCACCTCCTGCTCCAGCTTCCAGAACGTCGTCAACACCGCGCGCGGCAGAAAGCGGCGATGGAGGAACGCCGGCCCTGCGTCCGGCTGATCCTGCCGGACTTCCGCCCCGTCTCGAGACTCAAGGACGACTCGGAGATGGCTAGGACGCTGCCCCCAGGGCAGTGGGCGCCAGGCTTCGCTTCGCAGGGCTTCCTCCAGGGCCATCCCCTCACGAACGCCGCTGCCCGGCAGCGCAACCGGCTCCCCTGGGACGAACGCCTTGCGCCCAAGGAAAAGCGGCCAGCGCGGCGCGCGCACCGCGGCGTCGAGTCGCCGCAGCAGATCCAGATCGTCCCCGGCGAGGCCAACGAGAAAGTCCGCATCGGCCAGGTAGAAGCGCTCCGACAGCACGGTCGGCTCCACTTTTCCGTCGGCTCCGGCGACGTCCTGCGCGGTGTGGTAATCCCTCTGCAGCGTCCCCTCGCGATCGACGCGCACCCCCATCGTCAGCGCTGCCAGGTCATCGGTCGGCTCGGTGCGCGCCCGGCCGAGCGCCGCGCAGAGCAGCCCGATCACGCCGCTCTTCGAGGGCTCCAAGCCGGTATCGCGGTGGCGGAAATGGCTCTGCGTGCCCCAGGACTGCATCGGCCCGGCCAGACGTAGCAACAAGGTGTGCATCGCATCACCCCGCCTGAGCGGCTGTGCCGTCGAACTGGATCGCTCCTTCAACGCTGGCGATGAGTTCCGGGACCGACGGAACGACGCGATCCTTGAGCGACTTCAGCGGAACGTCATCGAGCAGCGCAAGCCAAACGCCCGTGATCCCCTCCTCGCCATACATCCGCGTCAGCTTGCCCCAATAGGCATCGAGCGCCTGCACCGATGCGGTCATCAGGTCGGTCTCGAATCGCGGCGCGACCGGCTGCAGGAAGGCGTTGGCGAGCGACCACAAGCCCCGCTCCCGCGCGACCACCATCACGAGCGACGGCGGATTGTGCGCGGCCATGCTGTTCTGCTTGCCTGTCGGGATCGCCTGAATCGAGGCTTGGAGGAACGCGCGGACAGTCGCGCGGGCCAGCTCCTCGTCCCCTTGCAGGTTTTCCTTGAGTTGCTCGAGGTCGATGTTCGCGTAGCGATAAAAGCAGGAGGAGTTGAACTCGACAGTGCCGAGCATCCCGGCGCCCGTGTCCTCCTCCCGCCCCTTCAGATCGTCAACGGCGGTGAAGAAGTCGAACTCCATGCTGACGCGGTTCGTGGAGATGGCATGGGCCACCTGACAGGCGGCATCAACGTTGCGATCCGGCCAATCCGCGATCATCCGCCCGAAGAGGGCGAGATCCGCGGCTCGCCCGCCATCCAAGCTGCGCTCCAGCGCCTCACGCGCGGCCTGCGGCACCGTCTCTCTCGCCTGCGCCTTGGCGCGACGAGCGCCGCCGCGACCTCCTTCTTCAGCGGCGGCCGGGCTCGCGGCAGCGAGTAACGCATCCCAATGCTCGTCGCAGACGCGCGCGATCGCCTCGATTTCCTGGTTACCGAGGAAAACGAGATACGGCGTCTCACCTTTGTCGTTGAGCTTCAGTTTGATGCCCTTCAGGAGCGTCTCCGCCACCTGCGCGGCTTCGGTCGCCGGTCGCCCCTGACCCTCCAAACGGCGGACGACTTCAGACACGAGGAGCTTCGTCCGCGTGGCACGGTGCTCCGCCGAGAGCAATTCATCCGTTGCGAATGCACGACGGATGGAGCGCTTGAGACACTGGCTCGAGATGCGCGCACGGCGATACCCGCCGAACTCGCAATCTTTCGGCGATCCGGTGTCGTCCCGGTTCAGGTTCGACGGCGCAAAGTTCTGCAGCAGATGCACTTCGACAAACATCGCTTCGTCTCCTCCTCTACGAGCTGACGTCCGTTTCCGACTCAGGGGCAGCCTCGCCACGAGCGCCCCAGAACGACTTCGCCCAGCTTCGTTGGACCGGGCGCTGTGGCAGATCCCAGCGCCGGAGATCCGTGAGAAGCCCCGCCCAATCCACCGGAATCTCCGCCGCCTTCAGCAGGGCGATAATCCGGCGCAGATGCTCGGGTAGGTCCTCCCGGTGCGCGTTGAGCAGCGCCACGAAGCGCCCTTCGACCGCCTCGCTGCTCTCCCGCTGGGCAGCGAGACGAGCCAACGAAGCTCCGAGGTTCCGCGACGCGGCTGGTCCATCATCAGCTGGCCACGTCAGGGGATGCAGAGCAAAGAGGGATGCAACCAAGAAATACGCCTCTTCCTCCCGCGCCGTTGCATTGGACGGAATCCAGGGGACGACGTACGGGAAGGCCTCGGCCGCCTCGCCCGGCGCTTTCCCAAGCCCGCGACGCAGCGCGGCGAGCGCCGCCCGTTCTTCATCCTCCGCAAGCCTCCGCAGATAGTCCGCAAAGGCACGCGTGGATTCAGGACGGTACTTCTGCTGTTGCTCCATCCATTACCTCCTCAGACTTAGCCGCGTCATCGACAACACCTTTCAGGACATGCGCCAGCCTCCGCACGAGCTGCATCTCGGCTTCCGCGACCGCCTTCATGTGACGCGCCGAGGAGCCAACGCCGCGCGCGGTCTCCTCGAACGCGCTTCTCGCCGCGCGACGCAGCTCATCAGCCCAAGACGCCAAAACACGATCGCGCTCTCGCGACGAGCCCTCCTCGTCGGTCTCATGCTCCGCGGCGAGATCAACCACGAATCGTTTGAACGGGGTCTCGAGCTGAGCCCAATACAGCCGCTCGGTTCCCAGATGTTTCGTGAGGTTGTTAATGTCTGACCTCTCAGGCTGACGCCCTCGCTCCTCATTGGCGGTCGGGGATAGGAGTAGCTTGGCGAGGGAAGCCACCACACCTCGCACGACTCCTCCCACCTGTTCGGCTAAGTCGAGCGCCCGGCCAAGTTGGTCCACCAAGTCTTGGTTTTCGAGGTACGCGAGTGGCAGCGGCAGGCGCTCATACCGCCAGAAGTAGACAAGCGCTTGGTCAGTGTTCAGCCCGGCGAGGTCAATGTTGTAGATCGCAGAGCGACTCACCAAGCGTTGCGTTACCAGGTCAGCGACCCAAGAAACAGTCTTCAGTCGCTCCTCAGGATCCGGCGCCAAGCGCAGAAGCGCGAGACTATCGCGCCAAAGGGCACGATCGCGTTGAAAACTGACCGGCAGGTACGCTTGCTCGTCTGGCCTGGCATTCCGACGCTTCTGGAACGCCACCATCGTTTCGCGCCGCTGGGACCACGAGTCCGGGAACTGGTACCCCTTCATAACGACGACCCGGCGCACAACCCAGCTCGTCCCCTCCGAAGCAAGCTCCGGCAACAGACGCACCCGCCGACTCTGCCAGGTCAGGAGATCGAGGTAACCAGTGGGAGAGCGCTCCCCGGCGCGCGTCGGCTCATCGCGCTCCCAGGCAGGGACATCGTCGCCCGTAACAGGGAAAGGCTCCTCGTCCGCTGGGCTGTAGCGGCACATATTGAGCATCAGGGTTTGGAAGAGATTCTCACCCTTGACAATGGCGACCGCCGCCTTCGCGAGCGGCCCGCCTTTCGCCGACTTGTAAAGACGCGGATCGAGGTGACGCTCGTAGGAAAGTAGTCCTCCAACCGCGAAGGCATGGAGCGCTACCAGCTGACAGGCTGCCTCCGGCACCGAGAGGCTGAAGGAATCGTCGGCGACAAAATGCTCGAAGAGCGCCTCCCGCTTACCGGCGGATAGCGGCAGCTTCGTCACCGAGGAGGCATAGTCAGGGTCGAGCTCCGCATTCTGGTAGAAGGGATGGGTCTCATGGAACAGATCGAAACGGTGTCGCCAACGTTCGAGATAGCGATCGAGCTCATCGGCATCGAACGCGCCGGCGTTCCAGAGATCCGCCCATGCCCCCTCGTCCTCCGGACCGAAGACGCGGTGGAGCATCGCAAGGAGCATGCGGTGGAGCGCCGCGGTGACGAGCGGGGAGACATCTGAGATCTCCCGGATGTCCTGCGCCCCGATGAGCACCTCGCGGATGCCCCCAAGACGCTTGCTTCCATCCGGGAGCAGGTAGGGGATCCAGGGCTCGTCAATCAGGTCAAAGCTTGGCATCCCATCCCCCTTCGCTTTCGGTAACCATTTCGATTCCCACCTCTGGATCGAGATAGATGCGATACGAGCCGATCCGGGCCGAACGACTCTCATCGAAAAGCAAAGGCCGGCAGTGACGGAGCAGAGACGATTTCTTCCAAGAGGCCGGAGCCTCTCTTGCCATGAGTTCCTGAACGATCCGTCTCCCGGAGAGGCGAACGGAGTTTCGAAGGAGACTCCTGGCCAACGCGGTGTCCACGGTGGTGCGCAGCGTGAACGCCTCGCTGGCGTCCGGCTCCGTGCGCGCTTGGTTCTCATCGCCAAAGAGGCAGATCATATCGACCGAGGGGTCGGCTAGGCGGGTGAGTGCTTGAAGCTCGCGGTGCAGATCCGGCGCATCTTCCTCGTAGGATTCAGAAGTCAGGCGCCAGATCGCGCCTCGATATGAAGGCGCCTTCATCCAACGCTTTTGCGCCTCCCCAATCTCCTCCTGTCGCTTCAACTCAAGCCGATGCCAACTCTCACCCCAGGCTTTCCGGAACCGCTCACTCGCCGTGTCTGGGCACGGGCGGCTGTCGTCGTACACCGCTTCCACGAGCGCCTCGATGTCGTCCGGAACGCGGAGCATGGTTCGCTCGCGCAGCTCCAGCCAGGAGCGCAGCAGGACATGCTCGTCGTAGACGTAGGTCGTCGCGGCGTCGAAGGTGGGCGCTCCGTCCTCCTCGGGCGGCGGCAGGATCCACACCTCGGCCTGCCCCATGCCAGGCGGACGCTCTCGATCGTGCCGGTGCAGCCGCCCAATCCGCTGCAAGATCAAATCAGCCGGCGCCAACTCAGTCACCATCACGTCGAAATCGAGATCGAGGCTCTGCTCGATCACCTGCGTCGCCACCAGCACCGCGCGCCGCGGTCGTTGGCTTGCGTCCTTCCCGAACCGGGCAAGCGCCCGCTGCTCCCGTACCTCCCGGTCCTTGTGCAGGAACCGGGCATGAAGCAGATCCAGCTCCGGCCCACCATCGCTCGCCACGCCGCCAAACCACTGCTTCAGCGCCCGATAGGTCTCCTGCGCCTTGCGGACGGTGTTGCAGATCACGGCAGCACATCCCCCGTTGGCAAGCGTCTCGGTCAAGAGCGGACCCAGATCGGTTGCCGATGCCTCGCTCAACCACCGTACTGCTACTTTCTTCCGCGAAACGTCGGAAATTCCGACAGGTCGGGCGCTCGTCCGCGTTCCCGTCACCCAGGTCAAGCGTGGGTACGGCACTGGCGACTCGTCCTCACCGGGGCTCATCGCGGGTCCATCCCTCGGGCCCAACAGCGTCGCGAGGCCTAGCTGATAGGCGCGCAAGAGCCGCTCTCGGCGCGCTCGAGGGAGCGTCGCGGAGAGGAGCACGACGCGGCAGCCCAGCGCGGCCAGCCACGTCAGCAGTCGCTCCAGCAACGCCGACATGTAGGTGTCGTACGCATGGATCTCGTCAATGATGACCGTCTTATGCGCGAGTCCGAAGAGCCGGACAAAGACATGCCGCGTCTGCAGCACCCCGAGCAGCGCCTGATCCACCGTCCCAACCCCGAACGGCGCCAGCAGTCCGCGCTTGCGCTGCGTGAACCACTCCTCCGCCAGCACGAGAGCCTCTGCTCCGTCCCAGCCAGGCGGACCAGCGATGCCCTCTGGCCGTGGCAATCGCTCCAAGTCCTTCGGCGCATCCGCCAACGCCGCCTGCCCGTGAAGGAGTTGGAGATTGATCACCTGCGCCGGATACCGCCGAGCCAGAAACGCGCGCACCCGGTCATGCATCTGGTCGCTGGTTGCTCGGGTTGGAAGGGCGATGTAGTGGCCGCCAAGCCCGTCGTCGACACTGGCTCGATCGGCCAGGTAAAGGGCGGCTTCCGTCTTGCCTTCGCCCATCGGAGCTTCGACGACGATCAGCGCTGGCCCGTCCAACTGTTCCGCGAGCTCGATCGCCGCCCGCTGCGCCGGACGCGGCGCGGAAACGCCGAAGAGATCCTCGAACTGCAGCGCCTGGATGTCGCCCGGCGACCGCCAGCCGAGACGCTCCAGCGCCGTAGTGGCTCCGCGTTGCGCGCGAGACCAGTAATCGGCCTGGATCGGCGACGACGCGGCCGCAACCTCGGGCGCGAAGGGAAAGAAGCGGCTGTCCGACCCGATCCAGTCCGCGACCGAAACCAGGCCCGCCAGCCAGAGAAGCTGAGCGACGGTCGCTTCGCGAGAGCGAGACTGCGGTAGCTCGACTGCCTCCGCGAGCCACGCCGCTAGGGTCGCCCGCGCCTGCGCCCAAGTGCGACCGCCGAGCGCTTCAGGGCTCAGGCGAACTCGCTCTTCACTGCGCGGAAAGGTCCCGTGGTGCCCACCGACGACGACCGCGATCTGGTCGGCCAGCATGGGCGGGAGCCCAAACGGAGCGTCGGCGAGGATCTGGGAGAGCGCGTGCGCCGTGATGATGCCGTGCGGCCAGGTGCGGTTCAGATCTCGGAAGCGGGCACTTTCTGTCTGAAACTGGAACGCGGGCGCGGCTTTGCCCAAATCGTGGAGACCTGCCCAAAGCGCGAGCCAGCGACCGGCGTCCTCCTCGCTCAGTCCGAGCCCAGCAGCCATCCACCGCCGTGCGGCGGAAGGCAGCACGCTCTCCCACAATTGCAACGCGACAGCAGCAACATCGAGCAGGTGACAAGCCAGCGGATGATAGGGATCAGCACTCGACGTAGGCGCCCCTTTCGCCCACAGGGTCAGAGGGGCACCCGGATCAATGTGAGACATAATCAGTCCTGCCTTACCGGAGCCAAGACCATTTACATCGGGTTTGATGCCGTTTCCGGCGGAGTGATTCTATTATCGCAACTCATTCAGAGGTTGACGATAGGAGTTGGGACCTAATCGGCGCGCCGAGCGCACCTCCGCGCTCTAAGTTCAGGAGCGGAAGTCAATAGCGGCGAGCGAGTACAATGAAGCGCGCCACGTATTCGGAGCGCTCGGCGCCGTCCGGGTATGTGGCATTGCCGGCGTACACATCCGTATCCCAGGAGACAGAGACCGCGTGGGTACCTCTCCCGACGCTCCTCGTGCCTATCCCGCCACGACCGATCCGACCGAGGGGCACACGCTAACCACTGAGCCACCGATTGCCGAGACCGCCCATCTCCTCGGGCAAGACGCGGCCAACACCGCCCAAACGCCGATGGATGCGGTCGTCGTCCTCGATTTCGGCTCGCAATACTCCCAGCTCATCACGCGACGGGTGCGCGAGTGCGGCGTCTACTGCGAGCTCGTCCCGCACGACGCCCCCTGGGCGGATATCGCGCCGCTCCACCCGAAAGGCGTCATCCTCTCCGGCGGTCCCGCGTCGGTCTATGACAAAGGCGCGCCGCAGCTCCCCTCGTGGGTGTTGGACCAGGGGCTGCCCGTGCTCGGGATCTGCTACGGCATGCAGTTGCTGGCACACGCGCTCGGTGGCCAAGTCGCTCCAGCCGAGCGCCGCGAGTACGGCCCGGCGACCATCGAAATCCTCGCGCCGGATCACCCGCTCTTCGCCGGCCTCCCGCGCGAAATGAGCGTCTGGATGAGCCACGGCGATCACGTCGTCAGCTTGCCGCCAGGGTTCCAGCAGCTGGCGCGGTCGGCGAACTCACCGTTCGCGGCAATGGCGCGCGATGGGCTGATCGGCATTCAGTTTCACCCGGAAGTCGCGCACACGCCGCTCGGCGCTCAACTCCTCGCCAATTTCCTCACCCGCGTCTGCGGCTGCGCGCAGAACTGGTCGCCGGAGAGCTTCATCGACGCCACTGTCCGCGAAATCCGGGAGCGCGTCGGCTCGGGCCGCGTTCTCCTCGCCCTCTCCGGCGGAGTCGATTCCTCTGTCGCGGCCGCGCTCATCCACCGGGCGATCGGTGACCAGCTGACTCCTGTCTTCGTCAACAACGGGCTGCTGCGGCTCGGCGAGCCTGAGCTGGTGCGGGAGGTCTTCTCCCGC
>NICF_comb_assmDRAFT_10002261_pt1 | contig 14715 bp, 9 predicted proteins | sample NewIslPassag4_SG_FD_11279 | JGI IMG/M metagenome (IMG submission 11279) | reverse complement strand
CTCTTAGCCTGCCCCTTCTCGCCCAGGAAAAGCATGTCATGGCCGGAAAGGATGGCCAGACTGATTTCAGGAATAACCGTATCGTCGTAGCCGATGATACCGGGAAAAAGTTCTTCACCTCTCTCCAGGGCGCGAATAAAATTCTGCCGGATTTCTTCTTTAACAGAACGTGAGACCCAGCCGCTTTCTCTGAGTTCTTTGAGCGTGCGAGCGCGCGGCACTGTGGACTCCATCGCGACCTTCCCCTCGCTGGAACGCATAACACCTCCTTCGATAGCGGAGCCGCACACCGTGGAATCGTCGTCCCCGCGGTTTTTCGGATGGTAAACCCAGGGTGGCGTCCCCCGGCAGCTTCACTTCATTGTAGCGCGAACCGTCAATCGGCCAAGCGTCAGAGGGTGTCATCACGCTGCCGAGGTGTGCGACTGGATCTATTCCCGTGGGAAGCACGATCATCAAAATGGGCAGGTATCAAGCTGTTTCGGTTTGGCACGCTGCTAGAGGAAGCGACATGACAGCCGTGCTGTCGCGGTTAAAACGCGGTCTCACGGCCGGCGCCAAAGCCTTGGAAAAACAGGGTGGTGGGGACGCCAAGGCCTTTGCGGAATCTGCCCCCGACGATCAATGGATTCTTCGGTGCAGGTCGAAGTGCGGGCCTTCGCCCTTCCAAAATCAGGTATGGAAATGCGTTCCCCACCTCGCAGGGCCGATTGATGGGCCACGATTCCGGGGGCGGTGTAAGCCACTGCTTCATAGACATCGACGGCCGGCAATCTCTCGTGGATGAGGGAATCCACGAACTCGTGGGTGATGAAAGTGTGGGAGCCCTCGTGTCCGGAATCGTGTCGCAATGGTTCGGGAAGCATGTCCGTGGCCCACCACTTGGGGACCGAATAGGCCTCCACTATGGCGGCTGATCTGACGAATCCTCCGCTGTCGGTTTCCTGCTGATCACCAGCGAAAATGAGGGTGGCCTGAGTTCCCAGGCGATTGTCGCAGAGAAAGCTCATTTTTGTGCCGTACCACTCAGCCCGTTCGCAGCCCAGATGGGCGCCCAGCCACCACACTTCGACGCGGAACGAGTGCCCCCGATCGGTCGTGAATTCCGCCGTTTCATTCCAGAAGGGATTGCCATAAGGATTACCGCGCAAAAGGGGTGAGTCGTCTCCCCATCCTGTGCAGGAAACGGCCGCCAGCCGTTCCCCGGTCACTCCGATCAGATGAGCCGTACAGTGCGTCGGATAATGCATGGGTGGGAAGCCGTGTCGCCAGGTGGGCCGTCCGTTTTCAAACCAGAGGGACTCCAGCCCTGGGTGACGATACATGGAGTAAGCGGCGTAGATCTCACCGAACTTGCCTTCCTCATAGAATCGCCGCGCCGAAATCGTGTGCTGCTGCCAGTAACTTGTTTCGGCCATCATGTAGGTCAAGCCGGTTCTTTCCACGCAGTTGATCAGTTCCGCACACTCTTCCAGTGTCATGGCCGCGGGGACGGCGCAGATCACGTGCTTTCCCGAGCGCAGCGCTGCCAGGCAATGGGGAACGTGGTTGGGGGCCTCCGTGAAGATGCCTACAGCATCCAGGTCTTTGGCCTCTTTGAGCATGATTTCCAGGGACTCATAAGCTCGATCGCAGCGGTAGACTTTTTGAAGGTGGGCGCGTCGTTCTGGACGAAGGTCCGTTACCGCGGCCACGATGCACTGCGGATGTTCATGCCACTGAAACGTCGAACCGAATCGGCCACCTGCTATTCCAATCCGAATTTTCCTTTCGGGAGACTCTACCGCATGGACGGCGCGAGTAAGAAAAAAGCTTGCAAGACTTGCCGAACCGCCCAGGAACGTCCGACGGCTCAAGCGACGGCCATGGCCGTTCGGTAGCTTGGAAGCGGTGGTGTGTCCACTATTGCCGGCCATCAGATTGACTCCTCTTGAGACAAAGTGTTCCGAGGTTTCCGGAAACCACGTCGTCTCCATCTTGATCTGTCGTTCGAGTGTGTCAAGCTCTTGAAAAGTTTTTTGGTGGACGGCGACGGCGTCTGTCGTTCGGGCATGTCGACCAGGAAAGGTCGTTGTGCCGCTTTCACCCTTTTGGGGCAACCTATATAATCGGGCAATTCGGGGGAGGTGAACGCAACCAAGGGGCCAGAAAGGGAACGGGACCAGTCGTCCAACGTGAACCTCATGACACGGAGTGCTCAGGTATGACGCTAGGGTTTGGAATCATCGGATGCGGGTTGATCTCCAAGTTTCACGCACGGGCTATTCGCGAGGTTCCGGATGCCCGGTTGGTGGCCTGCTACGATGTCGTTAAGGAGTCCGCAGAGCGGCTGGCGAGTGAATTCGGATGCAAAGCCTATCACGATCTGGATGCGTTCCTATCGGATCCTGAGTTGCATGTGGTGACGGTGGCCACTCCGAGCGGTGCGCACATGGAGCCTGCCGTGGCGGCGGCTCAGGCAGGAAAACACGTGATCGTGGAAAAACCGCTCGAAATCACGCTGGAACGGTGTGACGCGATCATTCGCGCGTGCGAAGAGGCCAAAGTGGTTCTCTCCACAATCTTTCCTTCTCGGTTCCACGATTCAAGTCAGCTCCTGAAGCGGGCCATCGATCAGCAGCGCTTTGGGCGACTGACGCTCGGTGACGCGTACGTCAAATGGTGGCGAACACAGCAGTATTACGATAGCGGAGCCTGGCGAGGCACCTGGCAGCTCGATGGCGGGGGAGCCTTGATGAACCAGGCCATTCACAGCGTCGATCTTTTGGCCTGGCTCATGGGACCTGTCAGCGAGATTCAGGCAGCCACAGCCCTGCTCGCCCATGAGAGGATCGAAGTGGAGGATGTCGCCGTTGCCGTGCTCCGTTTTCAAAACGGCGCCTTGGGTGTGCTGGAAGCGACCACCGCCGCGTATCCCGGCTATCTGAAGCGAATCGAGATTCATGGCAACCGTGGCTCTGCGGTGATGGAAGAAGAAGACATCGTCAAATGGGACTTTGCCGAGGAGGATCCTGACGATCAGATCGTCAAGGAAAAGATGGCGGCCCGCGTCAGCGGAGGCGGCGGAGCTTCGGACCCGGCGGCGATTGGGCATCATGGTCACGCCCGCCAATTCATGGATGTGGCGAAGGCCATTCGAGAGGGCACCCGACCACTCATCGATGGTTACGAGGGACGGCGATCGGTGGAGATCATCCTCGCCGTGTACAAGGCGGCGGAAGAAGGGCGCATCGTGACGCTCCCGCTGGAAAAAGATCCGGACCTTCAGGCGCGCAAGGTGGGCGTTGGCAATCTTCGGCGGGCTTCCTAGAAATTGAGCCGCGAATCCTGAGGGAGAGTGTGGAGTTGACGCAGGGGGCTTGAAACTGGCCGTGCTGTCTGAAAAAACGCAATTTTGCTCAGTGCCGGGGCGTTTTCGATAAGCTGCCGCGCGAGTCAATCGCGGCATAGAGCTGTGCTGCCATAACCGAGATGGCAAGATTTTGGCTCTACCGCGTGATAAGTAGGCTCATTGGGCGAACTGCTCTGGGAAGACGGTCTTGGCTGTCTGGCTTATAATTGAGTAATTTGATCANTGCGAAATGACAAACGTCGGCCGATAGACTGCGCCGAGCGTCTACCGAAGAACCCAGGGAGAGCTGTTTATCGGTGGTCGCGGCTTTTGAAACCAGTTTTCGGTACGACAGGAACTTTCCGAAAATTGCAAGGGAAATTGCGATGACAGTGGAGTTTAAAGTTCCCAATCTTGGTGAAAACGTATCCTCCGGCGATATTGTCAATGTACTGGTCAAGGAAGGAGACACCATCACCGGCAACCAGCCGGTGGTGGAGTTGGAAACCGACAAAGCAGTCGTGGAGATTCCCTGTCCCTACGCAGGGAAAATCAGCAAGGTGCTGGTCAAGAAGGGAGATACTGTCAAGGTTGGCCAAACCATTCTGATCGTTGAAGAAGAAGGAGCTGGTGCAGCAGCAGCCGCCTCGGCACCTCCCGCTGCGGAAGCTGCGGATGTAAAAAAATCAGCACCGCGCGAGGAAAAAGCGATTTCTCCAAAGGAGGCAGAGCCCGTTCCGCCACCCGCTACTAAGGTCCCGCAGGCTTCGAGTGAGTCGCCCGTGAGTGTCGGACGCCCCACGGATGATGGACGGTCATCGACGGAGCCCCTTCCGGCGGGGCCTGCTGTCCGGCGGCTGGCACGGGAGCTGGGCGTGGATCTGCGGACAGTTACGGGGACCGGCCGGTTTGGCCGCATCACTCCCGAAGACGTTCAAAAAGCCGCAGGAGGATTGGTTGCCGGTCGCGTGGGTGTCGGCGTGCCCAGCCCGGTAGTCCCGCCCGGGGAGCCAGACCGCGATAACTGGGGAAGTATCCGGCGGGAAAAAATGAGCAAAATCCGCAAGACCATTGCGGCGCAGATGACCAAGTCGTGGACCACCATTCCACGCGTGACCAATTTCGACGACGCAGATGTGACAGACCTGGAGAATCTCCGCAAGTCGGTGCCACCCGACTTCGTTGGACCGGGGATTAAGTTGACAATGATGCCGTTCATTATGCGGGCGGTGGCGATCGCTCTGCGGCATCATCCTCTTTTGAATGCGTCGATCGACGACCAGAATGAACAGATCATCTACAAGGAATATGTCAATTTGGGAATTGCTGTGGACACTCCGCGAGGCCTGGTTGTGCCCGTGGTCCGTAATGCAGACAAATTGTCGATTCCGGAGCTTGCCCGCGCTCTGGCGAGTGTGGCTCAAAAAGCCCGAAACGTGGACTTTACCGTCGACGACCTGCGCGGGGGTACGTTCACCATCAGCAATCTGGGAGCCGTCGGTGGGACGTACAGCACACCGATAATCAATTATCCGGAAGTGGCCATCCTGTTGGTCGGGCGTTCCCGGTGGATGCCTGTCGTCCGTGATGGCCAGATCGTTCCCCGCTATATGATGCCGTTGAGCCTTTCCTACGACCATCGTCTGGTGGACGGTGCGACGGCCGCCCGGTTCTTGAACGAGGTCATCGATTGGCTGCAATCGCCAGGGAAATTGTTGCTCGTGAGTTGATTGACCAGTGGAGATCATCCCACTGCCGGCCGACCACGAAAGGCCCGAGACATCCGAGGTGTGTCGCACAATCGGGGATGGTCTTTTGAGAGGGCGTGGTCATCCTCAAGGGCGAAGAGTATTGCTGGGATAGAGAAAAGAAGGAGAATTGTCATCCATGGATCGTCAACTTGTGGTACTGGGGGGAGGTCCGGGTGGATACGCAGCAGCTTTTTTGGCAGCAGACCTTGGCTTGCAGGTGACTATTGTCGATCAGGAGTCTCGACTTGGAGGCGTCTGCTTGCTCCGCGGGTGTATTCCGTCCAAAGCCCTTCTCCATGTGGCCCGAGCCATGGAGGAGGTCCACGAGCTGAAGGAGTGGGGTGTTGAGTATGGAATTCCGAAAATCGATATCCAAAAGCTGCGGGCCCGTAAGGAGCAGGTACTGACGACGCTAACGTCCGGATTGACGCAACTGGCCAAGAAGAGGAAGGTCGAGGTGATCCAAGCCCGGGCAAGGTTCAAGGATTCTCACACCCTGGAGCTCCATCCGGTCAACGGGAAAACACCTCCTGAGCCGCAATTGAGGTTCGAGCACTGTATTATCGCGGCGGGTTCCCGGCCGGCGATTCCCAGCGTATTTCAGGTCGATAGTCCATTGGTTATGGATTCAACGGCGGCCCTCGAGCTTGCAGCGGTTCCAAAATCGCTCCTCGTGGTCGGTGGTGGGTACATTGGCCTGGAAATGGGAGCGGTGTACGCCGCGCTGGGAAGCCGGGTGACAGTGGTCGAGCTAACGGAGGGCCTGCTGCCTGGCGCCGACCGCGATCTCGTTCGACCGCTCGCCAAGCGGCTCGAATCGTTGTTTGAGGCTATTTACCTGAAGACGAAGGTTGTTCGGCTCAGGGTAGTCGGCGACGGTATTGAAGCCACCTTTGAGGGTGATGTCCAGAAAACGAGCACGTTTGAGCGAGTCCTCGTGGCGGTGGGACGACGGCCTAACAGCGATCAACTTGGGTTAGAAAATACGAAAGTCCACGTTAACGAGCAGGGATTCATTGAAGTTGACCACCAGTTGCGAACGAATGACCCCAGCATCTCAGCCATCGGAGACATTGTGGGTCAACCGATGCTGGCTCATAAAGCAGCTCATGAGGGAAAGGTTGCTGTCGAGGTGCTGGCGGGGCATTCCGCCGCAGTCTTTGAACCCCGGGCCATTCCGGCCGTTGTTTTCACCGATCCTGAAATCGCATGGACCGGCCTCACAGAAACCGAGGCCAAACAGAAAGGGATTGCCTACGAAGTTGCCGCTTTTCCCTGGGCGGCTAGTGGGCGGGCTCAATCGGTCGGCCGAACAGAGGGCCTCACCAAATGGTTGGTCGATCCGGTCTCGGAACGTGTTTTGGGCTGTGGAATCGTCGGCCCTAACGCCGGAGACCTCATCGGAGAGGCCACGCTGGCCGTCGAAATGGGGGCCTCCGTCCGCGATGTCGCTGAGACGATCCATCCTCATCCTACCTTATGCGAAACGCTCAGCTTTGCGGCCGAGGTGTTCCTGGGAACAGCCACCGATATTTACCGTCCCCGAGCGCCCAAGGGGTCAACCTGATTGCCCGAAGTCGGGCAACCCGGTCAGAAACTTGTTGAAAGCCATGGTACGTGCGCCAGAATCGTGCTAAATGGCTCACTGAAGACACCGTGCTGGTTCACACGACGAGGGCGCTTTCGACGGTGGCGGGGATAAATTAGCGAAGGCTGTCAACGCGTCGTGCTAGCAATGATGTCACGAACCACGGAACGCGATTGACCGTCGCACACCCTGCAGAGGCCCGGTGACACCGACTATGGCTGAGCCTCAGAAGGGCCGAATCTACGGGTCGATCACACGTCCATTTCGGGGCCGAACGGCCAGGTGACCGCCTGGGCGGGCTTCCATCGGGAATTGACCAGACGAGATTGACCGAGCGAGTCCGCCTGCTCCCCGTTGCTCGAAGCTGTGTCCCCCGGCTTCGCACCACCGTCTGCCTGGAAAGCCGCACCGCAGTGATGGCACGTAACGTACTTGCCGAGATAGGCCATGCGGATCTGAACCCGGCGTCCGCATGTTGGACATCCCTGAATGAAATACAATCCGTGCGCCATCCGTCGCTCCTCCTTTTCCTTATGTATTAACTCCCTCTGCGGATTATCGTAGCTCTCAGATATCATAGCGACAATCCCCACCGCGTCTGGACGTTGGGCCACCAAGGACGTTGCGAAGTTCCCCTCCTCAGGACGTAACCCCGTTGACGTACCTTACAGTAAGAGGTTCCTCAAAGAGAAGAGGTTCGCGATCGACGAGACGCGTCCTCCAGTCGCTCAAGTGCGTACCGGTAGCCCATTATGTCTATTATGATCACAGTCGGTTCTCAATGCAAATGTGCCTTTCATCGGGGCGCAATGGACACGTCCGCACTGATACATCGCTCCGGGATCCCCGGTGCGGAATTAGGGAGTTTTCTCGTCGGGGAGTTGCTGGAGGACACTCAAATACTGCCGGATGAGGCCAATGTTGCCCGATTGTCTTGCCAGGATCAAACCAGCCTGGGCCAGCCTTCGCGCTTCATTCTGGCGGTTTTCTCGGAGAGCGCGATTCACAAGAGGAAGCAGGATTTTGGCGATACTCTGGCTTTCTGCGGGACGGAACTTGTGTCCCGTCCAAGATTCCGCCAGTTGAACCGCTTCCGTCCAGAACTCGATCTGAAAGACTTTGGAGAGCCGATCGATTGCATTGATGCCGGCGTCCGCCAGTCCATAGGTCTCGGCAAGGCGGAGAACTTCTCGCAGCAACCGATATCGTATGGCGGGGGCAAGGGCCGAATTCTCCGCAGCCGTCATCAGATCCCGCGCGAGAGCCTGGGCATCCGTGATTCCCGCGATTTGCTTAATTCTTGTGCCAAACTGTTGCTCCAACCATTTGTCCGCTTCAAGTACGTCCGCGCCACTTGCCGGGACGGGCAGGCGGTCTGTACCGCTACCACTGCTGGACCTGTAACGAAGCGCCTCCGCGATCAACTCGACATCTCCTCCTTGGGCGCGAGCACGCTCCAAGAGCCTTTGAGCCTCGGCGAAGTCGCCCTTGGGGTCCACGGCCAAGAATGCCGCCAGCAGGATGTCGCTGTCTGGTCCCGGCTGGAGGCGACGCCGGGCGAGGGCCTCAACGAGAATGGTCGGAATTTCACGCAGGGGATACCGACGATTCTGACCAGCCGCGCGAAGAACCAGTGAATCTTTCGTGGCCTCCACGACGATCACATAGGTATCTCCTACCGCCAGTTCCTCGGTGCTCTGTAATGAGGCGACGATCTCCGCCATAATTTTCCAGAATTGTTCCACGTCGCGAACGAGCTGGTCCATCGCCTCGACGATTCGGCGATGATTGTCCGACCGGACCTGGGAAGCCAGCCGGTTGAGCGCCGCCCGGGCCCCCTCCAAATCGCGCTGTGCCAGCGATTCCCAGATTTGGTTCAGTGTTGCACGAAATTCTTCGGGTAAATCGTTCAACCCAGGCGGATTTGGTGACGCGGCAGATTTCTCCGGCTTATCCGCAGAAATCGCAGCACCACCGGCCGGACTTTGGCTGGGCATTTGGGTCGGATCCTGTGGAAGGGATTCTTCCCGTTCCATATTCGCCGGCTCGGCAGACTGGCTGTCTTCGCTCGAAGCCACCGCCTGGGGAATATCTGGCAAGTTTGACGAATCGCTCGAGGAAACATCGCGATCTTCCATGCCGGTGCTCTGCCTCCCCGAGGCACCCCCATTCCCGGACGGCTGATTGACTGGTGGGTTGGGTTCCATGAGGCGATTTTCCCGCTGGGGCCCCATTCCAGGAATATTCGCCTTTTCCGTCGCAGGATTTCTCTTCACCTTGTCTGGTCCATGCGCCACGGAAAATCCGCCTGTGCGACCGACCAGGTTTGAATCGTTGCCGTCCGATGGACCTGGCAAGAGCACACTCACCCATCCTACGCGCGGTCTCAACGTGCCATAAGCGACAACTATTGACAGGACCAGAAAAACGATCGCTGCCAGGCGCCCCACCAGAGAGAGCCATTTCGTGCGCGAGAGGGGAACGCCGTCCTGGAGAGCAGCTATCTCGGCCACGCCCGAAACCGTTTCTGCCGCAGCCGCGGCGGGACCTGGCACGGACTCGACCCTTCCGCCGGCGGCAGCCTGATTCCGGTTCTCATCCGCCGGTGGATGTGGAGATTCCTCGAGTGGCTTGACCGGCCATACGAAATGGAGCGACGTGACCTTCCCAGCTTCCAGTTGCCGGTCGTAAATTTTCTTCTTCTGCGGATCGCACAGCCACTCCTTGGCGTTGCGAATGGTGTCAAGCAACTCGGTCCACTCAGTGACATGGTCGCCCGGGCGAATTTGTCGCACGTGGGCGAGCATGTTGTCCGCTAGCTGCGCAATCAGTTTGGTGTCGGGTTCAAATAACGGCACTCCAAAGAGTGCGTAATAATTGTCAGGGATTCGCCCTGGTGGAAATCCCAACCAGGCCTGAAACGGATTAAAGGGCACTCGATTCTCCGAAGGCTGGTTAGTGGACTTGGACATGGCAGCAGCGTCGGCCCCTACGGAATAAGGTTCTCTGTTCCGGATAAACAGCTGCGCGGATGCGCTTACGGGTAACTTGCCTCAACGTCGAGAGGCTTGCCTGGTTTCCAGTGAAAACGCGGATCGCCCTCTTCCAGCCGGCCGACGGGCCGCGCTTCCCGCGGCTTCATCTTCTTTGCTGAATCTCCAAGTTCCTCACGCATGGCATCTGCTAGCTTTTCGATCTGTGCAACAATGTCCGGGTGCTCGGCTGCTACATCCTGCGTTTCGCCCGGATCTTTTTCCATGTCGAAGAGGGCCAATCCTATGTGGGCCGTTTCGTAGGGCACGGGCATTCCACCTTTCCCGCCGGGCCGTCCTCCCAAGGTGCGATAGTCGTGCGGAAAGTGAAGCTTCCATTTGCCCATCCGCACAGCATGCAAAGCATCGCCCCAGTAAAAATAGAGTGCTTCATGGGGCGATTTTGCGCCCGGTTCACCAACGATGAGCGGCCAGATGTTTTTTCCGTCGATTTTGTGTGGAGGAAGCTGCGCGTTGATGCGATACGCGATTGTGGGCAGAATGTCGATCGTCATAACCGGCTCCCGACAAACCGTGCCCGCGGGCACCGTGCCCGGCTGCCACATAACGCACGACACCCGGCAGCCACCATCAAACATCGTGCCCTTCCCCTCGCGGAGTGGCTTTGCCGACCCCGCGTGATCCCCGTAGCTCAGCCACGGACCATTATCGGAAGTGAAGATGACCAGTGTTCGGGAGGCGAGACCCAATTCCCGTAAAGTATCCAGAATTTGTCCCACCGACCAATCGACCTCCATCATCACGTCACCGAACAGCCCTCGCTGGGTTTTACCGCGAAACTTGTCCGAAACGTGAAGCGGTACGTGGACCATGCTGTGTGCCAGGTAGAGAAGAAACGGCCGATCTTTGTTCTTCCTGATAAAGCTCACGGCACGCTCGGTGTACCATGTTGTCAGCATATTTTGGTCTTCGTGGGTTACCTCGGGGTCAATCACCCTGTTTCCTTCCATAAGCGGCAGGTTCGGAAAACTTTTCCCCGCCGTCGGATGATACGGCCACATGTCGTTTGAATAGGGCAGTCCGAAATACTCATTAAATCCCTGGTTGAGAGGCAAGAACTTCGGATGATGCCCCAAATGCCATTTACCGATGCAACTGGTGGCATACCCTTTTTGCTTCACGATCTCCGCGAGGGTGACCTCCGAAGGATTCAATCCAATCTGCGATCCCGGCCCCAGTGCCCCAAAAATCCCTACGCGCACGTTATAGCATCCCGTCATCAGGCTGGCACGAGAAGCCGAACACACCGCCTGTGAGACGTAAAAATCGGTGAAAATTCGCCCCTCCCGAGCCATTCGATCGATATTGGGCGTGTCGTAACCTTCCGCGCCAAACGGGCCGATATCAGCGTAGCCCATATCATCCATGAAAATGATCACGAAATTGGGCAGTTGTGTATCGGTGGCGGGATCGGCGAGAGTGACCGCACTTGCACTGGCGACGAAAAAGAGGCCCCCAAGCATCCACACCCATCGCATGGGAGTTAACATAGCGAATTCTCCACTCTAAAGCGCCAAATGGTACAGGTCACCGAACGGTTCTTTTTGTTCTCGCACCCGCCTTTCGGGGATTTGAAGCACGCAGTCAGGATGGCACCCAGGAATGCATGCGGGACTCTTTGATGCGGTCGGAGCCCTGATTGTTCCCCGTTCATTCCGTGGTGCCCAGCAATTTCGAGAACAAATCCAAACCGGGCAACGGCAGGCCGCCCGTAAACTCCGTCACAAGCTGCATATGGCGTTCTCGGGCCTTTTGGATAGCATCTCGCATGGCCCCCACGAGCAGCTCTTCCAGCAGATCTTTGTCCTCCGGTTTAAGAAGTGCCGGCTCAATCGTCACACGCCGGGCGTCGGCAAGACCATCGACTTCCACCTTCACCAAACCGCCTCCGGCACTGCCGACAATCCGCTCTTCCTTCAGTCGGGCAATGACGCCCTCAAGCTTTTCGCTGATATCTTTCGCGTTTCGCAGCAAAGCAGTGAGTTGTGCGAGTTCCTTAAGCATGGTTCAGAACGTCCTGGCTTTGTTCTCAGTCGGTGCTGGACGGCTTTTCCTGGTAACGCGTCCTCGTTGGATGTTCCTCCCAGAACACATCTCGCTGGAAAGGGTGCCATAAACCGTTCGGAAATATTTTAACGCAAAACTACCAGCCAAACACCCGCAAGAGAGCCCGTGACCCATCCCCACTTTTCTTCTGACGACGGGGACGCGGAGGTCCACGGAGGTTCGGGTTAGCCTGGAGGGACCTGCTTGTCAGGTTCGCTTCTCAACGTCGATACTGCGTTCCGCATCGGCGGGTACAACAGGCGTGCCCCTTCGTGTTCCACGGACGCTGTGGAAGGCGTCCCTCCAATGGCCCGGGTTTCACTCCGACCGACTGTCCCGCTCGCGTCCGAATCATGCGAGGGACTGGAGGACCCAATTCCACCCGAGCCACGGCAGTTTGATGTGTGTCACCGCGAACACAAAAACTGTCCGCTGGTAGGGGCAAATTCATCCATGGCCCCTACGGCTCACTGCGATCGTGGCATGTGGTAGGTTTTTGCAAAAGTGGCGATGGCTCAGCCAGAGAGCCCTTTGTCAGGCAACGGGGGTGCTCATCACGGTAGCCGTGTTAACACAAAAGCCGTTGAAACCGCAGGTCTGGCAGGGGTAGCTGTCCACTAACGCGGCGTTGCCACTATTAAGTAGGGCATGCCCGGCATGGAACGCGAGAATTGTCCCTCACGTTTCTACTGGTTAGTGTTCCCTTCCAACGCCAAAGCGTCAGCCCGGAAGTCAATCTTCTAAATCATCGCTGTCATCGTCCATGGAATCGGCAGGCTCCCCGGAATCCATTTCCAATGGGGTGTCGGGGGGCTGATCGACGGTTTTTTTAGTCGGCGGCAGGATGGCCACCGGTCTTGCTCCAAATATCTCCACCGTTTTACGAATCATCGGTTCCTGAAGCACATCGAAGAGAGAACGTTCCCCTGCGAGAGACGGACGGGGCGGCACCTCTGCACTTGGCTCCTCGGAAACCACGAATTCCAGCCTGACAGGATGTCCGACGATTTCTCTGAGCGCTCGATTGAATTTCTCCTGATTTTCAGGACGGCTGCAATAGTCACACGAGAATTTGTGATCTTTCCGGAACGTCACGACGAGTTTGCCACCGTCCTGGAGAAGAAGATTATGATAGGCCTTCGCGTGTTCCGCCACCATTCCGCCGACTGCTTCGTAAACATTTTTCCACACAGTCGCCAGATTGTCCGGAGTCAGTCGCGTTACATTCCTGCCTGGCTCCCCGGCCTCTGTTTCTGCGGAACTGGCCCCGAAGGCCCTCTGCCGCTGGAGAGCCACCTCCTGTTTCATCTCGTCGATGGCTTGCCTGGAATGGCCAACAGATTCGGAGGGAAGTCGGGCATTTCCAGGGCTTGGAGGGGATGAAGACGGAGGTGAAACAGCACTGCGAGCCGGCGTGCTGCGGGACTGAGGTGTATGCCCAGTCTGCGATCCGCCACCCCCTACAGACGGAACCGCGGAAGACAGTTGCGGGAAGTTTTCTGCCTGGCCGCTCTTCAAAATTTCCAATAAACGATGGACGGAAACGAGGTCGTCCAGGCGGCTCATCCGCGTGAAAGCCAGCTCCGCCAAAACGCGGTCGTAAGTGACGGCACGCATCCTCGCCAGGGTCTGGTCCAGAATCTGCATTGCAGCGACCAGACGTGGGAGTCCCCACTTCCGGGCTATTGTCTGCATCCGCGGGCCATCCTCGGCTTTTGCCGTAAGGAACAGTTGCGGTGAGCCCCCCACTTCTGCAACCAGGCAGTCCCGCAGGAAAGTGAGGAACTGTTCGACGAGCAGAGCCGGATCAGCCCCTTCCGTGATGGCCTGGTGGAAAGTCTCCAGTACTCGGCCGACATTTCCCTCGGCGACGGATTCTGCCAGAAGTTCCAGGACATCCGACCGCGTCATGCCAAGGAGATCGTAAACATCCTGAAGTTTGATCTCCTTGTCCGCGAAGGCGAGCAACTGTTCGAGAAGGGACTGGGCGTCCCGCATTGATCCGCCCGCCCGCTGCGCCAGCAGTTCCAGAACACCGGCTTCCGCCGCGACATTTTCAGCTTCAAGAATCTGTTTCAAACGGGCAACGATTGTTTGACTCTCGATACCGGCGAAGTCGAACCGCTGGCANCGAGAAAGAATCGTCACCGGCACTTTGTTCGGCTCGGTGGTGCAGAAGATGAATTTGACGTGCTCGGGAGGCTCTTCAAGCGTTTTCAGCAGCGCGTTGAAAGCCTCCTTGGTGAGCATGTGAACTTCGTCGATGATATAGATTTTGAACCGGGCCCGGCTCGGACGGACGACGACGTTCTGCCGGAGTTGACGGATCTCTTCAATACCGCGNTTGCTCGCCCCGTCGATCTCCAACACGTCGATGTCCTCGCCGGCGCTGATACTGCGGCAAATGTCGCATTCATTACACGGCTCGGTTGTGGGGCCTTTGACACAATTGAGAGCTTTGGAGAAAATCCGCGCCGTGGANGTTTTCCCCACTCCNCGAGCACCCGTGAACAGATAAGCGTGGCCGATTCGCCCCGTTTTGATCGCGTTCTTGAGAGCGGTCGCGACGTGCTCCTGGCCGACGAGCTCGTCAAAGGTCTGGGGCCGGTATCGCCGGGCAACGACGAGATAACCGCTGCTGGGCCTGGGTTGCGATTCCGCTACAGACTGAGGGGATTCCTGCTTCTTTCTGGAGCGAGTTGCCATGTTTCCCCGCATTTCCCGCCACGCGGAGACTAGATCCCCTGTGCCATATCCTGCCAATCACAAGAGGACTGTCGGTCTGCGACAATCCCGGGTCGTAAGCCGTGCTTTGCGGGCGACGTGACCGACCCGTGGCGAGAGGCCCACTACACATGGAGATCACTGCTTATGGCTGCTGACTTTCGTCCCTGACCAGGTTCGCAGCTCCCCATTGTAGGGACCTCTCGCCTCGGGCCCGTCACC
>NICF_comb_assmDRAFT_10002258_pt1 | contig 14738 bp, 9 predicted proteins | sample NewIslPassag4_SG_FD_11279 | JGI IMG/M metagenome (IMG submission 11279) | reverse complement strand
GGCAGTGAATATTCGCTGCCGGGCTGAAGTCATGCAGCCATACGCGGTGTAGCGCATGCTACAACTGCAAGCCCACGGCTTTAGCCGTGGGTACATGACTAAGCCGCAGCACGGCACACCCGCGACAAAGATAAGATATACCTCCCAATACAGAAATACCTCCTTGCGCACAAAGGAAAGCTATCTCATACTGGTTATGTGTTTTGCGGGCGAGAAACGTTCGAAGCTAAGGTCGGGCTAATGCTGCGCGACACAGTGAATAAGGTGAAGAGCGGTATCGACAAACTGCGTTCGCTATTCGAAGCGTTCGAGGTTATGACCTATGGCGATAAAGCGCGCGAGCATGCCGAGGTCTTGGCGCGCTTGCTCGATGTAGATCCGGCGGTCTGTCTTGCTCTACGCCGCCTCAACGCTCCCTTGATCGATTGGCGTCGCTACCGTTCGCTGGAGGACTCACCGACGAAGTTTGCTATTGTGCGGCACCTGTACGGTTGGTTGGCCCCATCCCTCCACGATGTGCGCTCGCTAGAGGAGACTTTGCCTGGCGCCCTGGAGGCGGCTCGCGATCTCTTGGCGGCGGTGCGCAACGGCGACAGGGTGATGATCTACACCGATTACGACTGCGACGGCTTGATCTCCGGTTGGCTTTTGCGCGAAGCTCTTTTGCGTACCGGAGCTAAGCCGCAACAGCTTTTCTTTCGGCACTCGGATAACAACACTAGCTTTGGTGTTGACGCCAGGATTCTAGACGAGGCCAGAAAGCTTAAGATTAAATGGTTGGTGTTATTGGATTGTGGTTCGGCAGCCAAAGACCTAGTCGAGAGGGCAGAGCGGTCGGGCATTAAGGTTCTGATTATCGATCATCACGAGTGCGACCCCACCAATAAGTGCACCTACCATCTAAACCCCAACTATATCAACAGCACGCGTAAAGACGGACCCTTCGGCATCATTAACGAGGCGCGGCGAGTGGCGGCTAACGGCGCCTACCTTCGTGAAAAGCAGCTTACCGAGGGCTTGACTCCAGATGAAGAACGGGAGCTCAACGAGCTGTCGGCGAGGGGCCGCGAGCTAATCAAGGAGTTGCGGCCGCTATTCACTGCGGAGAAGGCCGAATATACTCCCCGCAAGCTACAGAAGGCGATCGAGGCTGCTCTTGAAGGAGTTCAGGATCAGCTCCTTGAAAACAACAACTCGGCCGCCCAATTAACATGGAAGTTCGGCAGGGAGCTGTTGCAGCAAGCTGGTGTCGAGAATGATGATTGGGTCGATCGCCCGATGTACCTGGCGGGTATTGCTGCGATGGCCGATATGATGCCAATGGACATGAGCGGCATCGAAAACCGAGCGTTTTTGCGCGTGCCGATGCGCCGTTTACGGCTCAGGGTCGCTGGGCCGAAGGAGCAACGCGAGTTACACTCGGAGGCGAAGAGGTTCCGAGCGTACCTGGACTCGAAGATCCTAACCTCAGACAAAACAGAGGTTGCGCAGGCCGAAGTTGCTGAATGGGCTGAGCGCCATCACGATCTTCTAGCCGATCAAATGATCACAATTACCAAGGAGATTGCTAGCGAGCTCGTGCCTCCCTTTGTAAGGGAGCTATCCGATAGGCTAGGTGAAGACATCTCCAACCCAGACTCCCTGGTGTCCACTAAGGCCGTCATTAACCTCGCAAAGCGCACCAACCGCATCGACACCAAGGATATCTTCGAGGGCTTGGTGGCCGACGATCCGCAAAAGGCAAGCGCCGTTGCCGCCAAACTACTGGAGACCTACGAGGCGATCAAGGAGAAGCGGCAGGTACTCCGTGAGCGTGTGTGTCAACAGTGGTCGGGCAAAGCCGACAACGAGCCCATCCTCTATGCCTTAATCAACGACGCCAAAGACCTCTCCGGCGATGCGCGCACCTATGCCAACGCTCTGACGCAACGGTACAATAAGAGCTCAATTGTCGGCATGCTGCGCGACGACGGCCTGATTAAGTTCTCCGCCTCGTCAGGGCCTGGCTCGAAGATCGGCGAAATCCTGCAGGACCCAAGCTGGCGCTCGAAGCTGGTCAAGCTCTGCACTTTTACTGCCGAAAACGGCGAGGACGCCTCTTCGGTCGGCGGTCATAGCAAGGTGTTGGCTGGGTTGGTTAGACCCAACCGCTGGCCGGAACTGGTGTCGACTCTTGCCACTTGGGAGGTCGAGAGGGGCAGCGGCTCTTTCCAGCGAGTGCGCCGCCAAGAGCTAGATGATCAGCGCCGACCATGGGTTATCGATCGCTTCGTTGACGATGAACGCCTTAAGGAGATCATGCACACCCAGCGCCAGCTGTTCGGCCCGAGCACGGATTTTCGCAAACACCCTGATATCGTCGTTTCCGTTGTATCGCGGGCCGATAAGATACAACCAAACAATGACCCAAACAGCAAGTACTGCACTGTCGATTTGGTTACCTATGACGGGCAAAAGATCTCCGCCGTAGCGCGTACAGATCTTGCCGAGGGCCTTCAGGAGTCGGTGGCGGCAGAGTGTTTTTTGCGCCTCTCAGGCTATCGTGAGCCGTATATCACGGACGCGTTTTGCCTCGGAGATAGCCCGTAATGCCCTATACTCCTAGGCGGCCCATTTGATCAGCGTATTTGAGTAGCCTATGTTATATGCGCAACAAGCGGTGCGCGTTGCGGCTTTGTGCGTGGAAATGTCGGCGCCCCCAACTTTATTGTCTCTAATATTGACGTAGAGGCTGCGCAGCGGCTTTGCCCTAGGCGTCGATTGCATACTGCGGCGCCACTCAATTCGGTTTTAAAAAGAGCAACTTTGTTCTTTGTTCGCTCGCAAGTGTTGCGCTTGTTGTTGTCGCGAGCTTTGCCGTTCGGATCAGGGGCGCCACAACCCACAGGGGCGTAGCACAGTGCTGCGCCCCTGCTTGTCCTTCTTACTCTTCTTATCCTTCTTACCCTTCTCTTCTTACGCGGCCGGGTCCTTTTTGACCCTATTTTGTGCAGATTATCCATCGTTATTCTTATCGTCATTCTCATCGTTATTCTCATCGCTATTCAGTTCACGCATTAGGTCAACACCGACGGCGACAACGCCGGAACGTTGAGTGCTCCGGTTAGTCGCAGATTATCACCGGCACCATCTAAAACGGCTGCGTCATCCGCACCGCCAACAAAGCCTTTAGCCGCCAGCCCTGAACCGGACCATCAACGCTTTCCCAGCCCTTATCGTTTGGGTTGGAGAACAGATAGTGTCGCCGCGACGTGAGTTGTTGCGTGAGGCATTGCATGAGGTATTTCACGACCCTTTCGCGCCGTTTTTCACAAGCCTCCTTGTTTTCTTTTTGGGTTTGGTTTGTAAAGATTTGCAAAACGTTGAGGGCCGCGACACAACCCTGTCCGGATCGACTGGCGGGGCCGGAAACGCATCCCCATCTGGCCCCGTGCCTCTCGACGTCGTACCAATTGAGAACTATGTCGCGACACCCGCGAACGCTATCTCGGGATGCGCAAAAAGATCTCCGGTCCGCCTGAAACAGACTAGTCTGCCGCCGCAACACAGCACAGATCATCTAAAACAGGTTATCTAAAACAGAAAAATAGATCGCCTAAAGAAACATTACCGAACCACATCGCGGACCACGTGTTATAAGAAAAAGCACCGAAAACATGGTGCATCCCCTGGTTTCAACAAATAAACTGAGCCCGGATACTAATGTCAGAAATACTAACGGCTATTAGCGGTAATACAGAACAAATAATCTTACATTTCGACAACATTTCCCAAGATGCGCTGTCGATGATTTTGGCTTTGCTGCCTATTGTGGCATCAAGCCTGACAGTTCGTTTAACGCGGGTCAAATATTTACCCCTGGAGCATGTGCTGGCTATGTCCACGCCCGCGGCCATTTATGGCGGCGCGATCGGTGGCTGGCTCCTATCGTTGGCAGCAATGGGATCTATTTTGCTTGCATCTTACACCAAGGTTCGCTTTGACAAGTACTCAATGTACTATCTATTGGCGGCAACCGGCGCTTTAAGTGTGGCCGCCCTGCTGTTCTTACAGCCCAACGGCTTCTTTTTGCTTGGCGAGAACTACTTGCCTTTGGTTGTAGGCGCAGCCGCTACCTATCTTTTGGTACTGATGATCACTGACCTCTTAATCAGCCGCAAGCGACTTGGCTACCTGTCGCTGCTGTACTCCGGCACTACGTTTCTACAGTGGGTCGCGCTCTATGTGCCGCTGGCCGCGTTACTTACACTATCGGTTACAACTGTACCGTTGTATTCGCCACTGTGGTCGGCGATGCTTGCTATCCTGTTGTCGGCGTCGGTACGGGCAGATCTCCAACACAAGAAGAGCGAACGTGAATCGGTGCAGAAATCGGCAGCCAACCTGCTCGCGCAGTTGGTGTTGCTCCTAGATCGCGCTGACCCCAATACAGCCCACCATTCAGCCTGCGTTGCATCTTACACACGCGCCATAGCTGAGGCGATCGGATTGCCCGCAGAAGCGCAAAGCAAGGCGCATGCCGCTGCGCTGGTTCACGATATCGGAAAGCTGGCTGTGCCGCAAGACATTCTACGCAAGGCAGGGACGCTGACGCCGCAGGAGTTCCAAGCCATCAAAACACACCCGGCAATTGGCGCAGCCTTGGTTGCCGCGATACCGGGCAGAACGCACGAGTTATCCAGGTTCATCGAGCAACACCATGAGCGCCTGAACGGCAGCGGCTATCCCTATGGACTTATAAATGGGCAAATCGACCTTATTAGCCGCATCATCGCTGTGGCCGATGTCTACTCGGCTTTGATCATCGATCGGCCTTACCGTTCCGCAATGGACATCGAAAAGGCCCTGGAGATACTGGAGGCAGAAGCGCAACAAGGCAAGCTCGACCCTGAAATAGTAAAAGTGTTCAGGAGCATCATAGAAGCTAGGTCGCCGGAGTTTGCGGCTGGTAAGCACACAAGCATCCACGCAGAGGCCGCGCTACTTACCAAAGAACTAGCTGATAACATTGATTTGCCGTCTCTGTCGCAGGATTGATGATAGATCTTTGACAGCCATACAACCATCTTACAATTGCCTTGGTCACATTTTTGATTGCCAAAAACCGCCCCAAATTGCCCAAAAGAAGGAATGATAAATAAGCACCCTATAACGATAGGGGCGTATAGGAGCGGGGCCTCGCTAAGCGGAAAGAGTGTCAATCGGCCCCTCTAACTAAAAGCGCCTTACAAAAGATACTTCGTCGCTAAACTGAAAAAACATATCAACAGTAATACTGACTACAAGGGAGTTTTTGCAACAATGGACGACCTATTTCAAAGCTTATCATTTGAAGCAGGAGAACAAACCGACATTGAGGACGCCGCTGAGCAGCTGCGCAAACAACAGGCGCGCTCGTTGGAAGGCGAAGGTGCCGCGTCGCCGATCAGCCACGTGACAGACGCCGCAGTGGCCGGGCCCAGTCCGAGCATGACACCGAGCACAAGTCCGCTTCCGCCCGTTGGCGGCGGCGCCTTCCTCGGCGAACAAGATCAGTCGCCTTATGGCCCAGAGTCGCGAGAGGCCGTCGCTTTTATCGACTACCACCTGCTGAACCCCGAGACAAGCGAGATTCATCTCAACGGACCAGATTCGATCTTCATCAAGGTACAGGGGAAGATCGTTCAAGCGGTTTCGCGGGAAACAGGGGCGCCAATCAGATTCTCGAATCTCCGCGACTATGAGCGGAAGTTCGACGAGGTCGTTTGGAACGTCGCTGATGTTGGGAGTGCTGTAGCGCAAGCAGCCCGGCGACAGCGCGAGCTTATCGAAAGCCGCCGCGTCGGCGTGTTCTCCACCGCTCAGGGCTTCCGCGCAGCCGTTTTCCTACCGCCGGTATCCGGAAACGGATACCCGGCCGCGTGCATCGTCAAGCGCGGCGACGCTTCTAACTGGCGCCTGCACGACCTTGTCAGTGCCGGCACCTTGACACCTGAAATGGCAGAGTTTTTACGTGTTTGTATCCAGAGCGGCGTCAGTATCATGGTCTGCGGCGGCATGGGCTCCGGCAAGACTACCTTGCTCGATGCGTTAGTGCGCGAAATACCGCAAGAAGAGCGGATCGTGGTTATCGAGGAAGTGGGGGAACTTTCTGTGCATGGCCGGCCGAACGCCGTGCCCCTCCGTTACTTCCCGGAAAAGGCGGGGGCGGTTGACGCGCCGCTCTCTTTGGTTCTTGACGTTTCGCTGTACGGGCGCTTTTCGCGCGTAATTGTCGGCGAAATTCACACCACCGGCATTTCCTACATGCTCCGCGCTATGACACTGTCTGAAAACGGATCCCTCTCTACCTTCCACGCCTCCAATGCCTCCGTCGCGCTATCGATGATTCGAGATCTTTACGCCGAAGAGCGCAAAACTGACGCTGTTACAGCCGCGGCCAATGTGCGCAACGCCATCGATCTTGTGGTGATCATCGATCGCTTGGCCCCCGGCGTCCACCGTATCATCGACTTGGCAGAGGTGCAGTGGCAGGAAATGGCCGGGGGCTCCACTAAGATCGGTACGCAAACCCTTTGGCGTTGGGATGGTGACATTGATGACCCCACGAAGGGCGAGTATATCTGCGTTTCGGCGCCGCAAGATAACGGGTCGGTGTTGCGCAAGGCGCGCCGCAAGGGCGTCGTAGTACCGGTAGACAACTTGTTTGCTGTGCGCCCAGGAATAACTTTCGAGTGAGTAAGCACTAGACTAGATTTTTACATATTGCTGTTGCTGGTTGCTAGCGGCGCTTCAAGTCAAAAATCTTTTATCGTTTCTAGTAAGTGTCCGATACACCAATTATGTTTTGTTTGTAAGCCTCTTTGCTGGTTAGGGTTTCGCGGTGTTTTGTTTTAATACGTCAAGTCGAGTTGGCGGGAAAACAGGCAAGAAGCTGTTCTATATTAGAGGGAAGGGAGCTTGGTGGCGCGCAGTTTGACGATACTGGTGCTGGATGAAAAAGACCCGCTTCAACAAATTTCTAAACGAAGAAATCCTAAAGACATTGCTTTATGCCGAAGCGTTAAAAGTTTTCGGCAATGAACGGGCCAGCCATTTAGCGCAAAGGCACCAAGACCTATTTCACACTCCTGCCGTACCAGTGAACTTTGAGTATGGACGAGGGATATATCTTTACGACGCCCAAAAACGGCCCTATATCGACATTGCCAATTACAACGGCATCACTTTGGCAGGTCACAACAACCCAGTCCTAAAACGCGCTTTGGCCAAAGCAGCCAGCGGGCCGCTGTGCACGTTCGGCGTACGGAAAGATATGATCGATTTGGCTGAGCTTTTATGCGACCGCTTTGAATTAGACGGCGTTTCGTTTTGGACTGCGGGCAGCGAAGCCACCTTGGAGGCGCTGCGGATTGCGCGGGAAGCCACCGGGCGGCGCAAAGTATTGAAGGTTGCAGGCTGCTATCATGCTGCCGACTGGTATGGATCGATTAGCAGCGCCTATGAAGGCGATGAAAACCCCTGCGCAATCGCCGAGCCACGCCCGTTAGTGCCTGGTACAGCTGCTTACAAAGATGACCTGGTGGTACTAGGCGGCTGGACCACCAAAGCGCTGCACCAGGCCTTTGCAGCGCACGGAGAGGAATTGGCAGCGGTGTTTATCGAGCCGTTTGTGGGCAGCCTCGGGTATTTAGCGGCACCGCTAGAATTTTTGCAGGCCGCACGTAAGCTTTGTGATCGCTACGGTGTTGTCTTGGTTTGGGATGAGGTTTGGTGCGGAGCCGTAGTCGGCGTCAATGGCGCTTATTCACAATGGCAGAAACACCTCAACGAAATCCGCCCCGACCTCCGCTGCTTAGCAAAAGGGATCGCTGCTGGTGCCCCTTTTGCCGTTTGCGGAGGAAGCTATGCTCTCATGACTCTACGCGGCGCCTGCGATATTAGCTCGACAGCCACCTATTATCAAAACCGTATCTCGATCGCTGCAGCACATGCAATGTTACAAAAGATTTTGACGCCCGAAAATCACCGCGCTCTCAGCGAGCGCTCGCAGTATTTCGCCGAGCGCCTCAATGAGGAGCTTGCCATGTTCCATCTCGAAGCTAAAAGTTTTGGTTTGGGAGGCTCTATTCGCCCGAATGAGCTTTGGCTACGCTCGCCAGCGGAACAGGGGATCGGTGGAGTTTTAGACTCGTTTTACGACCTGTTCTGGTTGCGCGCCCTCGACGACGGTTTGGTTTCGCAGCCTGGATTTATTGGTTGGACGCTGTCTACCCCCTATCTAGAAGACGAAGGTGAAGAGGCGCTTGACACAGCCGTAGAAAAAGTTGTGACGATTGTCAAAGATATCCTCCAGGAGTGCATGTTCTCTTGATCCTTCCGCGATAACAATCGGCATGAGCCTTTGTTTCGCGTGTATTCTGCACACCTACGAATCTGTAAGGAGCGCGCGTTATGCTTGCCTTACGCTTTTTTCTCTTTTTTCAACCTGGCCTACCGCGATACGTTGGCGCCGCACAGCTAGCAGCGCACCTACTATTTCGAAGGCGAGTTTGAGATCACTAAGTCGCCGGAAAGCTTGACGCTCCAACAGTGACAACAAACGATGGTAGTCATCATGAACACCGCTGGCCTAATAGTTACCTTTCTACAGCTAAGTATGCTGTGGGCCGCAGCGATCTACGATTTGCGACAGGGAATCATACCTAATTTTATCACCGTCCCTGGGTTTATCGTTTCAATGATTGCTGCCCCTTTGTTGTGGCCGCATAGTTATACCGAGCACATGGTTGTTGGGGTGCTGTTTTTGGTGCTTTTGTTTTTGATGGCCCTTGTTGCCCCTGAGCGCTGGATCGGCATGGGAGATCTTAAGTTGTTTTGCTTGGTTGGCGTTTGGGCTGGATTAGCTGTTGTTTTTGTCCTCATACTGGCAGCAATTTTCGGCATTGTGCAGTCGCTGATTAGGGGTTTAGTTTGTAAGGGGCAGGGATTCTACACTCGCCACGGTTTCGACGTTGCCTTGGCCTGGACAACATTCTTTCTTCTTGCCCAGGTTGCTAGCAGCTAGCGCTGCGTGTCGCTGTGCGATCAATGTTATCTTTGTAAGGCGGGCAGGTTAACACGGCTAAGATACTGCGGCCCACTCATATTCGCGCGACAAAAACGAGCTAACATCGCAGCAAGGCCCCTGAAAAGCTATTATCGCTCCCCTCGCTGCCAACATACTAAAGGCAGGGCACATAAACCGCCGCGATCAATCATGAACAGTAGGGGGACGACAACACCGCAAGCTCTTGGCTTAGTGATTAGCGGTAGCGCCACAGCCGACGCAAAGCCACGACTTCTGCGCTGCGAAATTCTCAATGAACATGGCGGCCATATATGCTGTGCGTTTCTCGATGAGCAAAACCGCTGGCGCAATATCAAAACTATCCAGTCCCCAATTCTTCACAAAGCAGTCAAAATTGGAGAAATTGTCGAGTTGCTGTTTCATCCTTTGACAAGCAAAGCTCGCAGAAGCTCATCTAATCCTGTAAAAGTAGCGCAAAAAGAAGGTGAGCGCAGGTTGTTTTTCTTAGAGGTTTTGCCACACCGCAGCTCAGGGCCTTGACGACCTACCTGTTGCGAAGATAACACAGATTGCTCGGGGCCACAGGTTGACTGCTGGCCTATAATCGATCGCCCAGGGGCACAGACTGACTGCTGGCACACAGATCGCCGAGAAGCACAGGTTACAAAAGTGCAGAGGCGCAAACCACGCTTGTTACCTTTGCCGGTCGGCACAATGGGTTTATGGGTAAGCGCTTCGCCGTGCACAACAAGAAGACGGGGGAGCAGTTAATGAGGGGGGCGGTTAATGGCTGAAGGGAACAACCAAAAACAGGGAAGACAGCAGATGCGGGATGCCCAACCGCAAACCGCCACCGATTGGCTAGGGCAAAGTTCGTACGATAGCGCATATCTCCAGCGCCGGCTTTGTGAATACTTTAATGCTATTCATGAAGTACTGTCTATCTACAATCTAGCTAGACTAAAAGAGGAAGTTGAAAGCTGCCTTGCTGAGCTCCATAAAACGCCAATTTTAGGGATCGCGCGGATGCTGTTTATTGACCGCGATCGCAGTGGTGAGCTGGCATCCAACAGTATTTGGGACGCCTTGCTGGGCATTGCTGCTGAATATGGCTTGACGGAAGCAAGCGGTATGGACGGGATGTTGGTCCGTCCCGTACCCGAAAGCGGCTCCTATGACATTCGCAAGCTTTTAGAGCCAGTATACCACCTTAAAGAGGGAACGCACTACAGCAGTGCGCCGCCTGAGCTGCGCGCCGCCATCGAAAGAATGGTGGGGGAGGGAGCAGCTAAAAACGTCGCTTTGGCGCCTATAAGGCATGGGCTTATGTTTTACGGCGCCGTTGTCGTGCAAACAAGCGTTGACTGGAACGATTTAGAAGCTTGGTTGCTCGGGGAGTTCGGGCGCCTATTAGGACACCATATCCACGTTTTGCGCTGGGTACATCATGTCGCGCACAAGGACAATCTCACCAACCTATATGACCAAGACCATATGCGTGACGTTATCGATGAGCTGATCAAAAACAAGCGCTATCCATTTACCGTGATCATGTTGGACATCGATCATTTCAAAAAGATCAATGACACGTACGGACACCAGGTAGGCGATGAGGTATTAAAACTGGTAGCGCAGATACTCGTCAACACTTCGCGCTCCTCGGACGTCGTTTGCCGATACGGTGGCGAAGAGTTCGCAATTGTTATGCCGAATGCTGCTTTGCAGGAGGGGGCAAGTTTGGCTGAACGGATTCGAACAACTATCGAACAGACGCATAGTTGGCCGCCACAACTTGAGCAAGGTGTCACGATTTCAGCGGGAGTAGCAACTTGCATTCCCAACATGTCAGCCAAACAGGTAATTACAGCTGCCGATGAGGCCCTGTACGCTGCTAAGCAGGCCGGACGCAACTGTGTCAAGGTTTTTGTCGCTTGACGCTCTCATAACCTCCGTGTTCTTGGCCTATCCATGTTGCTTTTACAATCAGCGGGTCGCCGGTTCAATTTGTCGTGTCGCAGATGAGACAAATATTGGAACGAAAAGAGACAGACATCAAAACGACGGAGAAGCCATACCGGCCGCACAAAGAGAAGCTAAAGCGCAGGGGGCTCGACGTTTTTGTTGCAAGGAGCAAGTACACGCTATGTTGGCGGCCATAATGTAAACAGCGTAAACGACAATGTACCGGGGCCGAAAAGCAAAAGAGAATGCCGCGCTAGAACTTTTCGATGCCTTAGCCGCTCGAACCGAATCGGCTGCCGAACAACTGTTTGGTAAGACCCCGTCGCCCGCACAATACTATCAAACCACTAAACACGAGCCCGCTACAGGGGACGGCGAGCCGAAACTGCCTTTCGAGGTGAAGGCCGGCAATAGCCAGGGCAATAGCGCTTCACCGGCATCACATTCTGCTTTCGATACCGCTACCGGCGCACCTAATAGCAACGGCTTTCATGCTGGCGACTTCGGCCCCCATAGCCCTTTTGGTGTTGGCGTCGATCAAGGCCTGGTCAGCAACGAAGAGCCGATAGGGGCGCCGCCGCCTCCGCGCAAAGCGATTAAACAAGGCGTTTTCAAGGTGGCGTTCCGGAGACGCAAGCAAAAGAGAGAAGAGCCAAAGAAAAACGGCGGGTTTACAGGGGCAGATCCTGCCAGCTTTTTGGGTATGCTGCAGCAAACAAAGCAGCCTACTTCCAACAACGCAAGCACAGACGCAATAAGCAACAACACAGTTGACGCCCAAGATGAGGTAAGCGATCAGGCACAGATTGTCGAAAGCTCGGCCGAAAACGTCGAGATCAGCGACTTCTTAAATGCCCTGGCAGGAGGCGGTCAGGGCACAGGGCAAACACCAGCCGGAGCAGCCGCAGAACAAAACCAGCAAAAGGTGCCGTACGCCCTCGTCCTTAAGGGTCAAACCACACAACACCCGTTGGCGCGCCTCGGACCGCAAGAACTTTACGTCGCCAAATCCGGCCAAACGACGGCTCCGCCGCCTGCCTTTGCCATGAGCTCGTTCGCCTCTTTGAATCCCGATGAGTGGGGCTACATGAAGCTCGTGCTGGTCCCTGACCGCGGCGAGATGGCGAACAAGCTACAACAAGAACTAGCAGCCATTAAGGCCGGCCAGCCCCTGGAAGAGACGAATGTTCCACTGTGGCTCAAGATTATGAGGGGGCTAAAGGACTTTATCGTTAATGTTATGACCGGCGGGCAGGCGGCCGCTGAAAAAGAGAAGGCGCAGGTGCGCCCACCCAAACCCTCTGAGCGCCCGCCACAAGAAAATGCCATGATCAGCGAGGGCGATGTCAAAATCACACAGCCGGCATTGTTCCGCGCCACTTTCTATGTAGGGGCGGGTATGCGCATGGGCGGCGAACTTCCCCCTGGCCGCGAGAAGGTTTATCAAATGATGGTGTCGTCTGCGACCATGCAGCTACAGCAGGGACTTTTGAATCCTGCTAGCGGCCAGAGCATTAACTTCCAGCCAGTCGAGTGCAACATCGATGGGCACATGGGCATTGTGCCGCCAGAGGGTGCTGATGGCAGTGCCGGGGTGGCGGCACAACCGACAGTGCTGTCTGCCGCCGAGATTGCTGCGTGTTGGCCCATCCCGGACAGTTCGTTTGTTTGCCACGGGGTTGACGTCCGCCTCGGCCAGAGAATTGTTTTGCCGCGGCGCATGCCGCCAACGATCGAGGACCCCCTAAATCCACCACCCGGTGTGGTCCCGATTGGTATGATTGCGCCCGGTACAACGCAAGAGCGTGTGGTGGGTGTTCCGGTATCCGGTCTACAGATGCATACCTATATCTGTGGTACGACCGGCTCCGGTAAGTCGACGTTGCTTTCTTGGATGGTGTACGGCCTTGCTAAGAACAACGTCTGGGTGCCGGGCGAAAAAGAACGTGGCTCGATCTTCGTTGTCGACCCGCACGGCACCTTGGTCGATGACATCTTGCGCTTCATTCTTTCCTTTGCGCCCGAGCGTGCCAAAGACGTTCTCTTGTTAGATTTCGGTGATGCCAAGTACCCGATCGGATTCAACCCGCTCAATATTCAATCTCGGGCCGAAATCGAGGGTACGGTATCGGCTGTCAAGGAAATGCTACTGAAAATCCTAAATCTCGATCCCAACAACGCACCGCGCGCAACACTGTACGCCCAGCAGTCGATTGCCGCCCTAGCAGAAGCCAATGCCGTAGCGCTTGCCGACCACCCCGACCTTCATTTCACCCTCCTCAACGTGCCGGACTTTTTGTTGAATCAATCTTTCCGCCACCTAATCATGCACTTCTGTTCGAACGAGGGCATAATCGCTACCTTCGGCCCTGATGGCAAATGGGATCAGCTAAGCGAAAAGCAGCAAATCGATCAGGCCCAAGCAGTTTTGCGTACGTTCGAAAGTCTGCGTGTCATGGAAAGCTTCCAGAACGTATTCGGGCAACCGCGCTCACGGATCGATTTCGCGCGCTGGGTTACTGGCCGTCGCATTGTCCTGATGAAATTGCCAACCATCGGGCCCTCGGCATCGGATATCGCGAAGTTTATCGGTGCGCTGGTTACGCCAATGCTGTTGTCGTCGATCAACCAGTGGGGCGAGCGCGGCGGCGAACACTCCGCCTTCCTGGTAATGGACGAATTCCAAAACTATGCTTCCCGTAGTTTCGAGCGCCTTTTGGCGGAAACCCGTAAGTTTGGCTGTTGGGGCATCGCCTCGAATCAGATGCCGGCCCAGATCCCACAAGAAGTTCTTGTGGGCCTGAAGGCCAACGCCCACACTAAGTTTTCTGGAAAGCTAGACGCAGAAAACGTCGGTGCCATCGCAAAGATTATCGCTGGCGAGTCCAATTACCCCCAGCCGGCGGACATCGTTTCGCTGCCCAACTACAACTTTGTCGCTAACGTCAAGGTGAGCGCGTCGCTTGATTCAGGCCCGTTCACCATGATGGTTTTGCCGCCTCCGTTTATCGAAGCCTACAAGCGCCTAAGCCCAGAAGAGCGTGAGGAAGCCAATAAGCGCTACCAGGAGCTTTTGCCGCAGGTTATCGAGCGTTCGCGGTTAGAAGTTGCGCGGCCTGTGCAAGAAGTGCTGCGTATCCGCCGCGAGCACATGGCGCGCGCCAAGGCGATCCTGCAGCGGAAGGTTCAAGAGCAGCTCGATCAGTATAGCGGACCGCTGGTTGGCGATTCGATGCGCACTGCTACCGAACACGCACTGGGCGCTGAAGGCGCTATGGTCTACAGTGACTTTGAGGATCTAGAGGCAGCAGCCTTCGACCCCGAGGGCGTCGATATTCCCGAGGAACTGTTGGGCGAGTAGTGGTAAAAACTTTACACAACAGAGCAGGGGTTCCAAGCAGCTGTCGAGTTTGGCACATGCGGTTTAACAAAAGCCTGTTCTTTCCCGCCACGTGCTATACTAGCGGTGTAAACCTCTCAGAGTAGGCGCAGCAGCTTGTCGAGAGAGTCGCGATCGGCAGCTAAAAGCCGCGCGCAGGTTATCCCTCAAAGAGGAGGAAAAGAAGAAAAAAGGAGGGAAAGGGGGAGGGATCATGACTAACATCACACTCCATAGAACCTTTGTCTTGCGCTTTTTAGCGGTACTAGTCTCCAGTCTGGCTCTATTGAGCCTAACTGCTAGCGCGGCAGTAGCAGATAATCGGCTAGATAAGGGCAATCGGCTAAA
>NICF_comb_assmDRAFT_10002256_pt1 | contig 14745 bp, 13 predicted proteins | sample NewIslPassag4_SG_FD_11279 | JGI IMG/M metagenome (IMG submission 11279) | reverse complement strand
GCGAGCCGAGGGGCTCGTCCGCACACGCACACGGGAAGCTGCGGGGGGCAGCGACACACGCTGCTGCTCTCGTTCCGAAGGAACTGCTTCACCAGGCGATCCTCGAGCGAGTGGAAAGCGATCACCACCAGGCGTCCCCCACGCGCCAGCAAACTTACCGCCTGCTCGAGCGCCACCTGCAGGCTGCCCAGTTCGTCGTTCACCGCGATGCGCAGGGCTTGGAAGGTGCGCGTGGCGGCATGGATGCGTCTTCGTGCCGGCCCCAGGGCACCCTCGATGACCGCCACCAGCTGTCCCGTGGTGCGCAGCGGTGTGCGCGCGCGGGCCTCGACGATCGCGCGCGCGATGCGGGCGGCCGCCGGCTCCTCGCCGTAGGTGCGTAGCAGGTGGCGCAGCTCGCGCTCCGAGCTGCGCGCCAGCAACTCGGCGGCCGTGATGCCCGTGGTGGGATCGTAACGCATGTCGAGCGGTTCGTCGCGACGGAAGGAGAACCCGCGCCCGGAGCGCTCGAGGGTATCCGAGGACAAGCCGAGGTCGAACAGCACCCCGGCAACGGAGTCGAACCCCTCGGCGCGAGCCACCTCAGCGAGGGCACGGAAGTTCGCGTGCACCAGGTGTACTCGCGTCCCGAACCCCGCCAGCCGCTCACGGGCCCGCGCGATCGCGTCGGGGTCGGCGTCCAGGCCCAGCAGCTCGCCGTCCGGACTCGATCGCTCCATGATCCCCGCGGCATGGCCGCCGCCGTTCACCGTCGCGTCGACGTAGCGTGCCCCAGCCCGCGGCGCGAGTAGGCGCATTACTTCCGCGAACAACACTGGCTGGTGGCGCGAGACTACCGTGTCCGTAGCGACCGCTCCCCCTGCCCCAACGCGCCGCAGGCCGCCCGGTCCGCCATGGCGGCTGGCGCCGCGTCCATTCTAGGCCGCTGCTCTGAGGGCGGGCAAGGCGAGCCCTCGGCGGGTGCCAGAAGCGCGTGTTGGCCCAGGAACGTGTCTCGGAAGACATAAGCCGCTGGGCCTCAGGTAACGGGCTCGCGGGGAGTGCGCATGAGCCGCTGGAACACCAGCGCCGCCTCGCGCGCGTCGACGAGGGCGACGTGGGCGCCGGCGGGCTCCACGCCCAACATGCGCAGTGCCGTGCTGTGCTCGTAATCCCAGGGCAAACCGAGCCGCCCCACGAGCAGGCTGTTCAGCTCGATGTGCCGGTAGTGGAAGGGCCACTCGAGGTGGTGGGCACGCAGAGCCGTGTCCAAGTGCGCCAGGTCAGCCCCACAGGTCCAGCCGACATAGTACGCCGTGTGCTCGCCCCGCAAGCGGGCCACCCATTCCACGAAGGCCGATAGCGCGCGCTCCGGCGGCTCGCCGCCCACCAGCAGGTGGGCTTGATGCTCGCGCACCCAATCGCTCGCCCGCTCGGGATGTCGCGCGGCCAGGCGCGCTTGCCACTCGCCCAACGGCTCGTACTGCTCGTCGAGCGCGACCGCTCCCAGCTCCAAGATCTCGTGAAACCCGGGGATGAACCCACTGAACTCGAGGTCGACGACGAAGAATCGCACCGATCTGTCCCATCCATCGCGCACGGCGCAGGCCGCCCCCGCACTGGGCGCACCCTTGCATTGTAGGGGCTGCGCGGGGGACGGTGTTCAATCGGTTGAGGATGGGGGTAGCCCTGCCGTACCATTAGCACCAAGCGGCCGCGGGCTGCTCCTCGTCGCGATTGTCTGCTCCGCAACCACGCCACGGGAGGCGCCAAGCGATGAAGGGTTTGCCGTTTCTGTCCACGCTGTTATCCGTCCTCGTCGCGATTAGTCTGGTCGCCTGCGGGCGGCCGGCCACGTCGGGTACTGGGGGATCGCAGGGTGCTGCCCCGCAGGGGCAAGCCGGCCAGCCAGCTGGCAGCCAGGCGACGCAGGGCGAGCCGATTCGCATCGGCGCGGTGGTGCCGCTGACGGGCCGCTACGCCTCCCTGGGCAACCAGGTGCGTCCCGGCTACGAGATAGCGGTCGAGGATATCAACGCGCAGGGGGGCGTGCTGGTCGGCGGTCAGCGGCGGCCACTCGAACTGCGCCTCTACGACGATGAGTCGGACCCGGCCAAGACGGTCCAGCGGCTAGAGACGCTGAACTCCTCCGACAAGGTCGTCGCCTATCTGGGCAGCGCCGGCTCCGATCTGCACGCCGCTGGCGCGGCCATCGGCGACAAGAACCGGCTGCCGTACCTGGGTATCGCCTTCGGGCTCCTACAGATTCACCAGCGCGGCCTGAAGTACCTGTTCTCCCCGTTCCCCAAGTCGCCCGACATGGCCCGCGCCGGCCTGGAGCTCGCCGCGAGCGTCGGCGCGGACAAGCCGACCCGCTACGCGATCTTCGTGGAAAAGACCGACTGGGGCCTGGAGCAGGCGCAGGATTACCGGCAGGAGGTGGAGCGCCAGGGCGGGCAGGTAGTGTTCCAGGAAGAGTACGCTCCTGGCGCGAAGGACCTCTCCGACTTGATCTTGCGGGCCAAGTCGGCCGGGGCCGACGCCCTGCTCGGCATGCCCAACCCGCCCGATGGCATGACCATCGTCCGGCAGATGAAGGAGCTGGACTGGAACCCGAAGTACATCATGTTGATCCGCGCCCCGGACGGCGTCACCTGGGGTGAGAACCTGGGCAAGGACGGCGATTACGTGGCGCATATCGCCGGCTGGCACCACGACTTCAAGGCGCCCGGGGTGGCCGAGCTGAACGCCAAGTACCAGGCGCGGTTCGGCCGGCCCGCTGACGTGCTCACCGGGCCCGCCTACGCCTGCGTGCAGATCCTGGCCGACGCCATCCAGCGCGCGGGCAAGCTGGATGGCGAGAGCATCCGCAACGCCCTGGCCACCACGGACCTCCAGAACACGGTGATCGGCCCGGTGAAGTTCAACCCTGACGGCACGGGGGTCGTGATCACCCCGGTCACGCAGTGGCAGAACGGCAAGAGCGAGCTGGTATGGCCGCCCGAGCAGGCCAGCAAGCCGTTCCTGTATCCCGCGGTCCCCTTTAGCCAGCGCTAACCATGCAGCAGTGAGGGGGTGGGCGACGAGCATCGCCCACCCCACCAAGGAGAGACGGCCATTATTCGCCAGGACCAGAATGCGCCCGGCACGGACGCCGCGACTCGCGCTGGTGCGGCGTTGCTGGTTGTGCAAGGACTCCGCAAGGCGTTCGGCGGCCTGCAAGCGCTGGATGGCATCGATCTGGTCGTGCACCACGGCGAGATCGTGGGGCTGATCGGCCCCAACGGCTCCGGCAAGACCACCTTCTTCAACGTCATCACGGGCTACTTCAAGCCGGATCGAGGCAGTGTCCGTCTCGGTGACCGCGAGCTGGCCGGACTGGGCGCCGTGGAGATCTGCCGCGCCGGGATCGCGCGCACCTTCCAGTTGGTCCGCCCCTTCGCGCAGATGACGGCGCGGCACAATGTCATGGTCGGGCGGGCGTACGGTGCCGCGCCGGCGAGCAACCTGACCGAGGCGGCCCGCGACGCGGACGAGCTCCTGGAGTTCGTGGGGCTCGCGGGGCGCGAGCACGTCCCGGCCCACAGCCTGACCCTGGTCGAGCGCAAGCGTCTGGAAGTAGCGCGCGCGCTAGCCACCCGCCCCCGGCTGTTGCTGCTCGACGAGGTGATGGCGGGGCTCAACCCGACCGAGACCACGGCCGCCATGGAACTGGTTACGCGTATCCGCCAGCGCGGCATTACCGTGATCATGGTCGAGCACATCATGCAGGCCGTCCTCGGGGTCTCTGACCGGGTGGTCGTGTTCAACGCCGGCCAGAAGATCGCGGATGGCCCGCCTGCCGAGGTGATCGCCAACCCCGCGGTGATCGAGGCCTACCTGGGACGCGATCACGAGCTGCTGGATTGAACAACACTCACACAAGACGGCTGGGGCGCCATGTTGGAGTGCGCGGACCTCGATGTGTACTACGGTGACTTGCAGGCGCTGTGGGGTGTGAGCCTCAGCGTGCAAGCAGGCGAGATCGTGGCGCTGATCGGGCCCAACGGTGCGGGAAAAACCACGCTCATGCGCACGCTGGCCGGCCTGTTGTTCCCGGCGCGTGGCACGATCATGCTCAATGGGGCGCGCGTCGAGCGAGAGCCCGGCTACCGCCGCGTCGAGCTGGGGTTGGCCCTGGTGCCCGAGGGGCGCCGGCTATTCGGCTCCATGTCGGTGCTGGAGAACCTGGAGCTGGGCGCCTACCCGGGCCGCGCCCGCCGCGAGCGCCAACAGGCGCTGGACTGGGTGTTCAGCATCTTCCCCATCCTCGCCGAGCGCCGGCATCAGATTGCGGGGACCATGTCGGGTGGGCAGCAGCAAATGGTCGCCATCGGGCGAGCGCTCATGTCGCAGCCCCGGCTGCTGCTGCTCGATGAGCCCTCTCTGGGATTGGCGCCCGTGATCGTCGAGTCCATCTTCCAGGTCATCCGCAAGATCAACAGCGAGGGCGTCACGGTGGTGCTGGTGGAGCAGAACGCGCGGGCGGCCCTACGGCTGGCCACGCGCGCCTACGTGATCGAGAACGGCCGGGTGGTGCGCCACGACCGGGCGGAAGCGCTCCTGCACGACGACCACGTGCGCCAGGCGTACCTCGGCGTGGTAGCCACGGGAGACCGACGGTGACCCCCGACGCAGTCCTGCAAAGCCTAACCTTCGGGCTGCTAGTCGGCGCGCTGTATGGCCTGGCAGCCGCCGGCCTGTCGCTCGTGTTCGGCGTGATGCGCGTCCTGAACGTGGCGCACGGCGAGCTGCTGATGTTGGGCGGCTACGGCAGCTTCTGGTTGTTCGCGCTGTACGGCATCGACCCCTTCGCCTCGCTGCTGCTCATCGGGCCGCTCCTGTTCCTGGTCGGGGTGGCGCTACACCTCGGCCTGTTCCGCTTCTTGATGCGGTACGACGAGGAGACCAAGATCAAGGACTCGCTGCTCATCGGCTTCGGGCTGGGGTTGGTGCTGCAAAACTTGGCTATCCGTCTCTGGACGGCGGACGAGCGGAGCATCACCACGGGCTACGCCGGGGCGGTGGTGCGCCTGGGCGAGCTGAACCTGCCGTACACCCGGCTCGCCAACGTGGTAGTAGCGGTGCTGCTGCTGCTGGCGCTGCGCCTGTTCATGACTCGCACATACATCGGGCGTGGTATCCGCGCCACCGCTGAGGACTGGCAGGCCGCCACCCTGGTCGGCATCGACATTCGGCGCACGTATCTGCTGGCGTTCGCGCTCGGCACGGCGCTCGCGGGCATCGCCGGGAGCCTGGTGGCAGTAGGCTACTCGATCGCCCCGATCATCGGGCTGGAGTGGACGCTCAAGGCACTGATCGTGATCGTGTTGGCGGGCTTGGGCAGCGTCTCGGGCACGTTGGTGGCCGGGCTCGTGTTGGGTGTGGCCGAAGCCACCAGCGTGCTGTTCATCGGCGGCGCGTATCGTGAGGTAGTAGGGCTCATCTTGTTCGTCATCGTCCTGCTCGTCCGCCCTCAAGGCTTGTTCGGGCGGGCGCGCTAGCGCGACGGGAGGCCAACGTGCTCAAGCAGCATGGACGCGCGCTCCTCGTAGGCGCGGTGATCTGTGCAGTCCTCGCGGTGCTGCCGCTGCTGTTCGGCCGCGAGCGCGACGATCTACTGAACCTGATCACGCTGGTATTCGTGTTCGTCACCCTGGCTCAGAGTTGGAACATCCTGGGCGGGTTCGCGGGGCAGATCAACCTCGGGCATGCAGCATTCTTCGGCACGGGCACCCTGGTCACCCGGCTCCTGTGGTTCACTGGCTGGCCCCTCCCGTTGGCGCTCGCCGCAGGCGGGCTCGCCGCCGTGATCGTAGCGCTGGTCATCGGCCTGCCGACGTTCCGCCTGCGCGGCGTATATTTCTCGATCGGCACGCTGGCGCTGGCGGAGGCGCTGCGTATCACGGTCACCAATACGCAGCCTATGGTCAGCGCCATGCCGGTGACACAGCTCGCCAGCTATACCTTGCAGCCGCGCTACTATCTCGGCCTGGCCCTCGCGGCGGCCTGTGTAGCCATCACCTACGCGCTGGCCCACTCCCGGCTGGGACTGGGCATGATCGCGGTGCGCGAGGACGAGGCGGCGGCCGAGGCGACCGGGGTGGACGCGTTGCGCCACAAGACCGCCGCGTTGGTGCTCAGCAGCCTATTCGCGGGCCTCACGGGCGGGCTATGGGCGTTCAAGGAGGTGAGCTTCTACCTCTATGCCCCCTTCGGGCCACTGTGGACGTTCGACCCGCTGCTGATCGTGTTCATCGGCGGGGNGGGCACNGTNATCGGGCCGGTGGTCGGCGGCGTGTTCTACGTGCTGCTGCGCGAGTTCCTCGCCCAGGTGCTGGTCGAAGCGCACCTGATCGTATTCGGAATCCTGTTCATCCTCGTCGTATTGCTGCTACCGGGCGGGCTGGTCGAGGCGTGGCACCGCCTGCGCCACCTGGCAACGGTCGGCGGCAAGCGCCCCTCGGCCCCGAAAACGGTGGGGGTCTGAGCGCCCCTACCCGAGGGCGCGTAGGCGGTAGCGCTGGATCTTGCCCGTGGCGGTCTTGGGCAGCTCGCTGACAAACTCGACGGTGCGCGGGTACTTGTAAGGCGCTAGCCGCGCCTTCACCCACTCCTGCAGTTGCTGGGCGAGCGCCGGACTCGGTGCCTCGCGCGGCACGACGTACGCCTTGGGCTTGATCAGTCCCGTGGCGTCGGGGAGCCCGACCACGGCGCACTCGGCGACCGCCGGGTGGGCCAGCAGCGCCGCCTCGACCTCCATCGGCGACACCCAGATGCCGCCTACCTTGAGCATGTCGTCGCTGCGCCCCGCGTAGACGAAATAGCCGGCCTCGTCGCGGAGGTACTTGTCGCCCGTCTTCAGCCACGGACCGACCATCGTCTGAGCGGTGCGATCCTGCTGGTGCCAGTAACGGGCCGCAGTGCTCGGCGCGGCGATCCACAAGTCGCCCGGCTCGCCCGGCGGCACGTCGTTGCCCTCCTCATCGACCAGGCGCGCGGCATAGCCCTCGAGCAGTTCGCCGCTAGTGCCGGGCCGGCTGCGGCCCGGGCGGTTGGAGATGTAGATGTATCCAACCTCGCTAGAGCCCACGCCGTCGAGCACCTCGACTCCGGTCAGCGTACACCAGCGCTCGTAGATCGGGGCGGGCAGCGGCTCGCCGGCCGACACGCACAGGCGCATCGCGCGCACCGCCTCGGGCACGCTGCCGCGCGCCTCCAGCTCGCGGATGAGCTGTGCGTAGCTGGTGGGCACCGAGTAGAACACGGTGGGGCGATAGCGCTCGATCGTAGCTAGCAGCGTGGCGGGCTCGGGGCGCTGCGGGTTGAGCACCACCGCGCTGCCCGTCCACAGCGGCAGGTACAGCGAGTTGACCAGCCCGTAGGAGAAGAACAGCTTGGAGGCCGAGAAGCTGCGGTCGTCGGGCGTGAGGCGCACCACCTGCTCGGCGTAGGCGCTCGTGCAGTACACCATGTCGCGGTGCAGGTGCACCACGCCCTTGGGGCGGCCGGTCGTACCGGAGCTGTACAGCCAGTACGCCATGTCGTCGGCGCTAGTGTCCGCCACCGCCAGGGCGTCGCTCTCGCGCGCCACGAGGTCATCGAACGGGAGGGCATCGGGCTGCGGGGGCCCGACCAGCACGACCTGGCGCAGCGCCGGCAGGCTCGGGCGCACGGCGCGCACGCGTTCCAGACAATCGCAGTCGAGCACGACGACGCGCGCCCGGCTGTCGCTCAGGTAGTAGTGCAGATCCTCCGCTGTGGCCAGCATGTTGAGCGGCACCGGCACGGCACCGATCTTCATCGCCCCCAAGAACGTGGCGAGGAAGGCCGGGCTATCGGGCAGCAGGAGCGCCACGCGCTCCTCGATCTGCACCCCCAGTCGGTGCAGCAGGTTGCCCACGCGGTTGACCAAACTCGCCAGCTCCGCATAGGTGAGCTGACCGTCGGGATAGTAGACGGCCACGCGCCCCCCGTTGCCCTGCAGGACGTGGCGATCGACGAGCGTGGTCGCCATGTTGAATTGGTCGGGTACCATGGGATGCCGCTCACTAGGGGGCAGCGGCCATTGCAGTACGCGATAGCCTTCCATCAGTCATCCTCGGGAGGCGGGCCAAGGCCTTTCCAATCTGAGGCGACCACGAGGTCGCGAATCACGTCCGCGGAGGCCGGCTCCAGGCGCAGCTCCCCACCGTTGACCTCGTAGGTGCAGCCGAGACGCGCCTTGCCATTGATGCGAAAGCGGCAGCTCGCGCAGATGCCGCGGTGACAGCTCACCCGATAGGCGATTCCCGCCGCGTAGCGCTCGTTGATCTCGTACAGGAGGTTCGTCACACTAGTCGTGGCCGCCACGGGCAGCTCGTACACCTCCTCGTACGGCTCGGGGCGCACGGTCGGATCGAACCGGCGCACGATCAGGCGCACGGTGTTCACGGCTCTACTCCTGTGGCGGTTGCATGTACGGCGTCTCGACCGCATCGAGACGCAGCTCGACGCGGCCGTCGACCAGACGCTGCACGATGTGCTTCAGCCACCGGGCGTTGTCGGTGCGGCGGTAGTCGCGCCGGAAGTGGGCGCCACGGCTCTCCTCACGTGTCAGCGCTCCACGCGCCACCATCGCCATCGTCGTGGCGAGATTGGCGGTCTGGAGGCACTCGATCCACTCCGGATTGTAGACCCGCCCGCGGTTCCGTGCCGCCAGCCGCGGAATCGCCTCGCTCAGCAGCTCCTCGATACGCGCCAGGGCCTCCCGCAGGGCGGGACCATCCCGCACCACGCCGACCTTCATCTGCATCAAGTTGCGCAGCTCGGCGCGGACCTCGTAGCTCGACGGTCCCTCGCGATTTAGAGGCGCCAGGATACGCGCGTGCAGCTCGCGCACCTGCCAGGCATCCGGCTCGGGCACGTGGCAGCTCGCCGCCGCGAAGCGGGCCGCAGCCTCACCGGCCCGCTTGCCCTGCACCAGGATCTGGGCGAAGGCGTTGCCGGACAGGCGATTGGCACCGTGGCACCCCCCGGTGACCTCCCCCGCCGCGAACAGCCCGGGCAGCGTGGTGGCGCCCCACTCATCGATCCGCACGCCGCCCATGAAGAAGTGGCAGGCGGGCGCCACCTCAATGGCATTGCCGCGCTTCACATCCTCGATCAGGTGGGCGAAACTCAGCCCGTGCGACTTCCAGTCCTTGCTGATGAACGGCTTCGCGCCCCAGCGGGCGAAGTCGTCGATGAGGTTGTTGGGCAGATGCTTGAGCGACATGTAGACGCCGCCGCCAGGAGTGCCACGCCCCTCAACGACCTCGTTCATGATGCCGATGGCCAGCAGGTCGCGGGTCGTGTGCTCCCAGCGCTCGGGGTCCCATTGCCCCATGAAGCGCTCGCCGTACTTGTTGAGGAGCCAGATACGCAACGCGTTCTGGGGGCCGAGTAGGAAGGGGAACAGGTTGCCGCGCGCGATCGGCGGGCTGACGATGGTCGTGGGCAGGAACTGCGTCATCTCCATGTCGAGCAGTTCGGCGCCGGCGCGCAGCGCCATCGCCTGCCCGTCCCCGGTCAGCTCCTCGGGTCCGGTGTTGTACTCGTACACGTTGTGGCCGCCGCCCGTGGCCAGGACGACCGCCTTGGCGGCGAAGGTCACGGGCTCGCCGCGTACGAGGTCGAGGCCCACGGCGCCCACCACCTGTCCGTCGCGGGTGAGCAGGTCGGTGATCATCGTGTCTTCCACGACATGGATGGGCCGGCGCTTGATCTGGGCCTTGAGCACCTGCACCAGGTCGTGACCGCTGGTGTACATGTTGCGCGGGTAGCGGTGACCGGGCATCTGGCGGAGGTCGTAGACTTTGAGCCCCGCTTCCAGCAACTCGCGGGCGCGCTCCGGTACGTCCTCGACATGGGCGCGCACCAGGCGCTGGTCGTTGAGCCACTTGCCCTCGACACACATGTCGCGGAAGAACTGCTCGGGGCTGTCCTCCGGGTGGGGCGCGACACCACTGGTGCGGGGCGCCGGGCCGAGGAGGTGGCGTAGCGAGCGGCTGTCCACGTCCAGATCGGCCGCGCCCGTGAGGGTGGCGCCCGAGCGGGCGAGCCGGCCCTTGGTCACGATGACGACGCGTTGACCGCGATCCGCGGCCTCCCAGGCTGCCCGCGCCCCCGCGCCCTCGCTCCCAATGACGAGCACGTCCGAACGGAACATCTCGTGCGTCCTCGTGGTGATGGTGGGTCGTCGTGTGGATCGAGTAGATCGCTCCCTATGTTACCATCAGTCGCCCCCTGACGCCGCTCGTCGGCGCGCCCGGCGAGAGGACCGGAGGCATCGCAGTATAATCCGCGAGTGATAGGGGAGGTCGGTGCTCGGCTCATGTGTACGATCGTCGCCCTGCTCGGCGTGCACCCGCAGTTCCCGGTCGTGCTCGCGGCGAACCGCGACGAGCGCTACGCGCGCCCCAGCGCCGGCCCGCAACGACTCCCCGCCCCGGCCTGTGCTGTGGCCGGCCGCGACCTGGAGCACGGCGGCACGTGGTTTGGGATCAACGATGCGGGGCTGGCCGTGGCCATCGCCGACCAGGGCACATCGCCGTCGCAGACGCCGAAGCGCTCGCGCGGGCTGCTCGTGCTCGACGCGCTCCGCTGTCCGTCAGTCGCGGCCGTGGATGCGCTATTGGCCGCCCTGGCACCCGACCAATACAACCCCTGCACGCTGCTATACGCCGAGCCCGGGGCGGCCCGACTGGCACCCGTGGGGCTCCGCGAGCACCGAACGCCGCGTGTGCTGGCTCCGGGCTTGCACGTGATGGTGAGTGGCATCGGGGCCGAGCACGCGCGCGCCCGCGAGCAGCGCGTGCTCAGTGCCCTCGATCCGGCGCAATTGGCCAATGCCCGCCCGGAGCAGTTGATGGCAGCGCTCACCGGGCTCCTGCGGGCACACGACTCGCGCCCGGACGCCGACGACGCGCTGTGCCGGCACGGCACCCAGGCGGGCACGGTCTCGTCGTTCGTGGCCCTGCTCGCGGACCGCCCGACCGACAGCCGTTTCTGGTGTGCCGTGGGCCCGCCGTGCCGGACGGAGTACCTCGACTACTCGGCGCTGCTCCCCCGCCCCCTGCTGCAGATGGAACCGATACCTTGATCCTTGCGGAGGGATGATGCTCCACCTGGAGACCGAAGGCGACGTGCGCGTGGCCACTACCGCCCTGGGCGTGGCGACCGCCCTGTTCGGCCTGTGGCCCGTGCTCGCGCCGCGCTCGTTCGCTCGTGTGTTCGGCCTACCGACTCAGGCGGAGCCTACGACGGGGTTGTCGATCCGTTCGGTGGGTATCCGCGACCTGGTGATGGGCGCGGGGCTAGTGTCGGCCGCGGTCCATGGAGGGCGGATCGCCCCATGGCTGCTGGCCCGGTTGCTGATCGACAGCCTCGACGGCGCGGCGGTAGGCCTCACGCTGGTGAGCCGACAGGGACGGAGCCGCCAACTCGCCCTGTTGGGCTTGCTGGCCGCCGGCGCGGCGGCCATCGACGGCGCCCTGTGGTGGGCGGCACGGGTGATCGTGGACCCGGCCCCGCTGGACGAGTTCTAGCCGTGGGCGGGCTCAGGTGCGGATGCCCACGAACTTGACCTCCGTCATCTCCTGGATGGCGTACTTCACGCCCTCGCGCCCGAGCCCGCTATCCTTCACCCCACCGAACGGGTAGTTGTCCTGGCGGTAGCGCGAGCCCTCGTTGATCCAGACGCAGCCGCTCTCCAGCTCGCGGGCGAAGCGCAGGGCGGTATTCAAGTCATTGGTGAACGCCGCCGCCTGCAGGCCGTAGCGCGAGGCGTTGGCCAGCGCTAGCGCCTCGTCCACCGTGTCGAACGGCGTCAGGGTGACCACTGGCGCGAACACCTCCTCGCACTGGACCTTCATGGAGGGCTGTACGTCGGTGAGGACCGTGGGCCACAGCAGCGCCCCCTCGCGCTTGCCGCCAATGAGCACCCGTGCGCCGCCCGCCACCGCGTCCTGAATCCAGCTCTCGACACGCCGCGCCTCTGCCTCGCTGATCATGGGGCCCACATCGCAGTCGGGGTCGAAGGGGTCGCCCACCTTGAGGGCCGCTACGGCGTCGAGGAACAGGCGCGTGAAGCGCTCCAGCACCGGGCGCTGGACGTACACGCGCTGGGCCGAGATGCACTGCTGGCCGGCCGAGGAGAAGCCCGAACGGGTGATGGCCGCCACGGCGCGCTGGAGGTCGGCGTCGGCGCAGACGATGTTCGGTGCGTTGGAGCCCAACTCGAGGGCGACCTTCTTGAGGCCCGCGCGTTCGTGGATACGTCGCCCGGCCTCGGTGCCGCCGGTGAAGCTCACCATCCGGACGCGGGGATCCGCAACGAGCGCATCCCCCACTGCGGCGCCCGGGCCGATCACTACGTTGCACGTGCCCGCCGGCCAGCCCGCCTCATGGATACAGCGCGCCAGGAGGACCGCGGCGATCGGCGTCTTCGAGGCAGGTTTGACCACCACGCTGTTGCCAGCGGCAAGGGCTGGCGCCACCTTTTGGGCGACGAGGTTCAGCGGCGCGTTGAACGGCCCGATAGCGGCGATCACGCCGAGCGGCTGGCGCAGTACCAGGCCCCAGCGGCCCTCGCCCCCGCGAATGGCGTCCATAGGCAGGACCTCGCCCGTAAGGTCACGCGCCTCGCCGGCCGCTAGCACGAACAGCTCGCCACCGCGACCGGCCTCGATCGCCACGTCCTTCACGGGCTTGCCTGCCTCGTAGCCGATCGCCGTGGCGAACTCCTCACGGTGTACGGCGATCGCCTCGGCCGTGCGCAGGAGCAGGCGCGCCCGTTCATGGGCCGGCATGTCGCGCAGGTGGGTACGGAACGCCCGGTCGGCCGCGGCGATGGCACGGTCCACATCCGCGGCGGTAGCCACGCTCACCGTGGCGAACGGCTCGCCCGTGTAGGGGTAGATCACAGGCATGCGCTCGCCCGACGCCCCCTCGACCTCGGCACCATCGATGAACAAACCGTAGTGCTGCATGAGTCCTCCGCGATACGTGCGCCGGCCCGGGAAGCGGCGCGTGATGCACATGCTGGAGGAGTCTAGCCCAGCACGGCGGCGGTCGTCGACGTCGTCACTGCCAGAGAGCGCGCCGAGCGGCGCTCCGGGGCCGCGAATCGGTACACTGTGGGCAAAGCCACGGGCGCCGCTCGGCGCCACTCGGTACACCGACCACGGAGGACTTCCATGGGCGAGATCGTTGCGGCGATCGGCACAGCGCACGCGCCGCAGTTCCTCACCAAGCCGCCGAGCGAGGACCCCCAGCAGCTCGAGGCGGTGTTCGCGGCTCTGACCCAGCTACAAGGGCGGCTGCAGGCCGTGCAGCCGGACGTGGTGATCATCCTGGCCAACGACCACGTGGAGAACTTCTACCTCAACTGCGTGCCGCCGTTCACCATCTTCACCGGTCCCCGGGCCCAGGGGCACTTTGCCGGCAAGGACTTCTGTTATCCGGGGCACCCTGAGTTCGCCTACGCGCTGCTCGAAGAGGGCCTGCGCCTGGGGATCGATCTGGCCTACACGCAAGACGTGCGGCTCGGGCACTCGTTCGTGGTGCCGCTGAACTTCTTGCTCTCCGAGCCCACGCCGCCCGTGGTGCCCATCTTCGTGAACACCTACCTGCCGCCGCAACCCTGGCCGGCTCGCTGCTACGAGGTCGGTCAGAAGCTGGGCCAGATCATCCGACAGCGCCCCGAGCGGGTCGCGGTGATCGCCAGCGGCGGCCTGTCGCACTACCCGGGCACCGACCTGTACCCTCACCCGGACAACGAGTTCGACGCCAAACTGCTGCGCATGATCGAGCGCGGCCAGCTCCACCGCCTGGCCGCGTTCCGGCCGGAGGAGCTCGATAAGCACGGCAACCTGGAGCTGCTCCAGTGGCTCGTGATGCTGGGAATGATGGGGAAGGAGCCCCCGTCCGAGCTGGTCACCTACCAGCCGAGCTGGCACCACGGCTACGCCGTTATTTGGTGGGACATGCAGGCGGCCGACCAGGTGCCCAGCCGCCACTACCAGTACGCCGATCCCCGGCGCTACGGACTCAATACCACGCTATACACGCTAATGAACGAACTCGAGCTGCGCCGGCAGTTCCTCGCCGACGCCGACACTGCGCTCGCCCGCTTCGCACTGGATCCCGAGGAGCGCGAGGCCGTGAAGGCGCGCGACGCCAAACGGCTGACTGNCCTCGGCGCCCACCCGTTCCTGGCGTTCATGTACGACTACAACCTGAAATACGAGACACCTACCGAAGATAGCGCCACCGCGGCTGCGCGCTGATCGCACAGGGCCGGGGCGAAGGCCGGCGACGGATCGAGACTCGGGCGGCGGGCGCGCAGCGCTCCGCGGGAGGATTCCGCTGGGCACGCAATCTGCTTCCACGAGAGCAGGTTAGCGTGGCGATGCACGAGCAGCAACAGGATCCCGCGAAGCCCCCACAACCAACGCCCCAGCCAGGGGCGAGGCCACGGGCCAGGCCGCGGCAATACTGGCGCCTGGCGCTGGGGGTGCTGGCCGCCGGCTGTGGCCTGGGCATGCTCGCCGGCGCCATGAGCGCGCCCCTGCGGCAGTCCCCCACCGTGGCAGTGACCTCTGTCGGCATGACACCGGGGGGAGCGGGGAGTGTGGCCGGCGCCGGCTACGGTGGGGGAGGTGGTCCTGCCCCGACCGCNACCCNCGAGNCCGGTGGCTCGGGCGG
>NICF_comb_assmDRAFT_10002248_pt1 | contig 14767 bp, 13 predicted proteins | sample NewIslPassag4_SG_FD_11279 | JGI IMG/M metagenome (IMG submission 11279) | reverse complement strand
AAATAAAAGTTTTAACCATTATTGATGTATTTTCTGCACTAACTTTGGAACGTCCTTATCGGAAGGCCTTTACGATGGAAAAGGCATTGGAAATCATGCACCGGGAGCAGAAAAAGTTCGAACCGGATTTGCTCCATAAGTTTTACAATTTTATCCGTCTTCAAGATAATCGATCGCCGTCCTTTCTTCTTTAGCACGTGGCATCGGAAGTCGGTTCAAAGGGAAGCTTAGTTCAAATGTTTAATGGGGGATATTTTATAAAAATATTATGTGTATAAGAGCTTCCCTTTCCAACCATTTTTTAGTGAAAATCTTCACATTTAAAAATTTATGTCATCTTTAATGAAGAACTTTACCCTAAACTTTTTATTGTTCTTCCAATTTAACCGATATAAAATATGAAATGACAGGTTTTAAAGTGTAACTTTTTTCAAACAATAACAGTCAAAGAAGAGAATCGTACCGAGTAAATATCCAGCAGATTTGTCATAACATTGGAGGGAATAATTTGCGAAGTCATAGAAGAAAAGAAAAAAAGAAAATGAAAAGGTGGGTAAAAGTCACTCTCATTGTTTCCGGAGTGCTTTTAGCCGGATTATTGATCTACATATTTTCCGTCTACCACTCCTTATCAAAGGCATTAGATGCGATGCATCAACCGATTCGGGATAAATCGGATAAGCGGGTAGAAGAAGTAACCTTAAAGGAAAAGGACCCTTTTACCGTCCTTCTTTTAGGTGTTGATCAGCGGGAAAATGATCGGGGAAGATCCGATACCATCATTTTACTTTCTGTCAACGAAAGTAAAGGTTCAATTAAAATGGTAAGCATACCGAGGGATACCCGGGTGGAAATTGTTGGCCGGGGAACAATGGATAAAATCAACCACGCCTATGCCTTTGGCGGGGTGGAAATGTCGATTGATACCATCGAGAATTTCCTTGATGTTCCTGTCGATTACTATATCCAGGTTAATATGGAAGGCTTTAAGGATATCGTTGATGCCGTTGGTGGGGTAACCGTCAATAATGATATGGACTTCTCCTTTGGAGGCACCCATTTCCCTAAAGGAACCGTTTCCTTAAATGGGACAGAAGCCCTTAATTATGCACGGATGCGGAAAGAAGACCCCCGTGGAGATTTCGGACGGCAAAAACGGCAACGTCAAATCATTGAAGCGGTTATTAAAAAAGGGGCAAGCATAAATACTTTAACCAATTATGGTGATATTTTCGAGGCATTGGGAGAAAACGTCCGTACGAACCTGACCTTTGGCGAAATGATTACCATCCAACGTAATTATCGCAATGCAGCAAAAACGGTTGAACAATACCAGATTGATGGTCAAGGTCAAATGATTAACAACATTTATTACTATGTTGTGTCTGATGCTGAACGGACAAAATTACAAAATATGCTCAAAGAACATTTGGAAATTCAATAAAAAATAAATTTGTGGCCCGGATCAAGATATCCCGGGCCCTTTTTACTTTTAAGTTTTTAGTAATACTGGACTTCAAATTGCTCATATCCCTTTTCTTCAGGATGGAAGGCAACCTTCATATCGGTTATTCGCACAAAAGGATGTAATCCCTTTTTCAAATCCCCCACAAAATCCTTTAAAACCTCTTCTTCCCCTTCCGCTTCAATACTTACCGATCCGTCATCATTGTTTTTCACCCAACCCCGAACTCCAGCTCTTATTGCCTTTTGCATGACGGTATAACGAAAGCCAACTCCTTGCACCCGACCATAAACCACAATTTCTGCAAGCATATGATCACCCCTATTTAAGTCAGGAATTATTTACTTTTATCTTACCGGAAAGGATTTTTTATTTCATCTGAACTTACCATCTTTGTCCGNCTTTTTGCTGCTTATAAGNGCGTTAAGAAAAACGCTCGTTCCATAGCGAAAAACCGGATTGGGAGAACCCATCCGGTTAGTAAAAGAGCGCAATTTTTTTCCTAACAAGGTTAAGCACGGAGCCATTTCCAAATTTCTTTCGGAGTNGCATTTTTTCCGTACATNAGAATGCCNATNTTGAAAATCTTCCCAGCCATTTTCATTACAATCCAAATCGTTACNAAAAGAATGGCTAAGGATATTCCCAACTCCANCCAGCGCCATTCGTCCAAGAGGAAATGCCTTAAAATCACTATTACCGGTGATGTAAACGGAAAATACGTTGCGAANTGGGCAGCTAGACCCTCCGGATTGGAAANAACCGGTGAAATNAAGAAAAAGGATAGGAATGGCAACATCATCACAAGACCTTGGAAGTTCCCCGANGTGGAAAGGTCNGCCATCGTCGCCCCAATCCCAACATACAAAGCTGCAAAGAGCAAATACCCTAGAACCGCAAAGAGGATGTACAGCAATGTTTCCGGGACAAACAAATATTCAAAGATGGGATAGTCTAGTTTCCATAGGGCAAGCGGGATCGCAAAGGCTAAAATGACAAAAGCTTGGATCATCCCTAAAATAAAGTAGCCAATGATCTTTCCTTGCATCAATTCAGAGGGAGTTGCTGACGACAAAATGATTTCAGCAATTTTATCCTTCTTTTCCTGGGAGGCACTTTGGAAGATCATCATGCCGGTAAAAACGATGGACATGACTATGATTAATGCAAAGGCAGCCGGTACCGCACGCTCAATAATACCCTCTAGGGTTTCATCGCCACCGGTCAACTCTTCAAAGCTTACGGTTTGAAAATAAAGGTTTTTCGTGACAACGGACAATTGTTCATCCGTTAAATTCAACTGGGTTAATTGGTAATTTTTGAGCGGAGCGGTTAAAGCCTGAATCTCCATCTCAAAGGAAGTGCTGACATCATCTGACGTAAGTACCGGAATGGAATCAAGGGAAAGGGTTTCTTCGTTCAAAAAAATATAGGCGACATTCTCTCCCTTTTCCAACTCCTCCTCCACTTCCGCTTCCGTTATAGTCGTTTGAAAAAGTTCCATGTTCAAACCAAATTGCTCGGCACTTTCCACCAAAACCGGAAAGACCCCCAGTTCATCATGAATAAAAACTTTTGTCGGTTCACTTTCCCCAGAATCTTCAAATAGTGTGCCAATAAAAGCAAAGACAATCATAATGAGGGGGGTTAAAATCAATCCGATGATAAAGGATTTATTTTTCAAATTCCGCTTAACTTCCCATTTAGCAACTTTTAATGATTTATTCATTGAAATCACCAGCCTCACCAATTAAATGCTTATCTGTGGCAATATCGATAAAGATTTCGTGCAAGGAGATCCGATCAACCGTCAGTTCCTGAATATGAAGGTCATCCGGTAAGGTCTTTAACCACTGGGCCGGGTTAACATCTTTTTCCAGGTAGAGGACAGATTCATTGTCTTCCTTTGACTCTACCCTTGTCACCTTCGGAAGATCTGCCAATTTCGTTAAATCATTCCGCCCCCGGATTGTACATTTGAAGTTGGCGTATTCGGTTTTTACATCATCTAAAGAACCATAAATGACTTTTTGGCCATTTTGGATCATAAAAATCCGATCACACATTTCTTCCACCAAGTTCATTTGGTGGCTCGACAATAGAATGGCCGTTCCTTGATTGGCTAGATTCCGGATTTCTTTCTTTAGAACTTCCTGACTGACAGGATCCAGTCCCGAAAAAGGCTCATCCAAAATCAAAAATTCCGGTTCATGAAGAATCGATGAAATGAACTGCACCTTTTGGCTCATACCCTTGGAAAGTTCTTCAATATTCACATTTTCTTTACCTTCCAAATCAAATTTCTTTAAGTATTCAAGGGCCCGTTCTTTTGCCTTTTGTAACGGATAGTCCTTTAAATCCGCCAAATACATTAAGATATCCATCACTTTCACATTTTTATATAGGCCCCGCTCCTCTGGCAAATAGCCGATTTTATGGAGGGGAATGTCCTTGCCTTCATGTCCATGGAAAGTGATTGTTCCCTCGTCGGGATAAAGGATTCCCATAATGTTCCGGATGGTCGTTGATTTTCCGGCACCATTCGGTCCTAAAATCGCCATAATCTCCCCGCGGCGAACTTCAAAGGAAATATGATTCAACACCCTTTTATCCTTGAAGGATTTTACAAGCCCATCAACGGTCAAATATACCTCCATTTTCATTCCTCCATTTCTGCCTTGTCATCAAAACTGTTCCCTTTTTTCTTTAACGCGCGTTTTTCTTTTCAAGTGTCCACTACCATAGGAGAAAGGAATTTTTCATCCTTACCCATGNGAATTCTCCATTGTTTTCTTGACATGTTGTAATACGAAAAAAGAACAGGGAAGTTTCATTCCCTTTGCAGGAAAATATTTTTTTATGAAGAAAGGTAAGTTCATAGGGGTGGATGCTCATGGTTTTTATCAAACGATAATTTTGTGGACCGCTCCCGATGGTTTTAAGGAGATGTTGAGGATGAACCTATCTATTATCGATGCCCATATTCATTTTGATCAATATCCTGTTGAGGAACAAAAGGCCATATTAGGGCAATTGAACACTTTTCATGTAGAGAGTTTGATTTCTGTTTCTATGGATCTTGATTCCTGCAAAAACAATCTTCGCTTATCCCAGCAAGACTTACGGGTCAAACCCGCCTTTGGCCTCCATCCTGAACAAGTCTTACCGAGGGAAGAGGAACTCGAACATCTTTTCCATTTTCTTTGGGAACAGCAACACGCAATGGTTGCTCTTGGCGAAGTGGGGCTTCCTTTTTATACAAGAAAGGAAAATCCCTCCCTACAACTTGAGCCATATATCGAGGTGTTGGAAGAGTTTATCAAGCTTGCTTCAAAACTGCATAAACCGATTGTTCTTCATGCCATCTATGAAGATGCTGTAACGGTTTGTGACCTATTGGAAAAACATTCGGTGGAAAAAGCCCATTTCCACTGGTTTAAAGGAGATGCCCTTACCCTTGAACGGATGATGGCAAATCGGTTTTTCATCTCCTTCACCCCAGATATATTGGCAAAGGAAAAAATCCGGAAAATTGCATCCCTTTATCCGACTCACCTAATTATGGCGGAAACAGATGGTCCCTGGTCTTTCGAGGACATTTTTCCAGGAGAAAAGACCCACCCAAAGATGGTTCATTCCGTGGTAGAAGCCTTGGCAACAATCAAAAAGTTGCCTATAAAGGAAACCTATGAGGTAATCTTAAAAAATACAAAACAGTTTTATAACCTACATGATTAAAAGGGGTAGCCTACGAATCATGGCTACCCAATTGATTATTATAGGTTTTCAATACGCCAATCAATTTCTCCGAGTCCAAGCTCCTGCAATATTTGATTCGTCTTCGAAAAGGGCTTGCTCCCGAAAAAGCCGCGATGGGCGGATAATGGGCTTGGGTGAGGAGACTTGATGATAAAATGTTTCGATGTATCAATTAGCGCTTCCTTACTTTGGGCAGCGCTACCCCATAAAAGATACACCACCGGGTGCTCCTTTTGGTTCAGCACTTCAATGACCCTATCCGTAAAGATTTCCCAACCCTTCCCTTTGTGGGAATGGGCTTGTCCCGCCCGAACGGTTAGGACCGTGTTTAGCAGCAACACTCCTTGTTCCGCCCACTTCACCAAATAACCGTGATTCGGAATGGGACAACCTAAATCGTTTTGCAGTTCCAGAAATATATTTTTCAAAGACGGNGGTTGNGGTACTCCTGGCTTGACGGAAAAACTAAGCCCGTGGGCCTGATTCGGTCCATGATAAGGATCCTGTCCCAAAAGGACTACCTTAACCTTGGAAAAAGAGGTCAGGTGTAGGGCATTGTATATATCATACATATCCGGGTAAATTCGGGTAGTTGCATACTCCCTTTTTAAAAATTCCCTTAGCTCTTTATAATAAGGCTTGGAAAACTCTTCTTCCAAAAGAGGAGCCCAATCATTCCGTAATATTTGTTTGGTCACTTCAAATCCTTCCTTTAAATCAATAGGTTCGGAAAAAGCTTGTTTTTCACAAAAAAATCTATTTATCTACTATCATATCATAATCCTGACGTTCTTCCGTGAAAAGATCCTTGGTCATCTAACGATCTAGGAAAGTCCNGACTCGTTCTTTATAATCATCGGAAGAAAAGGATTCCTCCAGTAAAGCTTGCACTTCTTCTTCTCCTTTTCCTTCCATGATTAGCCCAATTACTTTTTTCATTCCTCTAATCGCCAGGCCTGAATTTTCCGCAAGATTTCTGGCAAACTGATAAATCTCGTTCTCCAACTTGCTTCCGTCAAATATTTGATGGATTAATCCTATTTCTAGGGCCTGATGGGCATTCAATCTCTTCCCCGTCAACAGAATTTCTTTGGTTCGGGCAAGTCCTACCAAATCGATTAACCTTTTAGTACTTTTGGGTGGATAAATAATCCCAAGTTTTGCAGCTGGAATGCTAAAAATACCGGTTGGGTCGGAAAAACGAAAATCACAGGCAATAGCCAGCTCTAAACCTCCACCGAAGCAATAGCCTTGAATCATGGCAATACTTGGTTTATCCAAGAAAAATAATTTTTCTTCAAAATCGGAAAGGATTTCATGATATTTTTTCCCGTTTTCCGGATTGTTCCTTAATGTCTGAAACTCCCCTATATCCGCACCCGCTGAAAAGACTTTGGGATCCGTGCTTCTGAAAACTATCACCCGAACGTCTTTATCTTTATTGCATTCTTCGACTATTTCAGTTAATTCCTGCCACATGTCCATATTGATGGCATTCCTTTTTTCCGGGCGATTCAAATAAATGGTTCCAATGCCATTCTCCTTTACAACAAAAATGGGCTTGTCCGGTTGATGAACATGCATGTATGTCCCCCCTAAATATTTCCATGCCTTTTCTTTGATTGTAACAGAAGGTAAGCCGCAGAAAAAAGCTTCGATATTAATCATCAGTAAATCCTCCAGCATAGGCCATGAATTATTTGTCATAAACATCAGAATATTGTATGATTTTATCGAATTATATTTTCTTGGGAAAGGGCTTGTTTTAAAGGATTGATTAAAAAACGAAGGAAAGGAATGGTCAACCTATGCCACAGCAGTTTATTATCAGTCCTAAAACCCAGGCAGTGATTTCCCATTTTGACGATTACGGAAACGAAATCAGTATGATATATGAAGGTTCGGATACCTTTATCGTCCGACAGTCTCCCAAAAAGATCGTGGAAACGACTTTTAACTTTCTCGGGTTTAGTTTGGATGGAGCAGTAAGGGTGGCACAGCATATTTTGCAGCGGAAAATGCGTGTGCCGGTTGTTTTGTCGGCGCCTGATGGAATTGCCCTTCTCAATTGCCGAACGGTTTCCGGTCTAGGAAGTGTATGGATTGTGACGGCACATATAGACCAGATCCGTCCCTTGGCAAAAAATCGAACCTTGGTTGAATTTAAAGGTGGACAGACTGTTGTTGTCGGGATGAGTCAAAAGGCTTTGCAGGATCGGAGAAATGAAGCGGCCTTTTTGATCTTAACGATTGCGGAAAAATTAAAAAGGGGACTTCCTTCCTCCAACGACTATGATGACGTCGTAGCAGTTGCTGAAATCCCCACAAAATATGGCAATCGCTCTATTGATTAGACTAAAAAAGCAAAACTTCATGGTGGTTTACCTCTTTTTTTCCTTCGGAGGGATAACCGGACCGACTTTGTGAAATAAATTTTCTCAAGAATTCATTCCAATGTCCGGTTAACAAAAAATTGGTTTCCAGCAGTTGATCTACCAATTGTTCCAGTAAATCCAGCCGCTCTAGAAGATGTTCCGGAATATGGCAATTTGCGCAAAATTGCTGCATGAGGAACATCTTTTTTTCGTCTAGCATATGCAGATCTTCGTTAGGTAGGAGGGCTCTTTCATACAAAATTGGCTTCATTTCCGAAGGGATATCCGGTGCATTGCGGATATTTTCAATCATGGAAATTCGGTTTTTCTCCATTGCCTCTTTCCTAATACGGCTTGGTATTCTTGTGTCATATAGATAGTCCCTGATCTGTTTTTCTGGAATCCCAGTAAGATTACTAATCCTTTCTATCGATAAATAATATTTTTCCGTTAGGCAACTGACAACCTTATGTTTAAACAGCCAAGGAAGTGGTTCCCGAAAAAAGGTATATTTCATTATCCAAAGGAGCTTCGTCCGTTCATCCTGCTTATCCCGAACCAGGCATAGTATCCGGGAATAGGGAGCCGATTTTTTTACTGCGGGATATATAGAAAATCCGGATAGGAGGGAATACCTTTTCCGTTCCTTTTGTTCCAAAATAAAAGCCGGACCGTTATTTGCCTTGATCTTCTCCCATCTTTCTTTTGCAGACTCTAGCGGAAACATCTGGTCATCAACAAACGTATCAATCTGTTCTGAGCAAACGAGCATCCATTTCCCCATCCGTCTCACCTCAAAATTAACCTATGTCACATCTGGATTGTCTTATAACCTTGGTTGTCAACCGGCCTAACTTTCATTACCCCCACAAACTGTTGGTATTTCTAACTTCCCATATACAGCCAAAGCACTCAATCCCCTTCCCCTCCTATCTTTTTAAAAAACGGAAAAGAGGTTAAATGCCTTTCAAAAAAGTAAAGGTAGCCATCCAAGTCGAGAAGATAAGACACTGGATGGCTACCTTATATGGAATTCCTTTTTTGTCAAAAGCTAACTAATTTAGTTCACTTTTTCGCATATGAAAAACAAGTTGTACGAACAATCATCAAAAGCTGACTATTTTCTTACGCTGTCACCGTTTTCTGAAGCAATAAGTTTTTTCTTTTTTTCCAATGAACATATTGTTTATGGACATAGGGGGAGGTCATTGCGGCTAGCATGGCCCCATAATTCGGAATAAACGCCACTTCATCCCCTGGTTTTAAATCTATGTTCTTCGCATCAAGGATGATATGGTCGCTGGAAGAGCCTAGGATTTCCACACCGGAAAGAGGTTTTAATCCGGAAACCAGGACATCCTGTCTCCCAACACCAAGTATAGCCCGACGGATTACACCCCGATCCTCAAAATGGACCTTTTCCCCAAAACCATTGCTTGCTCTTTTTCCATAAGGGACCGATGGCTTTCTCTTCGACTCGATGACTTCGGCTACAAAGCGGAAGGCGTCATGGTATAAACCCGGAATCGGCTTTTGGCTTACTGGATCGGTACCAAGAAGAATCGATTCCCCCAGACGAATATTATTAATGCAACCTACATCCTCAACACTTTGCATCCACTGATAATTGGCTGAATTTCCGCCAGATATAAAGGTCAGCTCCAATTGAAACTTGTCGACCATGGATTTTACAAGCTCAGAGAACTCCTGCATCTTTTTAGGCGTCGGAATAATACCTCCATAACAGGCAAAGTTCGTTCCTATCCCCACTACCCGGACTCCTTTTAAATTTAGAACCGCATGGAGAAAAGCGGGCAAATCCTTGGGTAAAATCCCTTCCCGAAGATCTCCCATCTCCACCATAATGATAATCGAGTGGACTTTCCGTTGCCTTTTCGCCTCTTGATCCAGTGCCCGAATTATCTCCAGCTCCGTGTTCATACTTATATCAGCATAACTCACGGTATCTACCACTTCGCTAAGAGCAGGACTGCGTAAAAGGATATAAGTGGCTGGAATGTGTGCCTCTTTCATTTTCCTGATATTAGCAATCTTCGAATCTGCCAAATTGTTTATTCCGCTCAAATAGAGGGCCTTTGCCACAGGAACACTTCCTGCCACTCCTTTTATTACTCCAGTAACCTCAATACCCTTTTTTCCGTACCATTTTTTCAGAAGGGAGGCATTGTAGCTGATTTTATCCAGGTCGATTTCGATTCTTGGAGTAACCTTCATGATAGAAGGACCCCTCCCTTTTTCCTAAGGCTCGGGAAAAATTCGATGATTTCCTCTACAATTTTGTCCGGACCAAATTTTATAACATCCGTTACCGGCAAACGGTATCTTCGTTCATATTCTTCAATCGTTTGCTCGATTTCCCATTCCTCCATATTTTCGTGATTCAATGTAATACCAAGAACCGTAGTTTTTCCAAAATGTTCGATTAGGGCAATTTCACTTTCAACGGAAGGGACAGGCATAAAGGGGAAATCGGACAACCTTTTTCTCTTCGGAGCATGCTGCAGAATAACCGCTTTAGGTTGGGCTCCACGGAGAATGGCTGTTGAGCTGGCATAAGCAGGGTGGCTTAATGCCCCTTGACCTTCTACAATGATGATATCCGGATTTTCATTTTCATAAGCTCTTATTATCTCATTCTCCAGTTCACCGATTAAATATTGCAAGGGGAAGGCATCCATGGCAAAACCATATTTTGCCCCCTGGATGAGACTGGTTTGCCCTGTACCGATAAAGACTGTTTTATAGCCCCTTTCCTGAAAAGCTTTGTCCAAGATTACAGCGGTCGTTCGTTTGCCACAAGCACCATCTGTCCCTAGAACGGTTACAATGGGTGTTTCAACTTGCAAAATTCTTCCTGAAAAAAGTCTCCACTCTTTTCTTTGTTTCGGTTTCCGTATATCCTGGATTGTTACGCCACACCGTTCTGCATATTCGACCATTTCCCAATCATCCGTTAAAAATTCCTGGAGCGGATTAATGATATTCAGTCCTGCATCCATTGCTTGGAAAATGACTTTTCGTTGTTCGTCATTCAAGAATGCTTCCGCCGGTGCTAGGCCAAATATAAAATACTCCGGTTTCTTATCCGTCAGGGACAAAGCATTTTTTAGATCCGCAACGATCGGGATGCCACATTTTTTTTGATCCAACAGGTATCCTGCATCCATGCCGGCCTTTGTACTGTCGATGACGGCGACAATATTATATATCCCAGATTCCCTGACAAGACCATTTGCTGTTTTTCCATCAATCGAGCCGAATTGGCCTTCGCAATAAATGACTGCCTGTTTTTTCATCGAACATCCCTCCAATTTTGTATTCTATGAATTTATGAATAAAAAAGAACACCTTCCCCTTCTTATAGCGCGCGGATAACGACGACAACTAAAAGAAAGAAAGATGTTCAACAAGTGATATCCTTTTTGGTAAAACTGAAGAAATGAAAAACGGTTTCCGTTCAAAGAATTTGCTGATAATCGAAGTTTCTTCCGTTGATTTATCCATTTCTAAAAGATATCTTCGTTAATTGAATGAGCCCTTTGAACAAAACCGCAATAGTTTGAAAGGATTATAATATCGCCTATGTCCTACCGCGCGACAGGCATCATGCACGGTTTTCATGTTACATAAGCCTCTATTTATATTATATATCACTAAATCGTTATCTTATCAAGGTAACGGAAAAAGGTGATTTTATATTAAACAATAGGGACATCGGATATTGACAGGAGAATGATTCTGAAGACGGGAGAGCGCCTTATAACGACGGGAGAAGACTCCTGAAGACGGGAGAGAACCGAATATCGACGGGAGAAACACCCTGAAGACGGGAAAGCGCCTAATATCGACGGGAGAATCGGTCCAAAGACGTGAGAAGATCCGAAATCGACGGGAGAATACTTCTGAAGACGGAAGAAGATCCAAAAACGACGGGAGAGACACCCTGAAGACGGGAAAGCGCCTAATATCGACGGGAGAACGCTCAATTACGACCTAGGTTTCACGATGTTTAGGTCTATACAAAACACTTGAAGCTTCCGAGGAAATCCTCGACTTATGTTTTTCAAATCTTAAAGAAAGTTAATTCATTGATCCGTTCCATTGAAGAAGCCATGGAATGCTCCAATAAACATTCCGGAATCATCATATCTTCAGAAAAAATAAAACCGGCATCCCTCGAACAGGACTACCGGTAATGAATAATGGTTAGATTTTAAAACGATTTACAAGAATTTGAAGTTTTTCTGCCATGGCTGCCAAAGCATTGGCGGAAGAAGTTACTTCTTCCATCGTAGCCAATTGTTCCTCTGAAGCTGAAGCGATTTCGGTAGTATTCGTCGTATTCTTATTCGCTATTTCTGCTATCTCATTAATAGATGCATTCATTTGTTCAATATTCGCAGTAATTTCTTCTGTGATTGTGGAGAGTTCTTGGGTCTTTGCACTAACTCCCTCAATGGATTTTAATATTTGTCCGAAGGCTTTCCCGGTTTCCTCGGTCAATTTTAGTCCATTTTCTGCGATATGAGTAGTGTCTACCGTCTTATTTACCGCTGTTTCGATGTCACCTTGGATGAATTTTATGATTTCTACAATCTGATCAGCCGATTCTTTCGATTGCTCGGCTAATTTCCGGACTTCATCCGCCACAACTGCAAAACCTTTACCATGTTCAGCGGCCCGTGCAGCTTCAATGGCAGCATTTAATGCCAACAGATTGGTTTGTTGGGCAATCCCAGTAATAACATCAATGATTTTCCCAATCTCGTTCGAATTGCTTTCTAAATTCTTCATGACTTCCAGCGTATCCATAGAAGCATCATAAATATTTCTTACTTGACCGACCACTTCACGAATATAGTCATTTCCGGCATTTGCCTGGTTCATCGTATCATTTGCCGCAATGGCCACTGAACCAATTGATTCACTCACTTGTTGCATGCCATGGGTAATATCCTTGATCACTTCTGCACTTTCGTTAGTACTGTTCCCTTGTATTTCGATGGAATGGGCCACTTCTTGAATGGACAAGACAACTTGATTGGTTGCGGAAGACGTTTGTTCAGCACTGGAAAGCAATTCTTCGGAGGACGCCGCTACTTGTTCAGAAGTTTCGCTTACTTGGTTTAACATACCCCGTAACGTCCTTAACATTTTATTAAAGGATAAAGCCATTTCGCCGATTTCATCTTGGGTGTTGACGATAATTTCTTTAGTTAAATCTCCCTCTCCCTCCGCAATTTCCCTAAGCTGGGATTTTACAGCATTAATCGGTCGTACTACAGAACGAGTAAAGAAAATCGTAATTAGGATTGCAATAATTCCAGCAAGAGCAATCGTAATAATGATCGTGAGGACGAGTGATCTGACACTTTCTTGAATAGTTTCGATGGATGTCCCGACTAGCCACATACCAATAACTTGGCCATTTTCATCTTTAATAGGTTGATAGATCGTTAAATATTGGCTACCAGAAATATCGGCCTTACCTACATATGCTTTTCCTTTCTCAAGAACAACCTCCGCAATGGCAGGATCTGCACTGGCGCCAATCCTTCTCTTTCCGTCCACAATCACATTAGTGGCGACCGTTGAATTGTTCAGAAAAATATTTGCCAAACCACCTGTTGTTTCGCCAATTTCATCTAAAATTTTGTTTTTATTATTGATTAATACATTACCTTTATATAGCTCATCCCCTTTTACAGCCCAAGATCCGGGGTATTGCTTATCCAAAACTTCTAAGGCTTGCTTAGATTCAACCGTAATTCTTTCTTCATATATTTTCATCATCCGTTTTTCTACTTGATTTTTTGAAACTAATCCAAGTACGACAACTAAAAACAAGATAACAAAAATGATTATTATATTAAACTTGCTGCGAATTTTCATTTTGTTGAAGATCCTATTTAATTTCATTATCCGCTCTCCCGTTAAAAGAATTTATTTTGTAACTTGATCAAAAAATCATTCGGTAGTTTTAACAAAGTTAAAACTATCACATATTTAGGTAAAAATATTGACCGAAAATTCCATATTTTTTGGAAGGAATAGAGTTTATACAATCTCCTTAAGTAAAAGAATATTAAGTAGATAAGTACGTTGAGGTTAAAATGGATGAATTAAATCACACTGAAAAAAAGGGTTAGATTTCACAGACAAAAAAACATTGATCTCATGTTCGGAAAAATATCATAGAAATGATTTTTAATTTTACCTAATGTTGATTTCAGTATCAATACAACAAATATCGACAAAAAGTCGTAAAAGTTGAATGGAGTTGACTTAGTTCATTCTCTTTTTCTGACAATGGAAAGGTGAAAATTCTCGCATAGTAATATAAAAATATTTCCCTTTCCAAAAAAATTGTAGCATAAGATTCGTTTCATTGATATTGGTCACCTAGACTAATTTATGGATATGTAAGTCTTTTCTAATAAATTAACTCCAAATAAAAGTGAAATTTTGATATAACTTTATTTGGAGGTTTGATAAAAATGAATGATGGAATTGAAAATTTAGAAAAAATGCTCATTGAAACACAAAAAAAAATCAAAATGTACAAAAAAATCCCAGGAACAAAGAAGAAAATAAAAACTCTTAGTTTATACTGCAAAATGATGGCTAGCTATATTGAGGATAATAAACATAATTTGTTTTTTTGTTGTCTTATAAAGTCCTTCCTTACATATAAAATGTTATAATGACCTTGTCACTTTTTTATTTTTTTACAAAAGCAATTCGCTAATTTCCATTTTTTTGCAACTACGAACTATAAAAAATTTGTCAACAATAAACCGGTGCTCCCTTGCAGGAATACCGGTTCTTTTTTTACAACCTTAGCAGAAAATATCTTTTTCACAGAAAAAATTCGTTCATTTAATAACAAAAAAAGTATCTTTTCCTTTTGACCGAATGCTTCTATAGCCCCATCATTTTTTCCGAACGGCTTTCCAACCTAAGGGATGAACTACCTGTGCTTTGTTCCTGGCTAGCCAATCATCACATCAAAACTTATAACAACCCGACGACCGATTTCTCTTTTAGAGATATACCTCATACAAGGTCCTTATCCAACACCGTTTGATTTAATCCGAGCATTTCGGTAGGCCAATGGTCGGCAAAAATGAATTTCGGCAAAACAAAA
>NICF_comb_assmDRAFT_10002236_pt1 | contig 14830 bp, 14 predicted proteins | sample NewIslPassag4_SG_FD_11279 | JGI IMG/M metagenome (IMG submission 11279) | reverse complement strand
GCGGCGGCCAATCCAGAGGCGCAGCAGACGCCCCCGCACCCCGGCATAAAGCTCAGGGAAAAAGAGCGTGCGGCGGGGTGAAAGTCGCCCGACTACTTGGGCGCCGGCCTCCCAGCGCCAGCTTCCATGCAGCCGTCCCTCGATTGTCCCTGCAAGCTGCAGATACCCTCCACTTCCAGTCGGGTCTACCATCCCCAGGCGGTTGGCATGGAGCCAGAACGGCAACGAATCGGCCATCGTGGCGATCAGCCCACTCTCTACCGCCAGGGTCCATGCAACCGGCTGCCCCTGAGCCGGCAATAAAGCCAACCAACCTGCTAAAAACAGCCAGTACCAGCTCCTTTCAATACGCGCCATGTCCTTTGATCACGACCCGAAAGGTTCGTACTAAAATGACCAGATCCAGCCAAATCGACCAGTTGCGTACGTAAAATGCATCCCACTGACTCATTCCCTCCGTCCCCACATCACTACGTCCCTGGATCTGCCAGAGTCCGGTCATTCCTGGCCGCACTCGCACCCGCAACTGACGCACCAGCCGGGGCAACTTGTCGTGATGATAGGCTGGCAGCGGTCGAGGTCCTACCAGCGACATGTCGCCCTTCAACACATTAAAAAGCTGGGGAAGCTCGTCCAGCGAATACTTTCGCAGCCATCGTCCCACACGTGTCACCCGCGGATCATGCTTCAGCTTGTGATTGGCTTCCCATTCAGCCCGCAGCTCTGGATGGGCCTCCAGGTAACGCGCCAAGACCGCCTCAGCGTCGGGCACCATCGTGCGGAACTTGATCATCCGAAAGCGCCGGCCGTTTTGGCCAATGCGTTCCTGCACGAAGAAAGGCGCCCGGCGATCCTCGAGCCAGACAACCAGGGCCAGCAAACCGATTAGCCCCAGCCATAGCGGCATACTGCCGATCACCAGCACCAGTTCGAAGAGGCGCTTAACAGACCGGGCTACTGGATCGGAAAGACTGGACGAAATCTCCAGCGCTAACCTGCCGGAAAGATGGCAGGGTCGCACCCCGAGCGAGGCGACCTCGGTCAGATCGGGCACCAGAATGATGTGGCGGTAAATAGCCAGCGGGCCATCCAGTAACGCTGCCAGCTGCGCCTGGGACAACCCTGGGATGGCCACCACGGCGACAAAAGCTTCGGGCGTGTTCTGCTGCACATCGCCCAGTACCGGCAGCCCTGCCAGGCGTTGCCCCTGGCGCGTTGGGTCGGCGTAAAAGATCCCAATAGGCCAGTAGCCCAGCCCGGCTTCACGTTGCAGCGCCTGCACGACCTCTTCGACGGCTCCGTTCACGCCGTACACCACCGTGGGGACCCCCCATCGTTTCAGGCGGATGAGCGTGCGTTTTGCGAGTGAGCGGGCCGAGGGCACCAGCAGCAACGCGAGTCCGCAGCCGGCAACCAGGAGGAAACGTCCGTCCCCCGGGGCTCGCTTCATCAGGAAAAGCAACGCGGCCAGACCTCCAAAGAGCAGCACCAGTCCCATCACGATGCGACGAAGTTCCTCCGTTGCACCAAGGCCCCAGCCCGGATACAACCGCGTAAACCACCCCACCCCCCACCAGAGCATAGGGAGTGCCCAGGCCCACATCGGCCAGATAGCTGTTCCCGTCAGCCAGAAGTCCAGCCAATAACTCAGGAGGAGCGCCCCCAACAGTGCGCCCCCTTCGGCCAGCGCCAGTCCCAGGGCATTGCTCAGTCGGCGCCGGTAGTATGGGAAAACCTTGCGGCGTCCGACGTAAATGAACTGCTGAAACGTTCTCGGATCTATGCTGGCGTTTATGCCTGAGGGGGGAGGCAGCGCTTCGGCGACTGTCTCTTCTACTGAAGATAGGCGATCTGGCATATCTGGCCCGCTACCCTCCATATCTGTTGAAGCTTTTGGATGTAACTTAAGGGATTGCGCAAAAACTTACCAAGGCGGCTCCTCTTTTTTTACCCTAAAGACACCGTTTTCCCCTACACATAACCTGCGCCGCAGTATTCAGGCATTTTTGATAAACAGACGATCCACCCACTTCAGCAAAAAGGGGGCCAACGAGTTAGAAAGCGCAACGTTTTTAAACCCTCACTAAAAATTGCGGGACGTGCCTTCCTGTCAACACGTCCCGCTCTAAGTCAACAAACCCTTCCCCAAAGCCTCCGATCCACCTGCCGGAGTCTGGCTCCTATCTATCGGCGACCATCTCTGCTTCTTGAGCCTTCCAGCGCTTCACCTGTTCCTCAATCCAGACATATGTGCGTTTCAGTCCTTCCTTGAGCGGCATGGAGGGTGCCCAACCAAGCTTCTCCCGAATCAACCGGTTATCCGAGTTGCGTCCCCGCACGCCCTGCGGTTTGCTCAGATCATATCGCTTTTTCAGACGCTTCCCGGCGATCTCGCAGACCATATCCACCAGTTGGTTAATCGTCACCATCTCCTCCGACCCAATATTCACTGGGCCGGGAAAATCTGACTCCATCAATCGCCGCACGCCTTCTATGCATTCGTCTATGTACAGAAAAGAGCGGGTCTGCTGCCCATCGCCCCAGATCTCAATTTCTCCCCCATCTTCGGCCATAGCCACCTTTCGACAAATAGCGGCCGGCGCTTTTTCGCGACCGCCCCGCCAGGTTCCCTGAGGACCAAAAATGTTGTGGAAGCGCGCTATCCGTACATTGAGCCCGTAGTTGCGCATAAATGCCAGATACAGGCGCTCACTAAAAAGCTTTTCCCATCCATATTCGCTGTCCGGCATAGCTGGATAGGCCGAATCTTCCGAGCACTTGGGATTATTCGGATCCTCCTGGTTGTAGGCCGGATAGATACAGGCGGAGGAGGAATAGAAAACCTTCCCGACCTTATGCTCTACACACAGCTTAACTATATTCAGGTTGATCAATGCCGAATTATGCATCACATCCGCATCGTGCTCGCCGGTAAAGATATAACCGGCCCCGCCCATGTCGGCAGCCAACTGATACACCTCGTCAATCTTACGATCAAAGAGACGTGCGCAGACCTGCGGGTCTCGTAGATCCCCCAGCACAAAGTCATCAGCGTTCATGTTACCGAACTCATTCTCCTTCAGGTCAACGCCGCGGACCCAGTATCCTTCATCTTTCAGCCGATTTACCAGATGGCCTCCGATAAAACCACCTGCGCCACAGACAATTGCTGTTTTTTGAGCCATAGTCCCTTGTTAGTTTATTGAGCAGATTGTTTTCTCCAAAGATAAGGCTGCAATAAATATTCCTTCAGGTTATAATATATGAAACTTGGAACGATGTCAACGTAACGTCTCCACAGACGGCGCGGGTCTACCAGTAGCCGAAACAACCACTCTAACCCGGCTTCCTGCATCCATCGAGGTGCCTGACGAACCATTCCAGTATGAAAATCAAAAGCGGCGCCTACGGTGATAATATACCGAGCCCTTTGCGTGTATCGGGCCAACGTAGCGGCAAAACGTTCCTGCTTGGGCGTACTGATCCCGATCCACACGATGTCGGCTTCCCGGGCATCGATATCGGCCGCCAAGCTCTGATATTCTTCATCGGTTAACGGCCGGAAAGGTGGTGAGTGCACCCCAACCACCAGTTTGTTACCGAACTTTTCCGCCACAGCCGCCCGCAGCCGCTCGGGCACGCCGGGTTTCCCCCCGCAGAAATAATGTCGGATTGGCAGATCAGCTGATGCCCGCATTAAGGCGGCAAAAAAATCCGGCCCATAGCAGCGTCGCATCTCTTTCGCGCCCTTCATGCGACCGACCCACACGGCCGGCTTTCCATCTGGAAGGTTGATATAAAATCCCTGTAGCAACCGGCGAAACGCCGGATCGCGTTGGGCTGTGACCAGCCCGTGAGCCCCAGTAGCACTGATGCAACGTGGCGTAGAGACAGTACCTTCCAGACAGGACTGGATGACCAGAGCTACTGCCCGGTCAATATCCTGCGCAAACAGCGGGATTCCCAGCACTGATACTTCAGGTACCTTTTTTTCCATTTGCACAGGCTCGTTCATAGATCTCCATCAGCATCTCGTAATTCCGCTCCGCCGTGTACTTCGCTTCATACTCCCGCCGGGCCTCTTTGCCCATCTCGGCCATCTCTTTGGGATGCGCCCAGGCCCAGACCACCTTCTCCGCCAGGTCTTCGGCGTTCCCGGGCTCAAAGAGCAACCCCGTGCGCCCGTCCTCCACGATCTCCGCCATCGCTCCCAGCCGCGAGGCGATTATCGGCACCCCACAGGCAAAGGCCTCGGCCATATGAACTTGCTACGCAAAGGAACATGGAGCCACACAATTAAGTCGGATCTACCCACGACTGTGTTTTATAGCCAATTCATAAGCCTCCGCATGGATCATTGCGCAGTGTCGCACATCAAGATGCTCTCTGGCAAATGCAAGGGCATTCTCCGACATTTTTTTCCTCATTGCTTCATCCTCAATGAGTCTCCGGAGAGCAGCAGCCAATAGCTCCGGTTTTCGAGGGGGCACGCAAATGCCAGCTTTCGCTTCCTGCAATACCTCTTCCACGCTTCCTACAGCGGTTGCAACCACTGGCATACCAAGTGCCATGGCCTCGAGCATAGCAGTAGGGATGCCCTCTGCAATAGAAGATAATACAAAGATGTCTCCAGCGGCCAAGAGTTCATGGGCTCGAGCACCTGCTTCAACGAAGCGCAAACGATCATTCTCAAAAAGACCACTGCGTCGAGCCTTATCTATCAAATATCTATAATAATCTCTATAGGTATAAACTTCTGTTCCCATAATTCTAAAATACACAGATGGGTATTGTCGCTGCTTTAAAAGCAATTCAGCCGATTTGATTAAAATATCATGAGCTTTTTGTGGTACAAAATTTCCAAGAGTTATTATTCCTATTCCATTCGATGGAATATTAAGCTGTGCCCTAACAATCTCTTTTTTCTGGACATAAATTGCAAACGCATCTATATCAATCGGTGGATAAAAACAAATTAAAGGTTGGCCACGTTGAACAATACCTGGATGCTCCTTAGCCACTGTTATACCGGTAGACATAACAACACTCACAAGTTGACTTGCGAGAGGGGCCATTGCCCTGCGCATCCACCGAGGAGCATACGTACTTAGCAATTGAGCTACAACAGGTAAACCAGCCCGTCGAGCTGACAATGCTACATGTAGGTTCTGGATCCCTGCAAACTGGACAACATCAATATTTTCGCCGCGAAAAAGCTGCGTTAGTGCAGGGATATCCTGTAGAATATGGACCAGGCTAGCAGCTCGATTCCAATAAGTTGGTCCCTTGCGAAGTCGGTGCAGCGGAATTCGCCGCACAGGTACTCCTGCCTTTTCCAATCTTGATGCACCATTACCAGGTTCGTTCGTCGTAATAATCAGCTGCTCCCACCCCAATTCCAAAAGAAAATTATGTAGACGCAAGGCCTGATTATGAGGTCCACCAAACGTAGGCGTAGTTATAACAAAAGCTACTCGTTTCATTTTTTCTCATCTTTCAGCTGAAGAAATTCAAAATTTCTCTTTGCAGCCTCCACTGCATCAGTAATAGGCCTCACCGCAACATACTTCGTCGCGTTCTCCAAAAGATCCGCGAGCTGGCCTTTGATCTTCGAATGCCAACCCTCTCTTTCAATATCTACAAGAGCTTGTGGATTAAGCTGAATGTCATGTGCCAAGTCTATCAATTTTCTATGATAAGGGATAATCAACATGGGTAGTTCGGCTAGGTATGCTAACAAAGCGGAATGAAATCGCGATGCAATAAACCATTTACATTCTTTAATCTTCAGAAGGGTATCTGTAGGATTCTTCATGTAAGGAATGTACTCAACTTCAATACCTGCGTTTTTTAACGTATTGATGAATATGCGCACCAAATCGCGATCGCTTTCCCGATCCCCGCCCCGAAACTCAAAGACTCGCACGGATATCTCCCGCCTGGTTACTTCTTCAGCTACTAACTGTGCAACAAGCCTCCAGAACACATGACTAGACATGCCAACTCGTTGCTCTGCTCCATGCAGAGGTGTTGGGCTTATGCCCAAAATAAGCTTCTGTTTAACCTCCTTGTTAGAAATCTCATTTAGCAGACCTGCAGCGAGATCAAACGCCAGAACACACTGTGCACGATATTTGAACTTATTAAATTCAGCAAGTGAACTACAATCCCTTACTGAAATATAATCGGCAAACAATAAAGATGTTCGAAATATCAACCGTCCTAAAAATGTACGAAAGGGACCGAATCCCATCGAAATATACGCAACTTTCTTACCTAAAGCTTTACCAAGACCACTTACTATAGAAAGCCTCGCCATATACCGATAATGTCTCAAAAGCCTGCGCAGAGGATAATCATCATGGAAATGTGTTCCTCCTCCCAGTACAATCCAGTCTGATTCATATACTGCCCGTATAACATCGGCAATCTTTGGCACCACTGCCGATACACCGATCATTTCGGATGAAAATGGATGATCTTCGATATTACGCGATATATAAGTGACGTAGTGTCCCTTCTTTGCAAGCTCACAAACTAAAACTTTTAGCATTGCTTGATCACCCGTATTCTGACCACCATAGTGGCCTATCACGAAGATATTCATATTTTGCACATCCACCGTTAAAAGCAAATATAATCGTTAATTGCCCTTTTCGCAAAAAGCATTGGCTCTCTGACTAAAAGTGAGGCTATCGCATCCTGTGGCCTGCGAATCAGAATTAGAGTCGGGATGCCCCATCGGACAGCCTGAATAACCTGCGCCGGCGCATGCAAATGTCGGGCTATCCTGACCGGACGCTGCTGCGCGAACAGAAAGGCACACACCGCATAGGTGTTCGCCGACCGCGGATATCCTTCAATTACAATCTCCGTATCCCGCGCTACAACCAGATCCCGCCGCCGTGGTCGCAGGCGTTGGATCGGGAAATACAACCACGGGTAACGGCTTATCGTTGCCCTCGCTTGAAACCGAAGATTGGTTAAGCACTTTTTTATCCATTCATTCATCGTTTTTCAGTATACTTTAGGTTCGCCACTGCATGGATGAATCCACTTTCTTAAAGCGCCCGAAAACCCAATTCCCACTGGAGCACCATCCGAGTATATTTGGTAGTACGCCCCTTTCTATACTAAGCGTTATGTTATTTCATTCCAAAGGCTGTGCCAATTTCCCGCTATCGCTGACAGCAGGCCTTGTACGATCTGGCCTATATTCGGTTTACTTACCTGAATGCTTTGCGGCTCTGCAACTGATGATCGCCTCAGTACAGTCCGCAAATTCTGGAGCGTTACAGATGGCGATTCTCGCAAGTAAGGGCAGCGAGATATTGTCATATCTATTAATCCTACTAATTATTAATCCTACTAATTTTAAGGAAGTGTTATAGCTCTATAAACAGACACATACTTCATTATAATCTTCTCCCATGTGTGATCCTTCGCACATAGCAAAGCATTTTGACTATAGTACTCATATTCGTCCATAATGTGTTGCATGGCTTCTAGCAAAGTGGAAGGATCTTCGAAATCAACGACTTGTCCTGCTTGATAATTTTGCACTAATGGTGCAATGCCTACACCATTTGATACAACAACAGGTACACCTCGCGCCATAGCTTCTAATGCCACCTGGGAAAAAGACTCAGTGAGTGAAGGTACAGTAACGAGAAGACACTCATCTAATAGACGAGGTACTTCTTCAGGTGGAACAGGTGGCTCTACTGACAAAAATGGATTAGTAAATTGAGGATATGAATTAGCTCCTATCCATCGAATCTTCAATCCCAACTTTTGAGCTACGTAAAGAAGAGTAGGGACTCTCTTTATTCCTTTAATTTCTGACCATTTAGCAAATATTCCTATTTGATTACTCATAAGCTTTCGCCGAGGTTCAGAGACAATCAATTCTTGATCTACTCCATTGGGAATAATGTAAATCTTGTTTTGCTCAAGTTTCACTTCTTCTATCACTTGTAGCTTAAGAACCTCAGAAGGAAAAATAATCGCATCAGCACGCTTCATTATAGCATTATACGTGTACATTCTTCTACGAAACTTCCAAGGAAATCGAAAGCCAGCTTTTTCTTGAGCTAAATGACCGTGCACTGATAATATTAATTTTGCGTGAGACAATCTAGAGCAAAAAAAAGCGAGTTCTACATCTTTCCCTAAGGTCAGGCAGTGTATAATAGAAGCATGCATACTTAACCTAATCAGATCTAAAGCACGGTTAATAGTATGTGTTTTTCTATTGCCAGCAAAATTTACTATTAAATTCTCTTTCTCTGCAGCTTTACTTAATGCTTTTTCAAACCTTCGAACAAACACACGAGTACCTGAAACAACTCGTGAATCTGCTTTTTTATCCCCTGTGAGCACAATTCTAAGAAGTTCTACCATTTTAGCTAACGCGATTATTGATTAATCCTCGACTTATGAGTAGTCTTATTGCAATAAAACAAGGAATAAAAAAGGTTTCCCACAAAAGGAAATTAGATGAAAATAAAGAAAAAATCATAATCAAACCTATTACAGCTGCAGATCCATATGGTAGTGAATTTTGCAATCTACTTGCTCTGTATAAAGTCAAAAGTGCCCGAATCCACACGGCAAAGTAAATAAATGTTCCAACTACTCCGTAGGTTATCATAAACTGAACAAAACCAACATCATTTGTCTCCGAAGAAAATCCTAATATATTCACTGCACGAGAATCCTTATGCACAAATCCATATCCAAAAAGAATATGGATAATCTGATCTCCTAATTGATAATTAATTCGACTTATATCTCGCTCTAGTCTATATAAAAATGTGCCTTGCTGTGATACAATATCATTTACTCCAGAAGACAACCAGTTAATAACGTAAGAATATATACTTGTTTGCATAAAGATGATTATTGAAATAATAAATATTAGAAACAGAATAACAAATGTTTTTAGCTTGTTTATAACAGATCTCTTGTTGAGCCAAGCAATCAAAATAACCAATCCAAATCCCACAAACATAATAATAAACCAATAACGAAACCTAATAATGTATAAAGCTATGAACAAAATATATATAATGCCAAGTATTGTACCAAGAACCAGATGTCTTTTCAACTTAAAAGAACTTAAAATTATTGGCAACAAATATGCAGCTACAGATCCTTTTATGAAAACTTTTTCTACAGGCAAATTCTGAAATACAACTGCGCGCTCACTATATAAAGGAGTCACAACCCCAAAGCTTGCCAGTATAGTATTAATGGTTAAAAACAAAAGGAGACTCCAGAAGAGCCAATCATTCTTAGGTGAATGTAGAGAGGTATTTATGAATCGAAAAATTATGATTAAATAAACTGCAGAAAGAAGTGGCTGACGTGCTAATCTGATAATATAGATAAGCTCTCCCCAAAGCACAAAAGAATAAGCAATATAAGCTAAATTTATAATTAGAAAGATCCATCCAGCTTGAATTAATCCTTTAGTGGTATACGTGTGTTTCTTGTTTAATCCTAAAGAAGCCAAGAGAAGAAGCATCATTAAAGCATCTCCAATATAACGAAACTGTGGAGATAACCAGTCACCAGCTTGAAGATGCAAAACAGCAGCAAAGAGTATTGCAGCATCAACAATAAAATATGATTTATGTTGACACGATTTAACCTGATAATTTATAATACTTTGCATCTTCCTTTTCTTTTACTTAGCCACACAAATTTCAGTGATTCAGCTTTTAATTAATCTATATCTGTAGACATATCTCGTTGTTTCAAAAGGCTTAAAAATGATTTCTGTCCTAAACTATTAAGATAACTCTATCTGTTTGTATTTAGATATTCCTGGATTAAAAGAAAAAGATAGAAACTTTTGACTAAGCGTTGTATTCTGTCTTAAGTCTAGTTTTTTATAAATACGTTTTAACCTTGAATTTCCCCACCATAATTCAAGTATCTTTTGAGCTATTCTTACTGGTAAATAACACAAAACTACCCAAAGAACTTTTCGTGTCCCATGAGGTAATTTCTTCAAAATATCTCTTATGAAATATTTCTTGGACTCGCCTTTGAGAATATATAGTACTATTAAATGCTCCCAGTATCCTGGGAAATCCTCTATATTTAAAACGTTCGCAACTTCAAACCCATAGAAACTTCTAAGAAAATCTCGTGTTGCATCAGCAATGAGCGTGTAATCTTCGATTACCTTTTCAATGCTCACGGTCGACACTTTTAAAACGCCGGTGATGTTATCGCCATGAAGCCTGTAAAGCGCTAAAACGTTAGGAAGAGCTACTACCTGCGTAACCATTGGTACACAGGAACGAACGTAACCATCAGCTACACGCCTGAATATAAGGGGGATAGGAAAAATTAATTCAGCTACCTCACGTCTCAAGGAGATGCCTGAGGTAGGCGGCAAATTACATCTACCACCATTGCGCAAAGCGATAGGACCCAGCCACCCATGGTCAATAGTCTTGGGTAACGGACCGGTAATCGGTCTTGTGCAAGAATCGACAGGTAAAACTTTGTGTACGCACATACCCGCGGTTTTATCCTGTAAGAAGGCGGATATTATTTTTTCTATTTTATCGGGAAGAAAAACATCATCTGAATCAAGAAGACAAATAATATCCCCTTTGCATTCTCTATAGGCAGCGTTCAGTGCCGATGCCATTCCACCATTTTCCTTTTGAATTAACTTTATCCGCGAATCTTTATCTTGATACCTTTTAACTACTTCGCAAGAGTTGTCGGTAGAGCCATCGTCACAAATAATCAGCTCCCAGTGCGGATAGGTCTGCCGAAGAACACTTTCAATCGCCTCCCCAATGTATCGTCCATAGTTGTAATTCGGCATAAGAATAGAAACTAATGGGCTATCTGGAAGCGGCTCAAGAGGTATCGGCTTCAATTTCTCAAGTTCACTTGCTATAGGAAACTGTCCAATCATAGACGACCTCCTCAAAGAGTTTGAGTGCCCTTGCCACCACCTGGTCCATATTATAGTAGCGATAGTCCGCAAGCCTGCCCACAAAAAGCACCGTCTTCAGCTTAGTAGCTTCCTTCGTATAAAGGGTATAGCGTTCCCTATTTTCCTCACGTGGCACAGGGTAATAGGGCTCGTTCTCACCAGGAACGTAATCCTGAGGATACTCCACCGCAACCGTGGTGCCAAGATGTTCCTGCCCCGTCAAATGCTTAAACTCCGTGATCCGAGTGAAGGATTGTTCATTGGGGTAGTTCATCTGACCCACCGACTGGTACTGAGCCATCGCGTAATGCAAAAACTCAAAACGCAAGCTCCGATAGGGTAAGCGCCCATGGATGTAGCCAAAAAATTCATCAATAGGTCCCGTGAAAATCAGCCGATCAAACTTCACCCCGCTTTCAATCTCCTTCCAGTCTGCTCCCAAAAGCACCTTAATATTAGGGTGGCTAAGCATCCGCTGGAAAAGAGCGGTGTACCCGTGCTTAGGCATGGCCTGATACGTATCCTGGAAGTACCGGTCATCACGGCTCACCAACACCGGCACCCTTCCTGTTACACTCGGATCCAGCTCCTCTGGTCGCAAACCCCACTGCTTCAGCGTATAGCCCTCAAACACGTACTTGTAAACGTAATCTGCCAAAAAGCGGAGCTCAGCATCTTCCACTTCCCGCAGCCGCAGGATAGGTACCCGGGCTCCATAACCGAAAGCCTGGACAAGCTTCTCTTCCAGACGCTCAGCCAAACGCGGGGGGAAAAGAAGGCGGACAGAATTCAAGTTGAAGGGCACAGGAACTTCTATCCCTTCCACAACTGCCCGCACCCGATGATAATAAGGCCGCCATTCGGTAAATTGGGAAAGATAGTCCCAAACCTTTTTACTATTTGTGTGGAAAATATGAGGACCGTATTTGTGCACTAAAACCCCATGCTCGTCGTAGTAGTCGTAAGCATTGCCGCCAATATGGCGGCGGCGGTCCACCACCAAAACACGCTTATCCAGCTCCTTGGCAATGCGCTCTGCTAAAACGGCCCCGGTAAAACCAGCACCTATAATCAGATAATCTACATGCACTTCTCGCCCTCCTTATTTCTCCCAAAAATAATAGGGTTCATATGGCGCCTCTGCAAAACCCCCCATATTGCTAACGTAACAAAAGCCTCAGAAACCACCACTGCCAAAGCCATACCTACATGAGCATAGCGTGGTGCAAGAAGCACAGCCAAAGCTAGGTTGATCAACCCTGCACTTAAGATGATGGCATTAAAAGGCCGCTCAAGCCCTAAAGGCAGCATCCACTGGATGCCTAGCACGTTGCTCAGTGCTATGAGTGGCACTAGCAACGACAAAATGCGCACCACGGGAATGGCTTGCTCATAACCCTCCCCAAGGAGGAAACGCACCAAAAACGGTGCCAGGACAAATACCACAAGCCCTAGGACCATCCCTCCAACTCCCATAACCTTTAGGCCAACGCGAGCAAGCCTAGCCGCCTCCGTTAGGGAATGCTGGACTAAGTGGCTTAAACGCGGGTAAAGGGCCTGGCTGATAGGTCCAAGAAGTCCTAGAAAGGCTTTACTGAGCTTCTCCGCACCTGCGTAGTAGCCCACAATATGAGGCGGTGCAAAAAGTCCAAGGATAAACACGTTGCCTACAGTGTACAAACTCACCGCACTGCGGAAAAGAAACATGTTCCACCCCAGTCGAAGCGTCTCCCAGACCCCCTTCCAGCTCGGCAGACGCACAGGTATCTCGCTATAAGCCAAGGCTAGTCCAGCTGCAGTGGAAAAAAGCGAAGCCACCCCTGTCAAAGCGAGTACCTTCCATCCATCTTCAGGTCCCTTCACCAATACCAAAACCCCCATCAATGCCACTACTTTGGCCCCGATCTCTAGGGTTGCCACTAACCGCATCCGCTCTAATCCCTGAAAGTACCACATGAGGTTGAAGGCCGTCGCAAGCGCCCAAAATACCCCAGCCCAAAGTATCTTGGGGTGCTCACGAAAGATCGGGACCCAATGCGCAACAACGAACGCTACCACAAGCACCAAAAAGGCAAGCACCGCTTTCGCTCCCAAGACTCCAGCAAACAAGTCTGCACGTCGCTCTAGGGCGTCTCGGCACCTTGCCACTTCTCTAGTTGCCGAAAGATTAAACCCATACTCGACGATCAGAATGAGGTACTGTCCGAATGCCTGGGCGAATGCTACTAGACCCCATGCCCTTGGCCCCAAAACGCGCGCCAAATAAGGGACCATGATCAGTGGCACTAGGTAGTTTACAAAGTGAACGACGTACAACGAGGCTGCATTTCTCGCAACGCTACTGCGCAACCCAGCCTGCACTACGCGAGAAAAATCGACGTATGCTTCGGTAAGCAGCCTACCCTTGGACATGGCTCATCGTGGCGATGGGATACAAGACAAGGCACTGCCAACAGCTTTTCTGGCCATACCATCGTTAGTCAGCAAATGGCGCAACGGAAAAACGTCCCGCGCCAGAAGCACGCTGACCAGGAAGTTGCTGCCGGCAAAAAGACCCTGGTCCAGCACTGCCCAAAATCCCTTGCGGGCCCAACCGAAAACAGAAACAAGACGTGAAGGCGCTGCCTTGCCATTCTGATCAGGAGGCGAGGTGATTTCAGAAAATATCTCTGGAGAACCTGAGCCCATTTTATTGGCCTCTGTCCGCTACCGCGCTTTCAGCGCTGCGATTTGCACAAATTCAGCTCCAAAATTATATCCCCTAGCCCTAGATTCTTTTGAAGATTTGATGTAACCCGGCTGGCAACTACGACCGCTGCCATAGGGCCTTAAACTCTCCCCACCAGGTTGAGGGCTTAAGCAGCGCCTGCACTTCCTCAACCTTCTGCTGCGCCTCGCGGTCTGCAGGCGCACGCGACAGCCAGTGCCGCACTAGGGCTAAGCCCAAGCCCAAAAATACTCCCAAGAACAAAAACAAAAATACAATTACTTTACGACTCATCCCCGAAGGCTCGTTGGGAGGCACGGGCGGCTGCACAATACTCAACACCGGAGCTTCTTTTTGCACTTGAATCTCGGCTTGCGTCTTCTGAATCTGCAGCTCTCGGTAAAGCTGCTCCTTAAAGCTCAACTGCCGTTGCAACCGCTCCATCTCGGCCCGCAGCTGGGCTGTTTGCGGATTGCGGTTGGCATCCAAAAAGCGCGCGAGCTCGTTTTCAGCCTGCCGCAGCTCAGCTTCTACTTGGGCAAACTTCTGCTCCAAAAAACGCAAATCCTGCCGCGCCTTCTCCGTCTTAATCCGGTTGACCGCAGCCTGCAAATGCCAAATAGCCCGCTCCACCAATGCAGCCGAAAGGTAAGGGTCCTTGCTTTCAGCACGCAACACAATCACTCCCGGCATATCCCGCAGCAACCCCCCTCCTGTTTTCTGGGAAGCGCTAAGAACGCTACGAAGCTCCCGAATCGCCGCATATTCCTCCTCGGTGGGCAGAACAATCACACCCGAGTACAGGTCTTGCACAGGTGCTCTAGCGCTACCCCGCAACCAGCGTAGCGGATTAAGGTAAGCCAACCAGGATTCCTTCCCGTAGTATTCCACTAGCGTCATGCGCCGGCCTTCTTCGGCGATGTAGAACGTGTCGCGCGCCAGCGCCAGCAGAAAGTCGGGGCTCTGCACAATATCCGGGTAGACGCTGGGACTGACCACCTCGTCCTCGCCCAGCGACAACCCAAACGAGCGCAGCGCCGAAAGCGCTCCGCCGCCCGAGCCGGTGCTGCTGGGCGCCAGCTTCGCCTCGGCCACGTAGGACTTCGGCGACAGCAACGCCACCACCAGCCCCACCACCAGCGCCACCAGCACGCTCA
>NICF_comb_assmDRAFT_10002235_pt1 | contig 14832 bp, 10 predicted proteins | sample NewIslPassag4_SG_FD_11279 | JGI IMG/M metagenome (IMG submission 11279) | reverse complement strand
TCCCAGTGGATCTCCACGGGCTCGCCGGGGGCGACGCGCGAGGGCGCCGCGAAGAAGGCATCGAAGGTCGGCACGGGAACGACCGGCGAATCGATGGTGACGGAGGACTGACCGGCGTGGTTGTAGGCGGTCAGCGTCACGGTTCCCGGACCGACGAAGAGGACCTGCACCTCGTCCTTGCGCGGGCTCTTGCTGGTCGTGTCGACCAGGCCGCCGGGTTCGACGACGAGCGCGATCTTGGACGCGCCATCGATCTCCCAGCCGATGGTGGTGACTCCGGCCACGCCCTGCCCCGCCGTGACCAGCGGGCCGGTGGTCAGGCTCCGGATCAGGGGCTTGGTCTCGATCTGGATGCTGGTGTTGCCCTGCACCACCACGCTACCGGCATAGGCGCGGATCTCGAAGAAGCCGCCGAAGCCCACCGGTAGCGACGCCTTGCCCTCGGTCTTGGAGGTCTCGTGCACCGCTCCGGCGCCGTTGGAGATGCTGACGCGGTCGGCGCCCAGAACCGTCCACTCCACCAGCGCCATGGCGCCCGGCCGGGCGGAATCGTGGACGGTCGCCGTGAACTCGACGATGAGGGGCTCGACGTCGATCTCGACTTTGGCGCTCGCCTCGCCCCCGATCCCGAGCGCAGTGGCCCGATACGCGCCCGCGCTCTCGACCGTGACATCGATGTTGCCGTTCTCGCCGGGGCCCTCGAAGAGTACCTTCCCCTTGGGATCGACGAGGTAGACGTCGGTCGCGTTCTCGACCTCCCAGCTCAGGTTGACGACTTTGCCGTATGGCACCTTCCTCTCGCTCGCAGCGAGCGTGATCCTCGGCGCAGCAACGATTTCCACGCGTGCCTCGGCGGAAACCGAGCCGTAGGCGTTCTTCGCCCGGAGTTCGTAGGTGCTGGTCGAGCTGGGCTTGACCTCGAACTCGCCCTCGGCGGCGGAATCCTGGTGAAGCACTCGTCCGCCCGGATCCAGGATCTCCACGCTCGCCGCCCTCCGGACCCTCCACCTCAAGGCGACCGCGTTTCCGCTGCGCGTCTCCGAGGGAGAGGCCTCGAAGGACTCGATCACGGGCGGCCCCATCGGCGCGACCGAAATCGTGACCTCGCGCGAAACCACGCTTCGGTCGGCGCCCTTCGCTTCCAGTCGATACGTGGTATCGCGAAGCGGAGCGACCTGGAGAAGACCCTCGGTCGGAAGGTTCTCGGAGCCCAGCCTGATCCCGTTTTCGAGGAGGATCACCGATACGGCATTCGCCGTCGACCACTGCAGGGTGGCCGATTCGCCCTCCACGATTTCCGAGCGATCCGCGACGAACTCGAGGATCTTGACCTCGGAACCATCCTGGGTCTCCTTGTCGCCGCCGCAGCCGGCGACGACGAAAATCGAAGAAAATGCGAGGGAGATGACCAAAATGCGGCGCAGTAGGGCCATCACCTACTCCAATCTCCGGCGCGATTCACCCGGGTCGAGTCCGCGAAGGGTAAGAGCCGGGCGATTATTAAACCCGGCGAATTGAGCTCTTGTAAACCCCCAAGCGCTGATTTTGCCGCGAATCAGCGCCGGGCCTCCATGCGGCGCTTGCGCAAGTTCTCCAGGGCCTCGGTGGCGGCCCGGCGAACCGCGGGCTCCGGGTGTCCGGTGGAGGCGGTGAAGAGGAAGGCCTCGGCGTCCTCGTCCCCGAATTCGCCCAGGGCGTAGGCCACCTGCACCACGAAGGAGGCGTCGCGCTGGCTGGTGGCGTCGACCAGGGCGGGGACGGCGGAAGGATCGCCGATCTCGACCAGGGCACCGATGGCGCGAAGCTGGACGTTTCGGTCCTCGTCGTCGAGCCTGTCGATGAGGTACCGGACCGCCGCCCGGCTCTTGCGCTCCGTGAGGATCCGGACGGCGATGTCGCGGATGGTGGGATCCGGGTGCTCGAGGTCGGCGATGAGCTCCTCCTCGCTCTTGCGCGCCGCATCGAGCTGGAGGGCGACGAGACGGGCGGCGCTCTCGAGGGCGGCATCCAGGGCGCGGCGGAAGGCCTCGGCGCGCATCTGGGGATCGTGCGGTACGAAGCCATGGTGGCCCAGCGCGTCGCCGCGTACCCGCTCGCCCTCGCGCTGCAGCGTCCACAGCACGCCCACCTCGGCGCGGGTCCCGGCGTCGCCGGATTCGGGGGGCACGACGCGGACGTGGGTGATCTCGAGGAAGGCCTTCCAGTCCGTCGGCTGCTCGGGGCCTTTCTCGCGCCGCACGGCGATGGCGCCCGTGGCCTGGAGGGCCTGGCGGCCCCGTTCCTCGAGCTCCGCCGGTCCGAAGCCGAGCCAGGGGTGATGCGTGATTCCGACGGGCGAGAGGCGAACGCGGGAGACGGTCGCCCGGGGGGCGGGATCCTTCTTGCAGGCGAAGAGCGCCGCGACCGCGAGCGCAGCCGCAAACCACGGAAGCCAGCGACCCTTCACCATGCCACGAGTCTGCGGGCCGCCCGCAGGCCCGTCAAGCCGATGCGCCACGATCCTCGCCGGGCTCGCCCGCTTCGGAAGCGGTATCGGCGCCTTCTCCGACGGGTGCCGGCGACGCCTCCGCCCCCCTGGCGGGCTCGAGGGCCGCGAATGCGGAAGGCTCCCCGGGACCAGCCCCCGAAGATGCGGCGACCTCGCCCACGTCGGGCTCCTCGTCCACCGCCTTCGCCAGGTCGCTCGCGGACGCGGGCAGCTCGGTACCGCGCTCGGCGGCATCTTCGCCCTGCCTCTGCGGCGCGATCTTTTCGGCCTGCGCCTCGGCGGCCTCGACGAGGCCCGCATCCGCATCCGGCGCCTTCTCGCCCTCGGTCGGCGGGGCCTTCTCCGCGGAGCCCCCCGTCGCGGCCGCCTCCGTACCGGCAGGCTGCGCCGCTGCGGTCCCCTCGACCTCCTGGCGCCGGCCCCTCCGCGACCGCCGCTCGGCGCGCTGCTGCGCCTCGCCAGATTCCTCCGCGGCGCTCCGCCCGAGCGTGCGAAGCGCGCGCCGCGCCCTTCCGGCGAGGACGCGGGGGTCGAATTCGTAGATTTCCACCGTGCGGGTGGCCACGCCGATGCGACGCGCTGCGAGCTGCTCGGCGAGCGCGTCGGCGCAGAGGAGGAGGATGGCGCCCTGGCCCGGTCGCGCCGCCTCGGCCCGGGCCTCCCGCGTCGGATCGGCCGGCGAGACGACGACGCCGATGTGCGCGGAATGGCTCTGCAGGTCCTTGCGCAGCTCGAGGACGTCGTCGCGCCGGACCTCGCGGCCGCCGCGCAGCACGCGCACCGCCCAGCGGATCTCGGTCAAGCCCATCCGGCGCTTCGCCACGAAGAGAGAGCCCTCCTTCTGGCGCTTGGCCACGCGGATCTCGCGGTAGCCCATCTCCTCGAGGAGGGCCAGGGTGATGCCCTCGAGGGGCTCGGTGGAAAGCTCCAGCAGGCGAGCGCGCAGGAGCTGCACCGAATGCTGCCAGCTCTGGGCCTGCAGCTCGGTCGGCGCGGGGATCGGCGTCGCCGCCGGCGCGGGAGCCGCGGCGGCCGCCTCCTTGACCTGCGCCTTGGGACGGATCAGGCGCGCCAGGGCCTCGTCGATGAGGCGTGGGGCATCCGCCGGCTCGGAGGGCGCCTCCATCCCCTCCAATCCGACCAGGCCTTCGTCGAGGAAGTAGAAGACGGGCGCGCGCTCCTCCTGCTCGAGTTTTTCGTTCGCCTCCGCCAGCCGCTGACGGAGCGTCTCGCGCCCGAGGTCGTCGTCGACGAATTCGGTGTCGCGGATGGCCGCCGCCAAGTCGAAGAGCGGCAGCGGTGTCCCCGCGTGGGCGAGGATGGCCTGCACCAGCTCGGCAAGATCCTTCGGCGCCCTCCTGGCGCGCCGCTCCTCGCGGCGCCTCCGCTCACCCCTCCCCATGATCCGCACGTTCTCCTTGGAGATCTTCGGATGTCGCTCGGGCCCCCGCAGGGGCGGCTGGGAGGCCTCTTCCGGCTCCGGCACGATGCCACTTTTTTCGAGGGCGTCCGGATCGGACTGCAGGTTCCACTCGCTCAATCCGAAGGTGTCGGGCGCGACGGCCACGAGCCGCCGGTCCTGGCTCTTGCGCGCCATGGCCGCGAGACGCGAGGCCATGACCAGGTGGGGCTGCTGGCCCACGTGCGAGAGGAGGTTCTGCTCCAGCGCCCGCTCGGTGATCTCGTGGGCGTGCAGGGGGCGCCCCTCCTGCTCGAGAATCTGGATGGCTGCCTCGTAGAACGTCATGGACCGTTCGAAGGAATCTTGGCGGCGCCTTGCCCCGCAGGGTGGCAGGGAACGACGCTCGGCGGGAAATCGAAGGGATTTCCACCGTTTCGACGCAAGGGATTCACCCTAAAGTGCTTGAACTGGCCAGTCAATCTTCTTAATCCGACGAGAGTCGTGATCCGGATCCGCACGGGGAACCGCTGGAAGAGCGGCCGAAACCTGCCCGGCGTCTCGCTGGCCGAGGAGGCCTGGGACGCCCTCGGGATCGAGGTCGACGGAATCGACATCTCCCGGGGGCTGCTCGAGGGACGCCTGCTGGCCTCGCTCCGCGCGCTGGCCGAGGCAGTCCTCGGTCTGGTGCGGGATTCGCGCCGCTCGGCACAGGTGGATTTCCCCTCGGGAGTCGTCCTCCTGCTCTCCCGCCGAGGCGGCTCCGCCCTCCTCTCTGCCGTGCGCCTGGTCCGGCCCTCGCGCCTTCTCTTCCGCGACGTGGAGGTCGATCTCGGCGAGCTTGCCGAGGCCACCGCCGATTCGGCGCTGGACTTTCTCCACGACCTCCAGGCGCGCTCTCCTTCCACCGCTCGACACCCGGAGGTCCGCGGCCTTCTCCAGGACGCTCAGGCCCTTCGCGCGCACGGCCTCGAGCCGAATCCGCCCGGCGACGAGGAGGCCGAGGCCTCGCATTTGCGCCGGCTTCCGACCGCCGGCGAGGTTCCCACCCTCGGCTTCGACCTGCGCGACGACGACGGACGGATCGCGGGCTACCGCGACGGAGACGGGCTCGCGCCCCTGCTCGTCCGTGGCCACCTCTACCTGCACGGCCCCGATGGCGAGGAGCTGGCGGCGGTCGACTCCATCCCCTTTCTCGCCCTCCGGGACCTCGTGGCGCTGGCGCCGCGGCTGATCGCGCCGGAGGAAGGCGAGTCGCGGATCGAGCTCCCCCTCGGCGGTCCCGAACCCGCGGCGGTGGTGGACCTGCCGGGAAAGGCGGTGAGCGTGCTGGGGCGGACGCTGCGGCTCGAACCCCGGGAGCTGGCGCGCTCGCTGCTGACCTGCGCCGTGGACTTCGCGGCGGTCCTGGCCGCGCGCAATCCGCGTCTCGGCGCCCATCCCTACCTCGTCGACCTCCGGGAGGAGGCGCGCGCGATGCTGCGGCTCATCGCCGACCGCGAGACGGAGGAGACCGGGCCTGCGCCGGCTCCCGCCCGGCCGCGGCGGGCGCAGGGCCTCGGGCGTCCGCCAGCCGCGGGCGAGCTGCGCAAGGTCTCCTTGCGCGTGCGCTGGCGCGCCGAAGTGGAAGCGGTGCGGCGCGTGGACGCGGCCGAAGGCAAGGCCTGGATCACGCATTCCGGAGGCATCACCGCGCTCGGCCTCGCCGACGGCTCGCGCCAGGACCACGGGTTCGGGCTCGCGGTCGCCCTGCCCGACCGAAGCGGACCGGCGCTCGTCCTCGAAGAGGGCGGTATTCTTCGGGCGGTCGGCCGCCGCGCCCCCGTTCTCTGGCAGCACGACAGCGGGCTGGTCGAACTCGACGCCCGGTACCGGCGGTGGCGCGGCCATGCCTGGCTCCTCGTCGACCGCGCCTCTCTGATCTGCCTCGACCTGGCGACCGGCGCCCTGCGCTTCAGGCTGGATCCGCCCGCGGCCCACCGCTCCCTGGTGGCGGCCGCGGGTCCGATCCTCGCACTGGCCGCCGACAACGGCCTGCTCTACGTTGTCGACCTCGAGCGGCGCGAGGTGGCCTGGCGCAAGCCGCTGGCCCTCGGCGCCATCGGCATCGGCGCGCGCGGGATCGTGGGCATCTCCGAGGGTGGAATGGGCGCGGAGGCGGTGGGCTTCGCCGCGGACGGGACGATCCTCTTTCGCCGGAGCCTCGGCGTCGACGTCGTGGGGCAGGTCGTCCCGGTCCGCGGGGGATTCGTGCTGGGGGCCGTGGGCGACGCAGGTGGCGAGGTCCTCGGGTTGGGCGACGACGGCTCCCTGCTCTTCCGGGCACGCCCCGTCCTCGGCCCCGGCCTGCCCCGGATGGCGCTCGCGGGACGGACGATCTTCGCCCGGGGGTCGATGGGCGTATGCCGCATCGACCGGGGGCGGGTGCGCTGGGCCTCGCCGGCGGGTCCCGGCGGAGCTCCACGGATCTTCCAGGGCATGGTGGCCCTGCCCGGCGAGCGCCTCTCGCTGCGCGATGCCGGCACCGGCCGGGAGCTCCTCACCCCCGGGGCGCGCGACGAGCTGCCGGCCAGCGATCACCTGGTCGTCGATCGCGACGGGGGGATGCTGGCGGTGGACATCCACGGCAGCTGCGCCGGACTGCAGGTGGCGGGGGCGCTCGCCGTCATCGCGGCGTGAGGCCCGGCCTGCGCTGGCCTCCGCCGAGGACGACGCCGGGAAACGACCGTGACGCTCCCGCCGCTCCTCTTCCTCGGGATTCTCAGACCGGGATCTCGTGGAAATCGGTGAGCGCCTTGAAGGCGGCGAGACGCTGGGCGATCTCCTCCGCTCTCAGATCGCGGAAGCGGTCGAGCGAGAACCGCTCCACGCAGAAGCTCGCCAGCGTCGAACCGGCGATGCAGGCCTGGCGCAGACCGTCCAGCGTGAGGTCGCGACGCCGGTGCGCCAGGTAGCCGATGAAGCCGCCCGCGAAGGAATCGCCCGCGCCGGTGGGATCGAAGACGTCCTCCAGTGGATAGGCGGGGCTGGCGAAGACGTGGCCGTCGTCGAAGAGGAGCGCGCCGTATTCGCCGCGCTTGATCACCGCTCGCTTCGGCCCCATGCGCAGGATCGCCCGCGCCGCCTTGATCACGTTGTGCTCGCCCGCGAGCTGCCGCGCCTCCGAGTCGTTGATGAAGAGCATGTCCACCCGGCGCAGCACCTCGAGAAGCTCGGGCCGCGTGTTCTCGATCCAGAAGTTCATGGTGTCGGCGGCGACCAGCTTCGGGCGCGCCTCCACCTGGTCGAGGACCTTGGCCTGCAGCCGAGGGTGGATGTTGCCCAGAAAGAGGAAATCGGGCCGGCGAAGCTGCGGGGGGAGCACGGGGTCGAACTCCCCGAAGACGTTCAGCTGCGTCTCCAGCGTATGCGCCTCGTTGAGGTCGAAGCCGTAGCGCCCCTTCCAGCGGAAGGTGCGGCCGGATTGGCGCACGACGCCCGTGAGGTCGACCCCCCGCCCTCTCAGGAATTCGAGGTGTTCCTCGGGGAAGTCCTCCCCCACCACGCCGACGATGGCCACCGGGCCGAAGAAGGAGGCGGCGGTGGAGAAGAAGGTGGCGGAGCCTCCCGGTACCTCCTCGCGCTTGCCGAAGGGGGTTTCCAGGCTGTCCAGAGCGATGGATCCGACGGCGAGAATCGACATGGTGCCGATCTAGCCCGATGAAACTTCGGATTCAACGTCGCGTTTCCGACGATCCCGCTTGACTCCTTCATCAAGGTTGCATATTCATGCAGCCCGTATGCAGGTTCGCGTGGGCATCGCGGGAGCGTCCGGCTACGCGGGGATGGAGGCCACCTTCCTTCTGGCCCGCCATCCCCGGGTCGAGCTCGCCTTCCTGGGAAGCGAGAGCTGGGCCGGTAGCACCGCGGGAGAAAGGCTGGGTCTTTCCGGACGCGCGTCCAGGCTCGTCTACGCGGAGCGGTCGGCCTGGGAAGCGGGGCTCGGGTGCTGTGATGCCGTCCTCCTGGCCACTTTCGAGGACGTCTCCCGCCCGCTCGCCCCCGTGCTCGCCCGCCGGGGAACGAGGGTGATCGACCTCTCGAGCGCCTTCCGCGTCCCCGAAGAGGACGACGTGGAGGCGGTCTACGGGCTGCCGGAGCTCTTCCGGGCGCGCATCCCCGGATCGCGGCTGATCGCCAATCCGGGCTGCTACCCCACCGCCATCCTTTTGGCTCTCGTCCCGCTCCTCCGAAGTGGCCTCCTCGAACCCGAAGGGCTGGTGGTGAATGCCGTCTCCGGGGTGACGGGCGCTGGGCGCCGCGCCGAGGAGAGCTACGCCTTCGCCGAGCTCGACGACGACGTCCGCGCCTACGGCATCTTCCGGCACCGGCACCTCCCCGAGCTTCGGCGCATCCTCTCCGCGGCGGCCGGCGTTCCGGTGGACCCTGTGTTCACGCCGACCCTCCTTCCGATCCGGCGCGGGATCCTGGCGACCATCGTCGGTCGGCTCGCACCGGAGGCCTCGGCCGCGCGGATCCGCGAGGCCTATCTCGCCGCCTACGCGGACGAACCCTTCGTCGAGCTGCGGCCTTCGCCCGACGAGGTCTCGCTCAGGCGAGTCGTGGGAACCAACAGGGTCTGCATCGGCTTCGCCGTGAGCGGCTCGCACTTTCTGGCCTGTGCCGCCATCGACAACCTGATCAAGGGCGCGGCGGGGCAGGCCGTGCAGAACCTCAACCTCCTCTTCGGCTGGGACGAGAGGCTCGGCCTCGACGATCTGCGATGGTTCCGTCCCTGATCCCTCCTCTGGGCTTTTCCTTCTCCGGGGTCCACGCGGGCATCAAGTCGTACCGCCCGGACCTCGCCCTGGTCTTCTCCGAGGCGCCCTGCGCGGCGGCGGGATGTTTCACCCGCAACCTCGCCCGCGCGGCGGCGGTCCAGGATGCCGCCGTCCGCCTTCCCGCGTCGGGGATCCGCGCGGTGGTGGTGAACTCCGGCAACGCCAACGCGCTCACGGGCGCAGCCGGCCACGAGGCGGTGCGGCGGATCGTCGCCGCCACGGCGCAGACCCTGCGCGTGCCCGCGTCCGCCGTGCTCACGGCCTCCACCGGCGTGATCGGCGTTCCGCTTCCCACGGCGAAGATCGAGGCCGCCCTACCTGCGCTCGCGCGGGGCCTCGGCCCCGACCCGCTGCCTGCGGCGCGCGCCATCCTCACCACCGACACGCGGGTGAAGACCTCGTCTGCCGAGCTCCGGATCGGCGGAAAAACCGTGCGCCTGCTCGCCATCGCCAAGGGCGCGGGGATGATCGCGCCCTCCCTGGCCACGACCATCGCGGTGATCTGCACCGACGCGGCGATCGCCCCGCCGCTTCTGCAGAAGGCGCTGTCGCGGGCGATGGAGAGCACGTTCCACGCCCTCACCGTCGACGGCGACATGAGCACCAACGACTCGGTCTTCGCCCTGGCCAGCGGCCTGGCGCGAAACCCACCGATCGTCGACGAGGGCGAGGATTTCGAATCCTTCGCCGAAGCGTTGCGAGTCGTCTGCCGCGACCTCGTCCGCCAGATCGCGCGGGATGGCGAGGGCGCGACCAAGCTGGTGGAATTTCGCGTCGCCGGGGTGGAAAGCGACGCCCTCGCGCGCGAGCTCGCCCGGGCCTGCGCCGGCTCGCCGCTGGTGAAGGCGGCGCTCTTCGGATGCGATCCGAACTGGGGCCGCATCCTCGCCTCCATCGGCGCGCGCGCAGCCAGCCTCGGGGCTCGCCTCGACCCTGCGGCGGCGGAGGTCCGGATCCAGGGCGAGGTGGTCTACCGCCAGGGCCTGGTGGAATTCGATCGGGAAGCGGTCCGGGCGCGACTCCGCGAGCCGGAGGTGAAGGTGGAGGTCGAGCTGGGCTCCGGAGCGGGCAGCGCCGAGGCCTGGGGCTGCGACCTCTCCTACGACTACGTTCGCATCAACGCCGACCTGGCCGCCAGCCTCACGCAAACGCCGTCGGGCGGGATCGCCCGCATCGAAAAGCTGGAGCGCCATACCGCGGGATTCAAGGTCTCGCTGCTCTTGCAGGCGCTCGGCTACATCCGCCGCTTCGCGGGGATGCGCTGCGTGGTCTACGTGGGCGGCGCGGCAATCCGCCACGGGCCTCCGCTTTCGGTGGTCGCCGAAGACCTTCTACTCCTCCGCTCGGTCGGACTCTTTCCCATCGTCGTCCACGGCATCGCCGACGGCGGGCGCGGGGAGAGCTTCCTCGAGGTCCACCGTAGCCTGGTGGACCTGCTCGGCCGCGAGGACGGCAAGGCGATCGGCATCTTCGGCGAGGACGGCGCCCTCTTCCGCGGAGCCGGCGAGGACTTCACTGTCAATCGCGACTTCCTGACGCTCCTGGTGGAAAGGGGCTATATCCCCGTCGTCGCTCCGGTCGGGATCGGAGAGGACGGGACGGGGCGCNCGCTCGATCCGGATCGCGTGGCCGCGGAGGTGGCGCTGGCGGTGGGTGCGCCCAAGCTCGTCTTCCTCTCGGACGTTCCGGGGATCCGCGTCGGAGGGGAGCTGCGGTCCGAGCTCGAGGCCGCCGATGCGGACGAGCTTCTCCGCTCCGGGGCAGTGGAGGGAGGAATGGCCAAGAAGCTGCGAGCGATCCTGCGCGCCCTGAAAGGCGGCGTCCGACAGGCCCACGTGATCGACGGGCGCCCGCCCCACGGCATCATCGCCGAGCTCTTCACCGACAAGGGCATCGGAACGCTGGTGAAGGCCGGAGGTGGGACATGAGGGAATCCCCGCAGGCTTCGGTTCGGGCGCGGAGAGAAGCGATCCGACGCCTGATCCGCACGCGGATCGTCTCCACTCAAGAGGAGCTGCGCGCGCTGCTCGCCGAGGAGGGATTCGAGGTGACGCAGGCCACGCTATCGCGCGACCTGGCGCGGCTCGGCGCGCGGCGCGTGGCGCTCCCCACCGGGGGGACGGCCTACGAGATCGACGGGCTGGAGCCGACCGACCCGGAGGAGGCGCTCCGGGCGGTGGCGGCCTCGGTGCTCCTCGTGGACGAGACCGACGCGCTGGTGGTCGTGCACACGCCGCCAGGAGCCGCCCCCTCGGTGGGGCTGGCGCTGGACCAGAGCCGCCTCACCGGCGTGGCGGGAACCATCGCCGGCGACGACACCGTCTTCATCGCCCCGAAAAAGGGCGTATCGCCGGCGGTCGTCGCCCGCCAACTTCGCGGAATCTGGATGAAGGGCTAAGCCATGAAGGAACGGATCGTACTGGCGTATTCCGGCGGGCTCGATACCTCTGTTCTCGTCCACCTGCTGACCCACCGGCATGGACACGAGGTGATCGCCTGCCACGTGGACGTGGGCGAGGCAAAGGATCCGGAGGCGCTGGCGGCGAAGGCCAGGGCCGCAGGCGCGGTGGCCTTCGAATTCGTGCAGGCGCGAGAGGAGTTCGCCGAGGAGTTTTGCTTCCCGGCGCTTCAAGCCAACGCGCTCTACCAGGGCGTCTATCCCCTCTCCGCCGCCCTCTCCCGCCCGCTGATCGCGAGGCATCTGGTCCGCGTGGCCCGAAAGCACGGCGCCACTGCCGTGGCTCACGGCGCCACCGGCAAGGGCAACGACCAGGTGCGCTTCGAACTCTCCATCCACGCCCTCGCCCCCGATCTCCGGGTGATGGCGCCCCAGCGCGATCACAACCTCAACCGCGATGCGGCGATCGCCTACGCGCAGGAGCACGGCATCGCCGTCGGCGTAACGCGGCGCTCGCCCTACAGCATCGACGAGAATCTCTGGGGTCGGAGCATCGAGGGCGGCGTCCTCGAGAATCCCGCCGCCGAGCCCCCCGAGGACTGCTTCGCGTGGACGCGCTCCGTGGCCGACGCGCCGGACGAGCCGGAACGAGTGCGCATCGCCTTCGAGCGGGGCCGGCCCGTTCGCGTCGATGACGAGGCGCTCTCCCCCGCGGAACTGATCGCTCGAGTCGGCGAGATCGCCGGTCGCCACGGCGTGGGCCGCATCGACCTGATGGAGGACCGCGTGGTGGGCATCAAGAGCCGCGAGCTCTACGAATGCCCGGCGGCGATCGCGCTCATCGCCGCGCACCGCGACCTGGAGCGCTTCACGAGCCTTCGGCAGACCAACCACCTCAAGCAGATCCTCGACCAGCACTTCGCCGAGCTCGTCTACGATGGCCTCTGGTTCTCCGAACTGCGCGAAGCGCTCCAGGCCTTCAACGACGTGGTGCAGCGCACCGTCACCGGCGAGGTGACGCTCAAGTTCCACAAGGGTTCGATCCGGGTGGTGGGCCGAAGCTCGCCGCACGGGCTCTACGACCGGGCGCTTTCGACCTACGACGAGGCGGACCGCTTCGACCACCGCGCTGCCGCGGGGCTCATCGAACTCTCCGGCCTGCCGCTGCGGCTCTTCTCCCGGCTATCGGGAGGTGAGACATGAGCATCGCCCGCACCCGCGCCACCTCGGAGGGCGCGACGCTCCTTCCCGAGGTCCTCGCCTTCACCAGCTCGCTTCTGCCGGACCTCGCGCTCTTGCGCGCCGACCTCGTCGGCAGCCTGGCGCATCTGCGCATGCTCGCCGAGACCGGACTCGTCTCTCGCGAGGATGCGAAGCGGATCCACGAGGGCCTGGTGGCCATCTGGAACGAGGCGCGTGCGGGCAAGCTCCAGCTTCCCCCCGAGGAGGACGTCCACATGGCGGTGGAAGCCGAGCTCTTCGCGCGAATCGGCGAAGCCGCCGGCCGCCTCCACACCGCGCGCTCGCGCAACGACCAGGTCGCCCTCGATCTGCGCCTCCACGTTCGCGACCAGATCGCGGCCGTCCTGGAGAATCTGGCCAACTTGCTCGAGCTTCTGATCGAGCGCGCGGAAAAGGAGGGGGATCTCCTCCTCCCCTCCTACACCCACCGGCAGAGAGCGCAGCCGATCCGCCTCGCCTACTGGCTGGCCGGTTACGGCGCCATGTTCGCCCGCGACGTGGACGCCTTCGTCTTCGCTTTCGAGCAGGCGGATCTCCTGCCGCTGGGCGTGGGCGCCGTCGCCGGTACGGGACTGCCCATCGACCGCGAGATGACGCGGCGGCTCTTGCGCTTCTCCGATCTCACCTGCAACGGGCTGGACACGGTCGGAGACCGCGACTTCGCGCTGGATTTCGCCTACGCGGTGGCGCGACTCCTTCTGCATGCGAGCCGGCTGGCGGCGGACGTGGTGGATTTCGCTTCCTCCGAGTTCGGCTTCGTCCGGCTCGGCGGCGAGATCGCCTGCGGCTCGAGCCTGATGCCGCACAAGCGAAACCCGGACGTCTTCGAGCTCGTCCGCGGCCGCTCCGCGCGCGGCATCGGCAACCTCGTCTCGCTTCTCACCCTGGTCAAGGGCCTGCCGGGCGGCTACCAGCGCGACCTGCAGGAGGACCGGGCGGCGGTTCTCGAATCCGGCCCGATGGCCGTCTCCGTCCTCGAGATCCTCGTCCGCGCCCTGCCGCACGTCCACTTCGACCGCGAGGCCTGCCTGGCCGCCCTGCGCGAGGATTACACCCAGGCCACCGATCTGGCGGAGGCGCTCGTCGCCCGCGGGCTCCCCTTCCGCGAGGCCTACCGCATCGTGGGCGAACTCGTGCACGTCTGCCGCCAGCGCGGCATCCCGCTGGAGAAGGTGGAGCCGGCCCTCGCCCGCACCATCGACCCGCGCTTCGACGAGGAGATCCTCGCCACGGCAGCGGTGGAAGCCTCGGTGGAGCGGAAGGTCAGCCGCGGCAGCACCGGGCCGATCGCGGTTGCCCACCAGATCGAATTCCTTTGGGACGCGGCGCAGCGCGCCCGTGAGGAGGCCGCCCGCATCCCCACCGTCGAGCAGCTCTTCGAAGCGCTACGGGAGTTTCCATGATGGCGCGGCATTTCCTTCGGCTCGCCGATCTTCCCCTGGACGCGGCCCGGCGCATCTTCGACCGAGCCGCCGAGCACAAGGCGGACCGGCGTAGCGGCGTTACGGGCAACACGCTGGCGGGAAAGACCCTCGTCCTCCTCTTTGAAAAGCCCTCGACACGCACCCGCGTCTCGTTCGAGGCGGCGATCTTCCAGCTCGGCGGACATGCCATCACCTTGCCCTGGGCGGAAAGCCAGGCCTCGCGGGGCGAACCACTGACGGATACGGCCCGTGTCCTCTCGAGCTACGCCGACGCCATCGTCTTTCGCACCTTCGGCGAGGCCCGCCTCCTCGAGCTCGCCTCGGCTGCCGCGGTTCCGGTGATCAACGCGCTCACGGACGAGGGGCATCCGGTGCAGGTGCTCACCGACCTCTTCACCGTGCAGGAGCGCTTCGGGAGCCTGGAGGGCCGAAAGGTGGCGTGGATCGGTGACGGCGCCTCCAACATGGCTCGGTCGTGGGCGGAGGCGGCGGCGCTCTTCGGCATGGAACTGCGAATTTCCGCGCCGCGGGGCTACGAGCTACCCGAGGACCTTCGCCACGCCAACGTCCGGCACGTTTCCTCCCCTGCGGAGGCGGTCCGGGATGCCGACGTGGTGGCCACCGATACCTGGACGAGCATGGGCCACGAAGGAGAGCGCGAAGTTCGACTGCGCGCCTTCCACGGCTACACGGTGGACCTGGACCTGCTCGACCGGGCGCCATCCACCGCCATCCTGCTGCACTGCCTCCCGGCGGTGCGGGGCGAGGAAATCACCGCCGAGGCGATCGAGTCGCCGCGCTCGGTGATCTTCGAGCAAGCGGAAAATCGCCTGCACGTGCAGAAGGCCCTGCTCGAATATCTCCTGTTGGAGTAGGTCCGCCGCGGCAGGTCCCTTCCCCAGGGCCGGCGCGCGATGCCGTCCGGAAGGAGCGCACTCTGCGCCGACCTTCGCTCGCGACGACAGGCGCCTAGGAGCCTGTTGCGGTATTCGGACGAACACCTCGACAGGATGGGGCGGCCGTGATCTTCTGGGGGCGTGAGCAAGACCTACAGGCCCTAC
>NICF_comb_assmDRAFT_10002234_pt1 | contig 14834 bp, 10 predicted proteins | sample NewIslPassag4_SG_FD_11279 | JGI IMG/M metagenome (IMG submission 11279) | reverse complement strand
GGCCGGATGGACTCCCTCTTCCAGATCCCAGTGGTAGTCCAGGTGAATCTTGCCCCCGCGCAGAAAAGCCCGGGGCCACCTGCGCTTGGCGTTCCACGCGTTCACCCGTCTTAGGGCCTCCTCCTCCGTCCAGTTGGGGGCGCCCTGCACCTGGGCTATATAGCTCAATACTTGCCCCGGACTCACGGCAAAGGCGGCGAAGGCGAGGGCCTTTGCTCTTTCGTCGGCCAGGATGACCATGGGGTCCCCGTCCGGGTCCGTGAGCACCTTGAGGTCCAAGTCTTCCAAGATTTCCCGCACGTACTCTCGTGTAAGGGGTCGGATATGGGTCTCCGTCATGGTCCTACCTCCTCTCTTCGTCTTCAGGTTCCTCCACGGGGGCGACAGGTGCTGTCGTCCTTTCCCAGGCCCCGCTCCTAATCCAAGCCACGGGGTCCTTCACCTCCAAGAGGAAAAGGATCTCCAAAAGGCGTTCGCTCCCCCCTCCCATGCGCACCACACCGCGCTCCGGAAAGGCCAGGGGGGCGTACCCCGCCACGTTGATCACGTAGGCGCTTCGCTTGGGGTTCTGCTCCAGCCACCTCCTCAAGGGGGCGTAAGCGTCGTCATGCACCTGCTCGTCCGTGAAGATCACCACGCGGTGGCCGCTAAAGCCAGGGAGGCTCTCCTCTAGGGCCTTCCCCAGGAAGGTCCCACCCCTGCCTGCTTCCAGGAGGGCCGCCACTAGGCGTGCGAGGGGCGCTTCCGGGGGCTGGGCCACCGGGTGGACCCTATCGTCAAACCCAACGAGCCTTCCCCCCGTTTTTCGGTAGAGCAGGGCCCCCAGGCTTGCCGCCGCCAGGGCGTAGTTGACCTCGCTTCCCCAGGCAAGAGGCTGGAACATGGACCCCGAGACATCCACAAGGATCAGGGTTTCCCCTTCCAGGGCCAAGGGCGGTACGGTCCCCTCCAGAGCGTCCTCCAGCATGGTCAACACCGCGGGGGGCCACCCCTCTTGGTGGCCTAGGAAGATGGCCAAGAGCCACTGGTGGGGGTACACCTGCCAGGAGGCCACCTCCGGGGAGAGAAGCTTTCTCCACAAAAGCTCCTGTACCTCCTCCTCCGCCAAGAGGCCGAAGCGGTGAAGGTTCCTTAGGTTCCGCACCAGGGAAAGGCCGCGAAGGTGGGGAAGCGCCTTGAGCCACGCCTCCCTGGTCGCCCCTTCCGCGGAAAGGATCCGCTCCCAGGTAGGGCGCTCCTCAAGGAGCCGGGCCACGAAGGCCTGGGCCTCGGGAAGGGCGCGTTTTCCCCGGGCCAGCCACTCGTACACCAGGGCGTGGGCTTGGTCCTGGGGCCTCGGATGGGTGAGGATAAGGGCATCGCGTTGGGAGAAGGCGTGGCCAGACCTCCTGTACTTCAGGAGGGCTTGTGGGCTCATGGCGTTGAGCCGCCAGGCTACTGCCCGCTTCAGGGCTTTCCGCAGTTTCCACCCCTGGGCGCGGGTGTAGGCGAGGGTCTCCAGATGCTCATCCCCCCGCAACCACACCCCGCGGGCCGCGGCCTCCGCAGCTTCCCTGGGGCCCCACCAGAACAGGTGGGCTACCAGGGCGCTCGGTCCCGAGCGTAGCCCCAGGACTTGCCGGGTGTACCGGGCCAGGGCGGCCACGTACCAGGGGTCGCTGTGGCTCAACACCTGGGCGAGGTGGTAGAAACGTTTTCTACGAAGGAGGTCCTGCTCATAGTACCCATCCCCGGCGAAGAGGCTTCCCGCGAGGAGCAGGAGGAGCTCCATCTCGGGGCTTCCCTGGTACCCTACCCCTCCCTCGTGAGTCCAAACCGCCTTCTCGGCGTGCTTTGACGGGTTAAAGGACAAAACCCACCTCCATCGCAAGGACTTTCGGTCCAGAAACCCTAGCGGCCTGTTAACGGGGTTTTCGTTGTAGAGGAAAGTGCTTCAACGAACGGTTTCGGTCGCTAAAAACTGCCCGGGGATGTTCGCGCTCCGGTTTGGCTTCTCCTTTGGACCCCTGTGTCCAACGGAAGTACCCGAAGCGCTGCGCCGCCGGGCAAGGGTTGAGGTTAGCACAAGCGGGGCCATTTGTAAAGAGGGTGTGGGCCTGAGCTCTCATCACTTTCCTCCTCCCAGTTCCTGAAGCAACCTGACCAGCTCCTCCACCACCGCTTCCCTCCAAGGCGGGGGCCCCTGGGCCAGGGCGATCCGGCCCAGACGGAAGAGGCTCTGCCGCTCGGGATGGGCCAGAAGCCGGGGAAGCCATTCCCTGCCCTGCAAGCGCGCCCCCAGAAGGACCAAGAGCGCCATCCCCAAGGCCAGAAGCCATAACCACCCCCTGAGGCTCGCCCCCGTCCGCAGCCGAGGAGGGGGAGGAGGGCTTCGGTGAAGGCCCAGGCGTTTTGCAGGGTGGGGTGATGCAGGAAGCGCCAAAGGCAATTGAGACGACTCTGGCCCAGGGTGGGGAGAGGGGTTCTGCGGGCGAGGTTGGAGGGGGTGGGGTCCAGGGGAGCGGTGAGGAGGGTGGACAGGAAGAGGGCGAGGTTGGAGCGGATGGTTTTACTGAGGGAGGCGAAGACCTTATGGACCCAGGGGGTGATAACTTGGGAAAGGGGGGTGGTGGGCGGCACACCTTACTTACCCCCCTCTTCTCTTCCCTTGTCAGGTGTCAAGCCCCAGCCCTCAAAGTGATGAGAGCTCAGGCACACGAAGGAATATGCGGGAACCCCAACGGAGGTGTGGGGTGAAGGTGCTATCCGCCACGGACCTAGCCAGTTTCGTGCGGCTGCAGCTGTGCGGCAGGTACCTCGCCTTCCAAGCTGGTAAGAGTGGACGCGAGGTCCAGGAGATTCTTGACCGCTTCCAAACCCTGGTCGACCCCGCCTACCAGGAGGTGGGGTTACGCGCCGAAGAGGCCCTCCTGAAGCTCCTGGAAGAGCGCGGCTTCCAGCCCGCCCAGGGGCTTCAAGATAAGCCTACCTGGGAGGAGTGGCTGGAGGTGGTAAAGGGAGCCTCTCCCGGCGAGAACCTTTACGCACGGGAGGTGGAGATCGCCGGGCGGGTCGGGGCCTTCGACCTCAAGGGGAGAATGGACATCGTCCTGCTCCACTGGCCCGAGGACCCCGGGGGGGGCCCCAGGGTGCGGGTCCTGGAACTTAAAGCCAGCCGCCGCAACCGGAGCCACCACTATGTCCAGCTCGCCCTTTACGCCTCCCTGGTACATGGCATGCCTCCCAGCTGGAAAGAGCAGCGGGTGGAGGTGGACTACCTGGTGGTCCGGGTGGACCCAGGCACTCTGGTCCCCGAGGACCCTCTCCGCTCCCCTACTGGGGAGGAGAGGGAACTCCTGGACCAGGCCCTGCGGGACGTGGCAGAGCTCCTCAAGGAAGGAGGCCTTGTGGAGGACATCCTCAGGGTGCCAAATCCCTTCGAGATCCCCTATACCCTCAACGCCCGCTGCGATGCGTGCGGCTACAACACGGTCTGCCTGCGGAAGGCGCAAGAAGGGCGCGCCCTGGAGCTCCTCTCCCTTCCTGGGGACGTAGTCCGGGCCCTTAGGGAGGCGGGTTTCTCCTCCCTCCAGGACCTGGCCGCGGCTGGGCCTGAAGATAACCGTTGGGCCGAGGCCCTGAAGCTGATGGAGAATCCCGTACCGCCCATACAGCTTGCCAAGCGGGCCCAGGCTCGGCTCGCTACCCTGGAGCCCGAGCGGTCGCGGGAGAAGAAGTACTACCCGGTCCAGGCTCTCCCTGACGCCGGATTCGGTACCCTGCCCCCTTACGAGATCGAGGGCAAGTCCCTCATCCGCATCTATCTGGTGGTGGAGAAGGACCTGGTGGCGGAGCGCCTGAACGCCCTGGTGGCTCATGTGACCTCTGGACGGGAGCTTCTTCCTGAAGAACCCCTTTCTCTTCTAAAAGAGGGCCGCTTTGTGGTCAAAATGCGTGAGGAAGCATGGTCGGGCGACCCTTCCCGAGACGACGCCGAGGAGGGAGAACTCATCCGCTCTTTTTTTGAGGAGCTCGTGTCTCGCTTGAAGGAAGAGGTGGAACTTTGGGATACCTTTGCAGCCCTGGGCGGCTCAACAGAGGAAAAAGGAGCCCCGTTGCACTTTTACGTCTGGTCCCAGGCCGACATCAAGAACCTAGTGGAAGCCATCCTACGCGTGGGGCCTAAGGGTGGAAGCCTTCTTGAAGCCTTCTGGCACCTCATGGGTTGCCGGGAGGGGCTGGAGCAACTCATCTTCTCCTCTTTGTCGGATGAGGTGCGGACCCGGTATGCAGTAGGCTACACCTCCCACAGCTTAATCACCGTCACGTCCCTACCCTGGTTCGGCAAGTCCTTTCCTTGGAAGGATATTAACCTCAAGGACCTTTTTAAACACTGGCTTTTCGACTTTCGTCACTACGAAAACGGCCGCTTCATGGAGGTAAGAAGCCGCAACTACGACACCCTTCCTCCTGTCTACTGGCGCTTCTTCTGGGGTAAAGAACCCTCAGGAGAGCTTTCTCCCAAGGTAAAACAGGTCCTGGGTGAGGCCTCGCGCCATATTCCCGCATACCTGCGGGCCCGGGCCCTAGCCCTCCGGTGGCTCGAGGAACACATCAAGCCGAAGAACAAACAGTTGCAAAAACCCCTTATGCTCCCCGAGGAACTTCCCGACTTTCGCCTCGAGGCCCGCGACGTCCTCCGCGTAGCCCGGGACTTCCTCCGTTTCGAGCAACAGGTGCGGCTTTCCCTCTGGCTGGCAGACAAGACCCTTCCCCCAGGGCTTCGAGTGCGCAATGGGACGTCTCTTCTCCTAGAGAACTTGCAGACTTCCTCAGAGTGCTCCGAGGGCGCGGAGGAGGGAGACTGCTACGTGGCCACCATAAGTTCCTACCCCCCGGGCACTTCCCTCCGCGACCTCGAGGCCCAGTTCACCCTCGGTCCAGGGGACTTCGTTCGCGTAGCTACTGCAGAAAACTCTGAGAAGCCTCAAAATCTAAAAGATATCCTCTTCAGCGGCTTTACCGCGATCTTAAAGGAGCTAGACTGGACGAGAGGGAAAGTCAAATTAGCTCCTGTCTTCAGCAGGAACAGAGATCATTACGTTCTCCAAAGCCAACAGCCCCAAGAGGGCTGGACCCTGGCCACTATGGATCCCAGCCCCTCGGACTATGTAGGCCTGAGAGTGGATGCCGTACTCACTTCCTTGCTTAATGGGGAGAAGGTGGCAAAGGAGCTAGGTCGATGGTTTGACCCGCAGCACCCCCAGATCCCACCCGTTCAGGAGGACAGTGCCCTCATAGAAAAGGCAAAGCGTGTACTCCAAGCTCTAGATGGGGTACTTAACGAAAGCCAGAAGGAGGCCATCCTGGAGGGCCTCCGTCATAGGGTCCAGATCCTTCAAGGGCCCCCCGGCACCGGCAAAACCCAGACCACGGCGGTGGCCCTTCTCCTTTGGGCTCAATTCCTCCTCTCCCCGGGGGAGGTCTCGGCCGTGGCTGCGGCCACCCACACCGCGGTGGACACGCTTATGAAGCGGACCAAGGCCCTAGAAGGCCAAGTAAAAGAGGCCTTTTCACTTGTAGGGGAGAGGTGGCATCACATCCAGTACCGCCGTCTAGGTCCGAGACCGGTGGACCATAAAGCGGATCTCCGAGATGAAGACCAGGCCCCCGAAGAAGGGGAAGAGCAGAAGGGCGAGGAGCAATCAATCCAGATTGATTTCGGCACCACCAGCAGCTTGCTTAAGTTGAGGCGCGAGCTCAAGCTCCTTGTGGTGGACGAAGCCAGCATGATGATCTTTCCCCACTTCCTGGCCTTGGCTTCCCGCTTGTCACCCTTGGAGGAGGGGCGGATTCTCCTCACTGGCGACCACCGCCAGCTTTCCCCGGTAATCCAGCACCAGTGGGAGGAGGAGGACCGCCCCGGGGTGCAGCGTTACCTCCCCTACCTCAGCGCCTTCGAGGCCATGCTACGGGTGCGGGAGGCCATGCCCGCCCCTGAAGGGGCCATAGCCTACAGTGTCCTGGACCACACCCATCGCCTTCCCCAGGAGGTGCGCCTCCTCATCCAGCCCCTGTACCGCCGGGACGGGGTGACCCTCCGGGGTCGGGAGGCCCAGGGAGGAAAGTTCCTGCCCGCAAACCTCTGGAAGGCAGTGTGGGAGGAGGGGGAAGGGGTGTACCTTTTCGTCCACGGGGAGCGGGAGAGCCGGAAGCGGAACCCCTTGGAGGCCGAGGTGATCCGCCGGATCCTGGAGGCCGCGCCGGGGGTAAATGCGGCGGAGCTCGCCGTGGTCACGCCCTTCCGGGCCCACCGGACCCTGCTCCGGGAGCGCCTGGGCGAGAGGGTGGGGCTCGTGGACACGGTGGAGCGGCTTCAGGGGGGTGAGCGAAGGGTCATCTTCTACTCGGCCTCCGCCAGTGACCCCGACGCCATCACGGGGCTTCAGGAGTTCCTCCTGGACGTGAACCGCACCAATGTGGCCTTCTCCCGGGCCAAGGAAAAGCTAGTGGTGGTGGTCGCGGAAACCCTTCTCCACTACGTTCCCCCGGAGCAGGAGGCCTACCAGGACGCCGTGCTTTGGAAGGAGCTACGCCGCCTCTGCACCCAGCTGGTCGGCGAGGACCGGGTGGATGGCCACCGGGTCCAGCTGTGGGTTCCTAGAAGGGGGTAGGGTGAAAGGGTCCGGCCCAGGGCTTCCCCGGCCCATCCCCACTACGGGGGGCAGCGGGTTCCCCGGGAACCGAAGGGGCGGTGGGATCGGGCGACAGTATCTGTCGGTACCCCTCCCTATCCTCGGGGTAGGAGGTGAGGAAGATGGTTCAGAAGTTTCCCCCCATCGCCTTGGGCACGAAGCGGGTGAAGGTTTTCGTGGACGGCCAGAACTTTTATCATGCGCTGAAGAAGCACGGTATACCGCGGGTTGACTACGAGAAGCTGGCACGGGCCCTGGCTGCGGAGTATGGAAGTTTAGTTGGGAAGCTTCTTGTCACGGGGGTCTACGTTGAGGAGGGGTATGTATTCTCACGCCGCTTCACCGACGCGCTGCGTTACCAGGGATGGCAGGTGATAGAGATTCTGCTGAAGAGGACCCCTTGGGGGCATGAGGAAAAGGAATCGGACGTGGTGCTGGGCTGCGAGATCACCAAGGACCTGTCTAACGACCGCTGGGACGTCGTGCTCCTCCTTTCCGGAGACGGTGATCTGGCCTATCCCGTCAGGGAAGCTACGGCCATGGGCAAGCTGGTGGTCGTGGTGCAGTTCCAGGACTTTATCTCCCGACGTCTCGCCGAGGCCGCTAGCGACGTGAGGCTCTTGGACCCCGAGTTCCTGGATCCCTTCGTGATCAGGAAGGCTGCCTAGGAGGGTTGTGATGTGGGGATCCCCCCCTCCCCTGAAGCGCGCCCTGGAACTCGCTGCCCGCCCCCCCTTTCAGGTGCGCAGGGAGGGGGGGCTGGTCCTGATCAGCTACCAGGAGAAAGGTGGATTTTCGGAAATCCCCTGGGACAGGGAGGCGAGAGAGCTCCGGGGCATCGTGTACGCCGAGGACACGGGAGAGGCCCTCTCCCGCCCCTTCCACCGCTTCTTCAACCTCGGGGATCCCCGGTGCGCCTTCCCCCCTGGGCGCCCTCTTGCGGCGGGGGACCTCCTCGCCCCCAAGGTGGACGGGCGCCTCCTCCAGGTCTTCGCCTACCGGGGAACGCCCTGGTTCGCCAGCCGGGGCTCCCTCCGCCTCTCGGAGGTGGAGGAGGACTCCAGGCGGAAAGCCTGGACCCCTGACCACGACGTCCTGGTGCAACGGGCCTTCGCCGCTTTGGGCCCGGTGACCCTCCTCTTCGAGGTGGTGGACCCCGAACGGCCGGTGGTGGAGCGTCCCAGAGAGGCCGCGGTGGTGCTGCTTGCCGTCCGCCACATCCCCACGGGGCGGTACTGGTTCCCCGGAGCCTCACCCGAGCTGGAAGCCCTCCTTGCGGACCTGGACCTTCCCCGCCTCTCCTGGCGACCAGCAGGGGAGGGTACCCTCGGGGAACTGCACCAGAGAGTGCGGCCGGAGGGTGAACGGGAGGGGTATGTGCTCTGGCTGGCGGAAGGGGACTTCGTGAAGCTGAAGACCGATTGGGCCCTGGGCTTCACCCGCAAACGCCAGTCCTTCCGGAAGAGGCTCCAAGAATTTGCCCAGGCCCTGCTGGAGGACCGGTTGGACGATCTCCTCGCTGGGGGGGCAGATGAGCCGGAGAGCCAAAGGATTTTCCTCCGCCTTTACCGGCGGCTTCAGGGGTTGGTGGCGCAGGCCACGGCCCTGGCAGGGGAGGCCAGGGATCTCTCCCGCAAGGAGGCCTACGCCCTCTTCGAGGAGCGCCTCGGCTCCTCCCGTTTTCTCTTGGACCTCGCCCTGAGGGCGCACGAAGGGGGCGAGGACAGGGCTTGGTCCCGCCTTAAGGACGTGCTCAGGAAGAAGGGTCCGGAATTCCTGGAAGTCCTTTGGGAGGAAGCATGAGTCACCCTCTGAATGTCAGGATGATCCTCACCGCCTTGGTGGCCCGGACGCCCCTTTACCTGGAGGGGGAACCCGGGGTGGGGAAAACCGCCACCGTGGAAACCGTGGCCCGCTGGCTCGACCGCCCCCTGGTGACCATCATCGGGGCCACCCGTGACCGCACCGACTTCGGCGGCTGGCCCCGGTACGACGAGAGCACAGGCCAGGTGCGCCTTCACCCCTTCCCTTGGGTGCAGCAGCTGGTGGATGCGGGGAGCGCGGGGATCCTCTTCATCGACGAGATGAATTCCAACGAGGAGATCTTCCCTGTCCTTCTCCGGGTTCTGGCGGAGCGCTACATCGGGGACATCCCTTTCAAGGGGGATGTTTTGGCCGCAGGAAACCCGGAGGAGCTCTCCGTGGCCGGTCTGACCCTGCCCCCGCCCGTGGCCAACCGGGTGATCCACTACCGGTGGCAGACCTCCGCTAGGCGGTGGGCCGACGGGATGAGAAAGGGGTTCGACACCCTGATGGGGGACCCGCCTCCCCTGCCCTCCGAGGAGGTGGTGCGGGCCCGCATCGCAGAGGCGAGGGCCCTGGTGGCCGCCTACGTGGAGCGTAATTCCCACGCCCTCCTTCGGGTGAACCTCAACCGCCCCCACGGTCCCTGGCCGTCCCCCCGGAGCTGGGACCTGCTCGCCCGCTTCCTCGGAGCGGCCTGGGCCCTGGGCATGGACGAGGAAGTCCAGGCCCTAGGGGTCCAGGGGGCGGTGGGGGAGGAGGGGCTGAACTTCCTCGTCTTCTTCCGTGACCTGGACCTGCCCCCGGTGGAGGAGGTCCTGGCGGATCCAAAGCGGCTTCCCGCCCGGGAGGACGCTGCCTTTGTCCCCCTCATGGCAGTAGCCCGCTACGTGGCGGAGGAGCCCTCCCCTGAACGCTGGACCGGGGCGTGGAGGGTCCTGGGTTACGTGGCCCGGGAGCGCCAGGCCGACCTGGCGGGCAGGGCAGCCCACGACCTGGTGGAGCTGTACAAGAGCTTGCCGGGGCCCAAGAAGGCCCGCCTTCCCTTCCCCAGGGAGGAGATCCAGTCCTTCAAAGCCCTAGTGGAAGAGATCATTGCCATGACCTCGGGTGGAGGCAGCTAGGATGTCAGAACCCCCGGATCTTCACCTCAACGCCGATCAGGGAGAGAGCCACCGGCTCCGCGTCGCCAGGATCGTGGTATCCAGGGACTTTCCCTACCTCTCAGCGCCCCTCTACCTAGCCGTGCTAGTGGAGACCCCCGAGGTGGAGACCGCCCAGATCGACGAGCGCCTGCGACTCCTCTTCAACCCCGAGTGGACCCGAACCCTGGACGATCAGGAGCTCAAAGGCCTCCTCCTTCACGAGATCTACCACTGGCTTCGGGGCCACACGGGCGCCCGAGGCCAGGAGGCCTACTCTCTGGCTCGGGCCCAGTTCCCCAGGGTCGAGGAGGGGCTGGTTTGGAATCTGATCAATCTTGCTGCCGATCTGGAGATCAACGACGACATCCCTGGGAAACAGCGAGGGTACGCCCTTCCCCGGGGCGGCCTTCTTCCCGAGGACTTAGGCCTGGAGCGGGGGCGGACCCTGGAGGCCTACCTCAAAGAGCTTTTGGAGCGGCTGGAAGCAGAGAGGGAAGCGGTAGGGGGCGAAGAGGGCAAAGGCGGCGCGAACGGAGAAGAGGGCCAAGCGGGCGAGGACAACGAGGGGGAGCAGAAGGACAAGAAGGGCGAGGGCGGCCAAGGCCAAGGAAGCAAGGGGGACGAGGAAAAGGGTGGGGCGGGGGCTGACACCGAGGTCGGGGCCAGGGCAAGGAAAGGGGGCGACGGTAAAGGAGAAGAGGGGAACAGCCGATCCGGTGGGCCCGAGGGGAGAAACGGGCGTGGGACAGGTTCCCCAGAGGAGGGAGGGGAAGCGGCCGGCTCGGGCAAAGGGGAGGGTGAGGGCGCACGCGACGGCGAGGAGAAGGGGACAGAACCCGGTAGAGACGGTGGCCTGAGAAAGCAACTCAGGGCGCCCTCCTTTCCCCTCGACCTCCGCCCTACGCCGGAAGGCGTGGCGAGGAGGTTGGAGGAAGAAAGCCTCGGGTTGAAGCCTGGCCTCAGCGAGGCGATCCGGCAGCAGGTGGCCGTGGAGATCCTGAACCATGTCGCCACCCGGGGGGATGTTCCCGCGAACCTACGCCGCTGGGCGGAGGAGCGCCTCCGTCCCAAGGTGAACTGGCGCGCTGTTCTGCGAAACAGCGTACGCCAGGGCCTAGTCACCCTGAGGCAGCGCCGTTTCCCCTCCTATGCCCTGCGCCACCGAAGGGCAGAGGCCCTTGACCCCTTCTTCCTGCCCGGGGCCTACGGACGCCTACCCCGGGTGGCCGTGGTGGTGGACACCTCGGGAAGCGTCAGCGACGCCATGCTGGCCCAAGCCCTAGGGGAGCTCAGAGGCGTGCTCCGTTCCGGGGCCCGCGTCACCCTATACTCCGTGGACGCCGGGGTCCACCACGTCCAGCGGGTTTTCCGTGGCCAGCCCGTCCTCCTTTTCGGGGGTGGGGGGTACGGATATGAGGGTGGGCATCGCCCGGGCCGTGGAGGGCGGTCACGAGCTCATCGTGGTCCTCACCGACGGGTACACCCCCTGGCCGGAGGTACCCCCTAGGGCACGGGTAGTGGTGGGCCTCTTGGGTAACTGTCCCGACGAGCCCCCTCCCTGGGCCAAGGTGGTGCGGATCCCCGTAGGTGAGGAATGAGCCCTTGGGAAGACCTCGACCCAGAACAACGCGAAGCGGTGGAACACTTCCTCGGGCCCGCCGTGGTGAACGCCGGGCCAGGTTCCGGGAAAACCCGGGTCGTGGTCCTCCGGGCAGTGCGACTCCTCCAGCTTGGCGTTCCGGCGGAGAAGATCGCCCTCGTCACCTTCACGCGCAAGGCGGCCCGGGAGATGCGGTCCCGCCTTCAGGGGCTTGTGGGGGAAGGGTCCAAGGGGGTGTGGGTCTCTACCTTCCACGGCCTAGCCTACACCCTCTTGCGCAGGGCCTTTCGCTTCGTCCTCCTGGATCGCGATGGGGCGGAAAAGCTGTTGTGGACCCTGGGCCTTCCCCGAAAGCTCTCCCAGGAGTTTCTCTCGGCCATCGGCTACCTCAAGAACACGGGGGCCACCTTGGAAGAGACCCTGGCCCTTCACCCTGAGCTATCCCCCTTTTTCGAAGCGGTCCTTTCCTTTTACGAGGAAGCCAAGGAGAGGCAAGGTCTCCTGGACTTCGACGATCTTGTGCCCAAGGCCTTAGAGCTGGTAAGGAAGCACCCGAGTCTTGCGGCCGAGTTCGCCCCCCGGTTCACCTTCACCACGGTGGACGAGTTCCAGGACACCAGCCCCGTCCAGGCGCAGCTCCTCTACGCCCTGCTCCCCGAGCGCCCCCCGAACCTGATGCTGGTGGGCGATCCTGACCAGGCCATCTACTCCTGGCGGGGAGGTAGCCCCACGGCCTTTGGGGATGTCCTCCAGGACGGGTGGGGTGCCCGGTACACCCTGTCCACCAACTACAGGTCCCACGAGGGCATCGTAGGGGCGGTGCGGACCTTCATGGGCGGAACCCGCCTCCTCAAGGCCCTGCGCCCGGGACCGGCCCCCTACCGGGTTGTGGCCAGAACACGGGAGGAAGAGGCGGACTTCATCGCCCAGGCGGTGTGGCGCCACGCCAACGACCGGGGCGTTCCCTACGGGGAGATGGCGGTGCTGGTGCGGGCGCACTGGTATACGTCTGTGTTGGAAAAGGCGTTCTTCCGTTATCAAATCCCTTACGTTTTGGTCGGGAAGCCCTTCTGGAAGCGGGAAGAGGTGGCCCTCCTTATCGACCTTTTAGCGGGGGTACTGGGAGACGACGCGGCCTACAGGCGGGTTTCAGAACACTTCCTTCCGCGCATGATCGATGTGATTACCCCGGATTATGTCCACTTCTCTAACCTTTTCTTCAAGATTCGGAAACTGCTTAAGGAGGCCGCGGCCTACCGGGGCCGAGCGCTGGCAGCCAGAATCCGGGAGGCTTGGGAGCCCCTTCGTACCCTCTTCGAACCGGTCCTCCGGAGTCCTGCCTTTAGACAAGGAGGGGACCTCAGGGAGCGCCTGCGCAACCTCGAAGAGGCGTTAAGTGAACTCCAAACCCTGGCCGGTCAGGATCCGGAGTTCCGATTGGAGGATTTCGTCAACGGGGCCCGTCTTGCGGCGCAGGAGATCCAGGGGTCTGACCAGGACGGGGTCCGGATCATGACCGTTCACGCAGCCAAGGGCCTAGAGTTCTCGGTGGTCTTTGTGGCGGGCATCACTCCTGGCATTTTTCCCTCACGGAAGGCCGGGCCTACGGGGCAGGCCGAGGAGCGGAGGCTCCTTTACGTGGCCATGACCCGAGCTAAGGAGTACCTCTACCTGAGCAGCGCAGAGGCCCATCCCGGGGGGTACCTGGAGGAGGTGCCGGGGGGAAGATTAGACTACGACCCGGGAGTGGGCTTCCTGTGGCCAGAAGACCAATGGATCATCCAGGGCCTAGGGGGAAAGAGGTAAGCTAACGCCAACCTCGGGGGAATGCCGTGGGGTATGCCGACACCAAGACCAAGAGGCTTTTCCGTCTCATCCACCTTCTCAAGCTGCGCCCCCGCACCACGGCGGAGCTGGCCCAAATCTTAGGAGTGGAGCAGCGCACCGTGCAGCGCTACCTTAAGGACCTGGACGAGCTGGCTGAGGAGCTGAACCTGCGCTTGGAGCCGGAGGGCAACGGGTATGTTTTGCGCGGGAGATCTTCTTCCCTCAACCCCTACGACCTGCTCTTTGACTTCGTGGCCCACAGGTTCTTCTTTCACCAAGCCCCAAGCCGGCACCGCTACTTCGTGGAGCGTCTGGAGCGGCTGGTAGAGGATCTTCCCGAGCACATCCGGCACCTAGCCTCCCTAGAGCTCGATTTCTACAAAAGCCACGTGCACAAGAGCGACCGGGTAGTGGAGTACGTTTTCCGGGCGTGGCAGGAGAGGCGGGTCCTGGAGGTGGACTACCGCGACGCCAAGGGCCAGACAAAGCGCCGCTCCCTGGAGATATGGTTCGTGGAGATCAATCGCTGGAACCTGGGAATGTATGCCCTAGCCCGAATCCGGGATAAGGGGTATGCCTTCCCCAGCCTCTTCAAGCTGGCCCGGATGTCCAACCCTAGGCTGCTGGAGGACCAGTACGAAATCCCTCGGGACTTCAACCCGAGGAGCTACCTGGAAAGCGCCTGGGGCATTGCCATTCGCACCCCTGGGGTCCAGCAGGTCCAGGTCCGGCTACGGTTTGACCCCTCTGTGGCTTGGCGTCTGGAGGAGGAGGACCTTCCCAAGCCCCAGGAAAGCTTTTACCGTGAGGACGGGAGCCTGGAGGTGGTCTATCTGGTGAACACGGACGCGCAAGGGTTCCCTTTTGAAATCCTAGGGTGGGTGCTTTCCTGGGGAAGCCTGGTTGAGGTCCTGGAGCCGGAAAGCCTGAGGAAGCGCTGGGCGGAGGAGGTCCTTCGGCTGGCGGGCCGCCTCGGGCAGGGGACGGGCGACCCTCCCTCCCCCGGCTCCGCCCCAGCGCCCTCAGGGTAGGCGGGGCCCGTTGAGGCCAGGGTTCACCCGGGGGAGGCCCCGCAGGAACCAGCGTACCCAGGAAAACGTACACGGGCTGTTGCGGGGAAGTGAGGTCCGCCCCCGTCTCCCCGTACTCGTCCGCGTAGATCGCGAAAGTCGGTTCCACCGGGGCCAGCTTACCCCGAAGGACCCACGCAAACCTCTATGCCCCCACGGGGAACCCCTTNCCCCGGCCACTTCCCAGCATTGCCGTTGCAACGGGAGAGAAGGAGCCGTATCGTGTGGCCATGCCGCGCACCAGCAAACGCCCTCTTCCCCGCCACATCCTCCGCATCGGCGAGAGGCGGCGGGAGCTCGGCCTCACTCAGGAAGAGCTCGCCCGCATGGCGGGCTTCTCCACAAGCCTCATGGCCAAGATCGAGCGGGGTGCCGTGGACCCCAAGACCCTCTCCGCCCAGTACCTGGTGGGCCTCGCCCGGGCCCTCGGCCTCACCCTCTCCGAGGTCATGGGGGAAGAGGTCCCCGGGGACGACCTGGGCTCCGTCCCCTTCCCCTCCCCGTCTACACCTCCCCCGAGGAGCTGGAGGAAGGCAAGCCCGCCTCCCGGGCCTTCCTCGCTCCGGCTGAGCTTCCCCGGGGGGCGGTGGTGGAGCGCTTGGCCTTCCTGGAGGTCCCGGGGAGGTGGCTCGCCACCCTGGACCTCCCCTTCCCCACCGCACGGAGGGTCTGGGTCCTCACGGAGCTCAGGCCTCTCCTCCAGCCCCAGGCCGTC
>NICF_comb_assmDRAFT_10002229_pt1 | contig 14850 bp, 10 predicted proteins | sample NewIslPassag4_SG_FD_11279 | JGI IMG/M metagenome (IMG submission 11279) | reverse complement strand
TCCACCCCTTCGTGGAAGTCCTTACCAAGCCTCGTGTCGTAACCGCGCCGCCAAAGATGCCCTTGGCTGATTCGAGCTTATGGTGGTACCTCTCAATTTCCAATGCCATCAAGGGCATCGAATAAGCCTTGGTCAGCAACCTGCGCTGCAGAATGCGCTCAACGCGTTCCCGCAGAAGAGAGGTGAGATACCCCTTTAAAGGATTCTCGGATCCTCGAAGAAGCAAGGCAAGAAGCAAGAACGAGATCCAGTGGAGGAGCATTCCTTTCCGCGTGATCCACGGGCCTGCCACGTTTGACCACCGGGACCAGCCCAGCTGGCCGGGCCCGGTTTCTTATCGCTGGCAACGTCTATATCCGCTACGCGGGAGCATCGGGATTTGTTTGCCGTGACAGCTCCATGCGAGAACGTCTCGCGGCCCGGATCGAAGATGTCGTCGCGTTTCTCGAAGCCATCCGCGCTGTTAACCGTACAGACGCTCGGAACTGCTGACTCATCCTCGAACCGATGAGCTCCAATATACCGGAAGTGCCACTTCGCCGGCTACGCGCGTCTCCCTGTCAAAGCGTAACCACGAAACAACGACGCCCGCAGCGAGGCCACGACGGCTTCGTCGCGGGCGTCTTTTTTCATCGCTCCATGATCCGCTACGGCCGATTCGCCGTGTTTCTCCCTCAGCGCGCCAGCGATTCAAAGTACGTCTGGATCCGGTCCTGCGCCTCCGCGAGAGCTTGGTACGGGCCTTTTTCCGCCCTCAGGACCGACGCGACGAACTCTTCGGAGAGGATCTCGAGAGCTCGCTGTACTCCCGGGGCGAAGTCGGTACCGGCGCTGTGGGCCATGCTATAGGCATACGGCGTCGCCTCGGGCATCTCGTCGAAGAAGAACGAGAAGGCCGGATTGATGGCCAAGTCCCGGCGAAACGGGAAGCGCCCGCTCACCAGGAGCTTCTGGTCGGCGGTCTCCGACAGGAAGAAACGGAGGAAACGCTTAGTCTCCTCGGGGTACTTCGTCGTCGCCATGGCGCCCACGTACCGGGTGTTGGCGTAAGCGTAAGGCGGCTCCGCGCCGGCGTAGTCGTCGGGCGTCGGAGGCGGAGCGGTCACCCACTCGAACTTCAGGTTCTCGCGGAAGAACGGGATGCCGCCCTGTCCCCACCGCTGCACAGCGACCAGCCCCTCCACAAAGGGATCTCCGGAGAACTCGGGCTGAGGTATCCGAGGCGCGTAGCCGTATTCGTGCAAGTCGTAGAAGAACTCCATCGCGGCAATCGCCGCCGGATCCTCGGTCAGGCGGGCCTGCCCACCCGCAAAGGGCGTGCGCCCTTGGCTGGCCGCTACGTACCACAGGTAGAAGTCGCTAAGGCGCGCCGACCAGGCGGTGCTGGTGGAGAGCTGCACGGCGTAGACGTTTCTCGCGTGCAAGCGCCGGGCTAGCTCAAAGAACTCGGAATACGTCTTAGGCGCCGCGCCCAGCCCAACTTCTTTCACCAAGTCGTAGTTGTACTGGGTCATCGTCACTTCGGTCTGCCAGGGGATGATCGGAAGCGTGCCGTTTAGCCAGAGGTCCCCCGGCAAAATCGACAGAGCCTGCCGCTCCGCGAGCGCGTCCTCCAGATCCGACAGGTCCAATAGCGCGCCTTGGATCGCTAGTTCGTAAGCGGCCACGCCGTGAAACGCCGTGTAGACGTCGGGCGCCGTCCCGGCCGCCAGGGCGACCAAGAGGGCTTCTTCGCCGGATTGACCGGGCGCCCGCCGGATCATCGTGGGAACCACTTGAACGTCCGGATTCGCGGCATTCCACTCGTCAACGATGGCTTGCACCACTGCGAGTTCCGAATCGCTCGCACCCGTCCACACGTGCAGCGTGATCGGCTCGGCGGCCCGGCTCGCGCCTGCCGCCAAGATCCACGCGACCACGATCAACCCGATCCATGACTTCAGTCCGATCCTGCGACAATGTTTCGTTGACGGCGTATCCTTGGCTACCATGCCGGAAAAGCCTCCTCAGGTAATCTCAAGGTATGGGAGATGCCTCTTTTCCGTACACTGAGTCCTCATGCGGTTTCCGACGTGCTTCGTACCGACTCCAGGATCGAACCCATCACTTCCGCCGAACGAAAGAGCTCGTCCACTGGATCCCCGTAGAGGGAGGCCTCTTTGAACCCTAGCTCGAGGTTAAACACCCCCCGATAGCCGCTTCGGACCAGGCGCTCGACATTTGACTTGACCGAGACGACGCCGCGTCCGAGCGGGCAGTGATCGCGATGCGCGCCGTCCACCTCATGCACATGGGTATGGACAACACGCGCCACAAACTCGTCCAATGCCGGACTTCCGTAGCCGTACCGGCTCAGGTTGAGCTGCAGATGGCCCATGTCCCAGCACAGGCCGAAACGACGGGTGTCAAGTCCTTCGGAAATGCGAAGCAAGTCCTCTTGGCGATCCCCGATACGCTGGTAGACAGGATCGTGGGGCAAGATCTCGATTGCACCGCGCAGGTGCGGGTACTGCTCGTCCATCCATTGAGCCAGGCGGTGCACCAGCTTTCGGGTGTTCTCGACGAGTTCGCCCCGATCGCCTTCCCCCTGGCCTCCGTGGAAGTTGATCATCACGCGCTGCCCCGTGCTTGCCGCCAGGCCTTCCACCGCGTCCAAAAGCAGCTTGTGCGCCCGCACCACTGCCTCCGGATCCGTAAGGTAGCGCACGGCGTTAAAGTCGCCGTCCGTTGCCGCATGTACGGTGAGAGCGTATCCCCTGTCCATCGCCCGGCGAGCCAAGGCGAACACATCTGCGAAGTCGGCGTCCAACGGATTGAAGTAAATCTCGACCGACCTGCAGCCGCGAGCCCACATCCCCTCCAGCAACTCGTCGGCAGGCCTGTACTGCCGCCAAAGCGGTCCCAAGGTAAATCCGATCACGGGAACCCCTCCGTCGCTCGTCGTTCTTGGCCCTCGATGTACGGATGACCGGTTCCACCCGGCTGACATGACAGACCACCGGCATCTCCGGATGCATCCGTCTTCCCTCTTGCGGAACCACCGCCAAGCGCCCCATGTCTTCGGCGGCCACGCGCACGATCATGAGTGTAGGTCCCAGCCAGCTCTGCCGCCCCGCCGCCGTCGAAACCCACGAGCAAGATGTCCTGCGGCACCCGCACCCCGTGCTCGCGCGGTGCGCGCACCGGATCGATCATCACTTCGCAAACCTTGCGCAACGCCTTCCCCGCCAGACGCCCCAATTCCCCCCTGCCCGCGCCGACCCCTTACCCCCGCACGGTCAAGTTCTTGTAAAACGCCGGGATGCGATGGGCGTAGCGGTGCATCAGGGCCTCGTTGTGCGCGTCGCCGCCGACGTTGCCGCTGATAAAGACCGGCGGCTCGACGCCTTGGGCGGCCAGCTGGCTCACCGCCTCAACCAGGACGGCGTTGATCAACGCCGCGGTGACCACGGTCGACGCAGGTCCCGTCTTGGGCACCCCCTCGGCCACTTGGACCAGGCCGTCTCCCTTGGGCACCCCTGTGTCGATAACCAAGTCCGCCACGTCGCAGAGTTTGAGGCCGCTGGGGTGCCGGCTCGGCACTTCTCGGTAGGCCTCGGCCGAAGTCATCGCGGCAACAAACAGCCCGCGCGCCTTTGCCCCTTGCGCCACCTCGACCGTCACCGGGTTGATGCCCGACGTGGAGATGACCAAAAGCACTTCCCCGGCCCGCAGGTCATGCGAGGCGAGGATCAGCTCACCGTAGCCCGGGAGCCGTTCCAAGAGCGAGGGATTGACGCTTCCAAGCTGCGTGAAGTTAACGTCCACCATGGCGTTGACCGGCGCCAGGCAGCCGGAGCGGTGAAACATCTCCTCGCACAGCATGTGGGAATGACCCGAGCCAAAGACGTGAACGACGCCGCCGTCGCGGATCGAGTCCGCGATGCGCGTCGCTAGTTCCATGATCCTTGCACGCTCCCGAGAGGCAACCTGCTCCAGCAAGGTGATGACTTCTCGGATGTAAAGCGACATCATCAACACCCCTGTACGTTCAAGGTCTGCTTTGTCGTCGTCTCCAGGGCGGTCTCGCCCCCGACCGGGGCTGCTCACCGTCGACCCTGGGTCCACTTCGTCCCCTACCCGGGTTGTCTCGTCGTCGATCCCGGGGCTACCTCGTCCCTGGGAAAGCGTCTCATCGTCGCCTCCGGGGGCGTAGCACCCACACCACGGCTCTCTCGCCGCCGCCTCCGGTGCCGCCGCCGTCCTCCACCGAGGCCACTCCGCCGCGTACCGAGGCCGCCCCACCCCTCACGGTATTCGCCCCATCGGTTACCCCCCGTCGTTCCCCCACCGCCCCCCGGCCGTCTACTCCAGTGTCCGCGCCCGTGCGGCCGCCGCTGCGTTGTGCACCAGCGGGCGCAAGCGAAAGATTCCGTCCCCGACGGTGGGGTGCAATCGGTTCGTGAGCAGCACCACCACCAGGTCCAGTTCCGGGTCGATCCAGATCGAGGTTCCCGTAAAGCCCGTGTGACCGAAGGAACGCGCGCTCATGAGCTCGCCACATGGGCGACCAATGACCGCTGGGAATTCCGAAGCCGGAAGGTACTGGACGGCGGAATACTGCTCCCCGGCGTTCTGTCTGACGAAGTCGATCCTCTGCCGCAGCCATCCCAGGCCCCGAGAACTTGAGGCCAAGGGCGTGTGATCCCGCGCAGCAAGTTCCGCCGTGACCGGGCTGATCAGCTGGTCGCCGTCTCCCTTGACCGCCCTGAGCCACATCTGGCCGAAGCGCAGGAGATCCGCTGCGGTCCCAAAGAGGCCGGCGTTGCCGCTGACGCCGCCCATGGCGTACCAGGCGTTGCCGTCGTGCACCTCGCCCGGGTGAAAGCCGGTTCGAAAGCCCCCATAGCTTTGGTCGGCCCGCCGCAGTTTTTGGGCTTCGTAGGCGTTCCCTTTCTCAGTGGGGACGATCCGGGCGTGGTCACCCGCGGGCAAGTGCTTCAACGGAAGATAACAGGTAGAAGCAAGTCCCAGTGGGCCTGCGATTTCCTTTGCAAAGAAGACGTCGAGGCTTTCACCTGTAATTTCCTCGATCAGATGGCCAAGGACGATAAACCCGAGGCAGCTGTACTCGACCCGCTCTCCCGGCGGTGCGTGCAGGTTGAGTTCGCTGATGGTCTCAAGAGCCTGTTCCTTCCCCTCCCCCCAGACATACAGCGGGTGCCATCCGGGAAGGCCCGAGGTGTGGGTCAGCAGGTGGCGCACCGTGATGCCGGCTTTGGCGGTGTTGGCCCACCGGGGAAAGAACTCCAGGAGCGACTGGTCCAGCGAAAGGAGGCCCCGTTCCACCAGGAGCAAGATCCCGGTGGTGGTCGCCACCACCTTGGTCAGCGACGCAAGGTCAAAGATGGCGTCCTCCCGCATGGTCCGGTGCTCCGGCTCGACGACGGCTGCCCCCACCGCCTTGAGCACGAAGAGCTCCTCAGAGGAGCCCACAGCGAGCACGGCGCCGGGAACGGCTCCCTCTTGCACCTCTCTTTCGAGGCAGGATTCCACAGTGTTCCAGATGTCAGGCACGCCTGAATTCACCGCCCTTCTAGCTAACCGTCCTTACTGCTTTAGGCCCGACAAGGCCATTCCCTGAATGAACTGCCGCTGGAGGATAGCAAAGACCAACAGCACGGGCGCAGCAGACATCAGCGAGACCGCCATGAGCTGTCCGTAGTTGGTGGAGTAGTTGCTTTCAAACGACGCAAGGCCCAGCGGCAAGGTCATCATGGTCTCATGCTGGACCACAAGAAGCGGCCACAGGAAGCTGTTCCAGTTGTTCATAAAGATGAAGATGGCAAGCGCCGAAAAGGCGGGTTTCGCCATAGGCACGATCACATTGAAAAAGATCCTGAGCTCCCCGCAGCCGTCGATTCGCGCCGCTTCGATGAAGTCCGTCGGAATGCCCATGATGTACTGGCGCATTAAGAAGACGCCGAAGGCGCTGGTGCCTGCGGGAATGATGAGCCCCCAGTACGTGTTGAGCCAGCCCAGGTTTTGCACCAGGGTGAACAGGGGAACGACGATCACTTGGATCGGTACCATCAACGTGGCGAGGACAAAGAGGAAAAGCGCCGACTGCCCCTTGTAGCGGAACTTGGCGAAGCTGTACCCTGCCCAGCCGCAGGTCAGCAGGTTGAGCAAAGTGACGCACGTCGCCACGATGGTGCTGTTTAGGAAGTAGCGCACCAAGGGCTTTCGTCGGAACGGCTCGGTGTAGTTCTCGAAATGCCACTCGCTGGGAAGCCAGCGCATCGGGATTTGGAGCGCTTCGTATTGAGACTTAAACGACGTCACGAGAGCATAGAGAAACGGCAGCACGACGATGACGGCCCCGAAAGTGAGCAGCGCGTAAACGAGCGCGGCCGTCGCTTTTTCTCGCTGGCGCCCCGTCAATATGCTCATGCCTGCGCCTCCTCCCTGTCGCCCAGGACTCGAAGCTGCACCCACGTGATGGCAAGCAGGACGAAGAAGAGAATCATGGAGATGGCCGTCGCCCGCCCCATCTTGAGGAAGTTAAACGCCGTCTCGTACACCAGGAGCGCCAGCACCCGGGTGGCCCCCACCGGCCCGCCTCCCGTCATGACGTACTGGGCGGTGAACTCCTGCAGGCCCATCAGGAGCGACATGATTACGACGAAGGTGGTCACGGGCTTAAGCAGCGGCAACGTGATGTAGCAAAACTGCTGCCAGCCGCTGGCCCCGTCAATCCTGGCGGCCTCGTAGTAGTCCGTCGGAATCCCCTGGAGGCCGGCGAGAAAGATCACCATGAAGTAACCGGTGCTTTTCCAGATGCTCATGATCACCAGCGCCAGCGGGGCTAGCCGCTGATCGGTGAGCCAACCGATGGGCTGCGTGATGGCAAAGGAGAAGAGGTTATTGATCAGCCCGAAGGGGTGATACATCAGCTTCCAGATCACGGCGACGACCACCATCGACATGACGACCGGGGTGAAGTACAACGCTCGAAAGAACCCCTTCAAGCGAAACTCCCGGTTCAAAGCAAGAGCGATGGCCAGCGCCAAGAACCACGTAGGGACATAGGTTCCGAAGACGTAGTAGACCGTCGCCTTCACCGACTGCCAAAAGAGCGGATCCTGCATCAACGAGGCGTAGTTGCCAAGGCCGTACCACTCGGGCGGCGTCAACATGTCGTAACGGGTGAAGCTGAGATATGCGGTGACGATGATGGGATAGAGGGAGAAGGCGACGAACATCGCCGTCGCCGGCAAGGCAAAGAAAAACCCTGCCCATGCCTCCTTCCTCTTGAGCCCGCCGCGCCGCTTTGCGCTTCGTCCAATGCTCATCGACGGCCCCCACTTCCCCCTAGTGTCGTCGAAAGCGGCCGGCGCGCTCCGGCGCGACGAGCCCGCGCCGGAGCTTGCGCCTGACCCTACTCCGCTTTCCGATTCGCCTGCGGCGGCGTACACGTCGAAGCGACATCGCCTGCGGGCGACGTGGGCAACATACCGGAAACATACGGCAGTGTGCCTGCGCCCCTTGCGCCGCGATGGCATGCTGCCCGGCGGGATGCAGGCGGCACAGGGCGCGGCGTGACGGGCGGCACTCCCGAACGGTGCGTCAAAGGCTCACCCGCCCGCCGGATCCTGCGCGCTGCATCCCGTCCTATTGCCTGAGCGCCGCGTCGATCTCCCTCTTGGCCTGGTCCAGCGCCCGCTGCGGCGCGACGCCGTTCATGATCGACGACTCGATGGCCCGCTGGATGGCCGACGAAACCTCGGCCCAGTTGGGGCTCAGGTCGCCGAAGTCGCTCTTGCTCATGGCGTCAAGCCACACGTCGAGGAAGGGGAACTCCTGCGCCTTGGGATCGTCACTCCATCCCTTCTTGGGCTGGACGAAGCCCACTTCATGGAGCCAGCGCAGCGGATGAGAGGCCAGGAAGTTGACGAACTTCCACGCCTCCAGCTTGTCGGCGGCGGTGTTGCTCACCATCCAGAAGTAGGCGTAGCCGTGCGTCACGGGCCGCTCTGGGTTCACCTGAGGCAAGGGAACGATCTTCACGTCGTCCCAGACCGGCGAGCCTTGGAGCGATCCGATGGCCCAAGGGTAGGCGATCATCATCGACACGCTGCCGTTGACGAAGTCCGCCAGCGTGTCGACGGAGTCCCTGATGCTCCACTGGGCGCCTGCTAGCTGCTCCTTGTGCACCAAGTCATACCAAAACGTGAGCGCTTTCACGCCCGCCTCGTCGTTGAGGACCGCCGTCTTGCCGTCGGGACTCAGGATGTGGCCGCCAAACTGGCTGAGAAGATTTTGAAAGTCAAGCCAGTAGAAGTTGGGGAGGTAGTAGAAGTCAAAGCCCCGCCGCACCAGGCGGTTTCCGTCGCGCACGGTGAGCTTTCTCGAGTACTCCACGACCTCGTCCCAAGTGCGGGGCGGATTGTCGGGATCGAGTCCCGCTTCCCTAAAGTGCGCGGTGTTGATCAGCAGCGCGGAGGCGTTGAACTCGCTAGGGACGCCGTAGACGGCGCCGTTGTACGTGACGGCGTTGAGGGCGTTGCCGACGTAGGATGCGACCAGCTCCTCTTGGCTCGAAAAGCCAAAGGCCTCGGGGAGGATGGGGGCCACCGTCCCGCGCTGGAGGTAGGCCGCAATCTGCGTCGAGCTCATGGCAAAGACGTCAGGACCGGTGCGAGTGCTCATCGCCGTGAGCATCTTCATGAAGAACTCGTTGTTAGGAACAGCCGTGTACTCGATATCGACGTGGGGGTTGAGCGCTTCGTATTCGGCGATGAGCTTCTCGTACAGCTCTACCATCGGAGGATGGGTGTGGCTCCAGAAGGTGATCTTGGTCTTGGTCTGAGCCGACGCCAACCCGCTCAGTGCAACCAATGCGACGACGATCCAAACCACGTGAATCAACCGCTTGCTGCGCATCGTTACCGAGCCTCCCGTTGGATGTTTCTCGCAAAGACGACAGCGCAAATCAGATCAGGCGGCTTTAGGACCACGCAACCCAAGCGTTTCCGCCATCGCTTCCTCCAACAGGCGTTTCCGTGCCACCACCTCCTCATCGCCCTCTCCGGCGGGCCGCCGTGAGCGTGTTCATCCGCTCGAGATACTCCTTGACGCGTCCGGGATCTGACCTCGCGATCGCTAGGCTCAAGAGATCGATGAGAAACAGCTCGCCGATCCGGCTGACGACGGCTCCACTCAAGCCGGGGGTCTCTACCCGCCCGACCAGGAGGACGTGCGCGGCGAGCTTAGCCAGGGGAGCGCTCTTGTCCCCCGTAATCGCCACGACGGTCGCCCCGCGCTCCGAGACGACGCGGGCTGCGTCGATGATCTCCTTGGTTTGACCCGAGTACGAAATGCAGATGGCCACGTCGCCGGCGGCGAGTTGTGCCGCACCTGCCAGCTGCTGATGAGGATCGATGTAGCCCCATGCGGGGATCATCACCCGCTGGAGCTTGTGCTGGGCGTCTAAGGCCACAAGCCCCGACGAGCCGACGCCGTATAGGTGCACCCGCTCCGCCTGGCGGATCGCCTGGACCACCGCTTCAAGCTCCGTGGAGACGACGAGGCTCAAAGTTAGCTCCAGAGTGCGAAGGCTGGCTTGCAACAGCCTCTCGCCCAGCTCCCCGACGGAGGCGACGTCCCCAAGGCGCTGGAAGAGGTTTTTTACCCCCGGCTTGCTCCGGGCAAGGTCGACTCGGAAATCGGAGAACCCCTTGTACCCAAGCGAACGGGCGAAGCGGACGATGGTAGTCTTGCTGGTACCCGCGCGCTCCGCCAACTCATCAATGGAGTAGTACATCGCCGCCTCGGGGTCTTGGCGAAGGAGCGCCGCCACCCTTTGCTCCGACGGCCGCAGCGACGGGTAGTGACCCTCAATGCGGTCCCAGATGTTGGCGACTGCGGCATCGTCAGACGGCACGGCAGGACGTCGAGGCATCTGAAACAAACTTCCTTTACCAGAGAATCTTTTCGGTAACTTAGTTACACCATCGCGAGATGATTTCCTCCCTTGCGATACAAGGTGCAGATCACAACCGCACGAAAAGTCGACGTCGTCCAAAGCATGCGGGCACATTTTGCAAGGGATGAGGAGGCACGCGCTCAATGGTCATCGTCGGAGTCGACGGAGGACAAAGCTCGACGCTGGCAATGCTCGTAGACTCCAAAGGGCGAGTCTTGGGCTCAGCTACGGCGGGGCCGGCCAACCACATCCACGAACCAGGCGGGCCCGCCCGCTGTCGCAAAGCCCTCACGGAGGCGATCGGTGGGGTGCTTCGCTCAGCAGGCGTCGCTCCCGCCAGCGTCTTGGGCGTCGGAATGGGCATGACTGGTGCCCGGCCGCTCATGCGCCAAATCGCCGAAGAGGTCCTGCGCGACGTGGGGTGCAACGCGCCCTTGGCTTTCGTCCACGACACGGTGAGCACTCTGGAGGGGGCCTTGGGGGGAAACCCCGGATGCATCGTCATCAGTGGGACGGGATCGGTGGCCCTGGCAAGAGATGAACACGGCCGGGAAAAACGGACGGGCGGATGGGGCTACCTCTTTGGCGACGAAGGCAGCGGCTGGTGGATCGGCGTCGAACTGCTCCGGGCCGCCTCCCGTGAGGCCGACGGGAGAGCTCCTAAAGGCCGGCTCCTTGAAGAAGTGCTCCGGCACTTTGATGCGCCTCACTTGGAGGCGCTCCACGCGCGGATTTACAGCGGTGAGATCGATCGCCCCCAGATCGCCCGGCTTGCCCGGCTCGCGGACCGGCTAGCCGTGGAACGAGACCCAGCCGCCTGCGCCATCTTGGACCGGGCGGCTGAAGCGCTGGCAGAGCTCGCCGTCTCAGCCATCCGGGGCGTTGGGCTGGCCCGGCCTCTCGTCTCTTATGCCGGAGGCGTGTGGAAGTCGGAGCGCGTCCTTGCGGGCTTTCGCCAAGCTATAGCAACGCGCCTGCCGGAATCGAGGATAGCTCCGCCCGTCATGCCGCCTGTCGGTGGGGCGATCCTCCTGGGCTTTAAAGCGGCGGGCATCCCGATGAGCAGCGAAACTCAGGAGGCTATTGGCGAGCAACTCAAATCGCACGACAAGGCGTGACAAACGAAGCTGCAAGAGCGGGGCTACGGGCCATCTGGAACATCTCGGCGTGGTTGCACCTTATCAGCTGCCCTATTTCGTTTGTTTCCGAGTACAAACGTCACTGTGCACACGGAGCCGCACACTGTAGGCTGAGAACGGGTACTCGTCCGTAGTCGAATTGCGATGGGGTGCGACGAATGTGATCACCAAAGGGAGTCGGCGGCGCAGGTGGTCCAAGGCGAGGGGGTTTGGCAGGGGACATCCCCGGCGGCGTATCCTCCGGCGTATCGCCGCTACGGCAGTGGGCGTAATGGGCCTCATCGCCCTCGTGGGCCTTATGGCCCTTCCCCCGATCGTGATCGGTCCCATGATTCACGGGCACGTCGATTATGAGGCTGTGGCCACCCCCGAGGAGTTTGGACTTGCCGCAGAAAAGGTGAGGCTCACGGCGAGAGATGGAGTGAGNATCGTCGCTTATGACATCTTCCGCCCCGATCCGAAGGCGGTGGTGATCTTTATCTCGGGGATCCAAAACCCTTCGGTGACGGCGTTTTTCGGACATGCCCGGATGCTGCACGAGCACGGCTACGCGTCGGTGTTGTACGAGATGCGTTCGCACGGCGAGAGTGAAGGCGACCTCATCGGGCTGGGATACCACGAGTGGATGGATACCGAAGCCGTCGTCGAGTACATCCGGGCTCAGGAGAGGTATGCGGGCGTTCCCATCGTTGTGTTCGGCCTTTCCATGGGCGGCGCCGTCGCCATCAACTCCACCGGCCAGATCCCTGAAATTGACGGGCTCATCACGCTTTCGGCGTATTCGTCGTTTGCCGATGTGTTTGCGGACCAGATGATCCGAATGGGCGCTGGCAAGGCCCTGGCATCGATCGGGAGGATGTTCGCCTCGGCCTATTTGCTGCTCGTGTACGGGTTTGATGTGAGGGATATGGTGCCCGTTAAGCAAATCGAACGGTTGGGTGACCGGCCTGCGCTTCTCATTCATTCGACCGAAGACACGCAAGTGCCCTTCTCCAGTCTCACGCGCCTTATCGAACGCGCTCCTGACCACGTCGAGACCTGGACCCGGCCCGGGGATTTTCACATGATCACGAACGACTTCAGGAATCCCCGCAATGACCCAGAGTACGCCGGGCGGATTCTTGGGTTTCTGGAGCGCCATTTCGGCGGGGAGCGGGATTAATGGCCGACCGGACCGGCATGGGCTCCTGGAGGCGATACCTGGAAAGGTAACGCCTCCAGGGGTCCGAAACGTTTCCGACCAAAGTGTTTTTCATCAACACAGACGAAGTGGCAGAAGATGCCAATCGTAGAGGCGAGCGCCGCTAAAGGCGCCTATCCGCCTGTCAGAGTATATTAACCCTCCACGCCGGGTCCACGGTCTTGAGCGACAGGTACATAAACAGCAGCTCAGGGCTTCCGCTCATAAGCGCCTTCAGGTCCGCAAACGTGACCTCCGCCTGTGCGTTCTCGTACGCCTCGAGCATGGCCTCCCGGTACTGCTCCGCCTTGACCACCGTATCGATGGCCAGCCCGGCTCCAACCAGGGCGGCGGCGATGAGCCCCACCGGACCGGCCAAGGAGGTGGCGCCCGGCAAGACGCCGGCCGCTGCGCCCGCGGTCGCGGCGGCACGGCCCGCAAACGGGAAGATGATCGACGCCACGCTGTTGAGAGCTCCCGTCGCAGCGATAGCGTAGGTCGCGGCCCCTGCCCCAAGGCCCGCCGCGATCGACGACTCCAGGGCGATCATGACGTTGGCCCACCGCTCTTCCAGAGAGGGCGACACGCTGACCCCGGTCCGGGCCTGCTCCAAGAAATGATCCGGCGGCGCAGGCTCGAGGTAGTATAGAACGCACAGGGGGCAGCCGGCGGTGACCCTCTCGTAGTGCTCGCTCCTCCACTGCTCGTATTCTCTCATCGCCTGCTGGGCGGCGGCGACGCGCTGGTTCCGGATGTAGCGGGCAAGCTCGCCGGCAAACGCCCTCTCGGCCTCGGTCAGGTCCGCCTCGTCCTTCTCCAAAATGCTCCGGAGCTCGGCAAAGAGGTATGGCAGCACGGCTGCGACGGCGTCCGCCTCGCCGCGGTACAACTTGGCGAGCAGCTCAAGGAAGCTTTGCTCGGAGAGAACCCCTTGCGTCCTCAGCATCTCTCCCATGGCTTTCCCCAGAACAGGCCAAGAGTGGGACGAGAGCCCCATCACTTCCGGGGGATTGTTGCTAATAAGCGTCAGCGGTCCACTGCACGAAACCTCAAGCCTGCCCGCGACGACGGAGCCCGGCGCCGCCGCGGGAGCGGCCGGCTGGGCGGATTGCACCTGCGGGCTGAACGTTTGCACGCATCCCCCGCTGCCGCTTCCCGGCGACCTCCAGCTGCCGTCTTTCCACGATTCCTCGATGTAATAGTCGAGGTTGGGCATTCCCACGATCGCCCATCCCCTGGGAAGAGGCGAGCCGTAGTCGTCAAAGCGCTGGAGGTCGTAGTTGGCGAGAAACTCCTCCCCGCCCCGGGTCTCAAACTCGATGCGGTAGTATCCCATTCCCTTGATGGGAGCCGTGTACGGGACGATGTACGGGGCGAAGTCCCGCTCGCTCACAAAGCTCGGAGCGTTGTGGAGCCGGAACTTGAGCGTCGACGGGAGCGTCTCGTACTCTTTGAGAACCACGTTCTCAAATTCGACGTAGACGGGGCGTTTTAGGACGTTCAACACTGCAACCGGATGCGCCGGAAAGACGTAGTTCCGAGCCTGGGTGCTCCCGGGCCGTGCGGTGATCAGGACCGGATACGATCCCACAGGCGAGCGCTCGTCGGCCGGCGTGGTAACGACGATGCCTACGTCCTCCGCCGTGTGGCCGGGCGCGAGGTTTGGCTGCGGGAGCTGCTCAAAGAATTCGAGGTTGAAGAGTGGGTTGGAATCGCCGTAGTACCGCTCGGCAAAGTGAATGGTCCAGATCTCCCCGGGAAAGAGCACCCGGGGCGTGATCGTGAGCCTTCCCGGGAGAAACTTCAACCGGTGGCTGGACGACGATGCGCCGTACGGCACAATGGTGTACTCGCCTGCGTCGATGCCGGGGTTAACCCCGGCGTTCACCTCGGCGTCGCTCCCCTCAATTCCCCCTTCGATCCCTCCATCCGTGAAGGGTTCCATGCGGAAGAGCAGCTCGCCACCGTCCATTACGACGTAGAGATCGGAGTAAGCCGCAGGGTCGGGAACGACAGGGGTGTTGTCAAACACTTTCTCTAAAACCGGCGCCGCGACCACAATCTCCGGCGCCGGGGCGCTCCGGGCGATGTAGATCGTGCGCTCTTCCGGCTCGGGCAGCGCCTGAGGATCGTAGGCGACGCCGTACACTTCGGGAAAGTCAAGGCTCCCCGGGTTGTACCCGTGCGTGTCGGTGCCGGAGAAGATGAGCACGTTCCCACTGTCCTGGAAGGGATCGGAGCCGTACCGGGTGTGGTTCTTGAAGGCTTGCCCTGCGGCGAGAACCGTCCTGGGTGCTGTAAACACCGTCACCCCGCCCTCCACTGGGTCTTGTAGAACGAGGTCACGCTGTGCGACGATCCGCACCTCCCCCGTCGCTACGACTCGGCCGCTCACGCTGAGATCGGTGGACGCCTGCATGGTGAGCGCCCCCACCCGGAGCGGCGTTCCGGCGTTTTCGCCCATGAAGCGTACCAGGGGCCGCCCCGCAAAAGAGTCCACCTCGGCGATTTCAACGCTGTCCCACGTTCCGGCAAGGTGTGCCTCTCTCGTCCGGAGCGTGCCT
>NICF_comb_assmDRAFT_10002227_pt1 | contig 14853 bp, 11 predicted proteins | sample NewIslPassag4_SG_FD_11279 | JGI IMG/M metagenome (IMG submission 11279) | reverse complement strand
TCTCCGTTAATCGTTCCACATCCCTGCCGGTCTCCCCAGCAGGGGTTGCAGACCAATCAACAGCAAGCCGTCCCGGCTTACCGCTTCGGCCTTCTCTTGAAGGCCCGCACCTCGCTCACCAGAGCGCCACGCTGTTTAGTTTTCAAGGACCAACCGGCTGCTAAATCCTGCCGCCGGAAATTAAGTATAGCACGGTCCCTATAGCCGATCAAGGGACCAAACATTGCGAATTCGGCTCCTGCGCTGGCAGGATCTTACTGCGCTTCCTGTCCCGGGTAGACTGGCGCGCCCGCGCTCAAGAGCGCCAGGCGCCCCTCTGGCAACCGCCGCAGGTCGAGACCCTCGACGCCTACGAACACCTGCGGTACCCGCCCCGGAATGACCTGGTTGGACAGGACGATGTCCTGCTCCACCGGGAAATCAGCGGCGATGTAGGGGGCCACCACCTTCATCACGACCCGCACCCGCACGTACAGCCGGTGGTTGATGACGTTGATCCCGGCAGCGACAAAGTCAGAGCGGGGCTCGACGACCACCGAACCGATGGGCACGATGCGTACCCGCACTCGCGGCCCCCAGCCAGCTAGGGTGTCCAGACCCGTCAATTGTCCCAAGGGGACGAGCGCCTCTTCGGTTGCCAACCGGCCCAGGGCCTGCTGGATGTGCTGGGCCGCGGCGGCGGTGATCTGGTTGATGCGGGCCATGTTGTAGTCGATCAGCACCAGTTGGCCCTCAGCGTCCGTCACCGGGGTGAAGAGCCTGCCGGCCTCAATAAGGGGTAGCAATTGCTCCTGGACGGCCGCCGCGATGACGTAAGTGCCGATATTGGTCGCTTTGGACTCCGCCCACCGGTAAACCGGCGGCCGCAAGAGCGCATCGGCGAGCCATGAAACCGTTAAGGCCACCAGCGTGAACGCCGATGCCAGGAGCGCCAGCCGCTGGGCGCGAGTCAACCCCTGTGCCCGCCGCGCAGGCGGACGGGGCCCTCTCCAGGCCCAAGCCAGGACCCGCATGCCCTTCACCTCGCAGGAACCTTACATGCTATGCAAGGCTGCGGACGGGAGTGCGGGCCCCGCCGCACCAGATCGGCCGTACGCGGCCGCGACGGGCCGGACCGCACTAAGCTGTGCTGGAACGTGAGGCCTAAACGACTGCATAAAACGTCAAAGGCCGCCGGGGTCACCCGGCGGCCGGCCACGCCTGTGCGCAGTGAACTGCTGTGCCGTTACGTCTTGAGGACTACCCGGGCGAACCGGCGCTTGCCCACTTGGACGACGGCGCCACTGTGGACCTGCCAGTCCAACTCCGGATCGCCAACGACTTCCCCGTTAAGCCGCACCCCGCCCTGCCCCACCAGGCGCCGGGCTTCGCTGTTGCTACTGGCCAAACCGGCCCGCACGAGCAGGTGCGCGATCCAGATGCGCCCGTCCTTCAGGTCTCCGGGCTTCAAGACCACCTCAGGGATATCCTCGGGGATTTCCCGTTCCTTGTGCACCCGGTCGAAATGGTCCTCCGCGGCCAGGGCCGCTTCATCGCCATAGAACCGGCGCACGATCTCACGGGCCAAGCGCCGTTTGGCGTCCCGCGGGTGCAAGGTACCGTCGGCCAACCCGCGCCGCAGCTCGGCCAGTTCCTGGAGGCTGACGGTGGTGATGAGCTCGTAATACTGCAGCATGAGCTCATCCGGGATGGACATGGTCTTGCCGTACATCTCTTCGGCGGGGTCGTTCAAGGCGATGTAATTGCCCAGGGACTTGCTCATCTTCTCCTTACCGTCAAGCCCAAGGAGAATCGGCGAGCAGACGCCCACCTGCGGCGGCTGGCCGACCTCCTTCTGCAGATCCCGCCCCACGAGGATGTTAAACTTCTGGTCGATGCCCCCCAACTCGATGTCCGCCCGCACCTGCACCGAGTCGTAACCCTGCATAAGCGGGTAGACCATCTCGTGCAGGCCGATCGGGAACCCGCCGCGGTAGCGCATCTGAAAATCTTCCCGTTCCAACATGCGGGCCACGGTCATGTGTGACAGCAGCTTAATGACGTCATGAAACCGCATCTTGCTGAACCAGCTGCCGTTGTACACCACCTCGGTCCGCTGCGGGTCCAGGAAGCGGAACAGCTGCTGCGTGTAGCCCTTGGCGTTTTCCAGAACTTCTTCGTGGCTTAAGGGTGGACGGGCCTTGTTGCGGCCGGTGGGATCCCCTAGCGTGGCCGTATAATCGCCGATGATGAGCACCGCCTGGTGGCCCAGTTGCTGAAACTGCTGCAGCTTCAAAACCGGGATTAGATGTCCAAGGTGGAGTTCGCTCGCGGTTGGGTCGACACCCAGCTTGACCCGCAGCGGCCGCTTTTCCCGGCGTGCCACAAGCAACTTCTCGACCAGTTCTTCTTCGGGGAAGATCTCCTCTGTGCCGCGGCGGATCAGCGCCAACTCCTCTTCCAACGGCAGGGACCCGAGCGCTGCGGCCGCAGCGGCCTCCTTTTGCTCGACCTGTGCCACCCTGTATCCCCCGTCGCGTCCGGTTTCTGGAATGGCGTCATTATAGCATGGCGGGCGCCGGACGGGCAACGGACACCTTCCTGCCGTGTCAGTCAAGCCCTACGCGGCCAGTACCTGTGTCAGGCTCCCGTGTTTCGCTGGCACAGCGCCTCTATCGCCACACGAATTCAAGATCCGGGGACTGCCCCAGTATCATCTACTCACATTTCGTTACGACGGCTGGAGCCCCATTTGGGGTGTGAGCACCTATGAATTTCGATGCAACTCGTAATAGACTGGTGCCAGACCATTGCAATTGGGCAATCCCCACGGCGAACGCGAGGTTGCAAAGAGGCGCTCTCTTTACTAAGGAGCTAGATCCTCGGTTCAAGGGGAGCTAAGCAAGGGAGCTAGATCCTCGGTTCAAGGAGAGCTAAGCAAGGGAGCTAGATCCTCGGTTCAAGGAGAGCTAAGCAAGCAGACAGACACCTTTGGCGAACACAAATACGCAGGAAAGGGGAGCAGAAGTATGGCTGAAGCGATGGCACACAGCGGGCTCACAAAGCACCCAGGCGCTCCCTCGCCCGCCAGCGATGGACGCAATCCCGGGACCGCCGGCCCGGCTCCCCCGGGTGGGACGGTACACTCCCACTCCGGCTCCGGAGCGGCGGAGCTGTCGGATCAGGTGCTGGCTGCCGCGGCTGGTGGCGGCCCTGGTTTCCCTATAACCGTGAAGGCCCCAGACATCCCCGAATAGTCTGCAGCGCCTCGGGACCTTGGCCACGCAAGTGGCAGCTCGTCCGCTGCGCCGGCGGCTCCTCGCCGGCGCAGCGCTCGCCTCGCCTACCCGGCCATTCCGGAGCATGCTATAATAGGGCATAAACCGCCCTGCGCTCCGCTGTTCTCGCCGTGCGGGCCCACCCGCCGAGGCAGCGCCGGTTCCGCCGCAGGAGGGAGGTTTCCGTTGGCACGCCGATCGCACCGCGTCAGCGTGATCATCGCGGTCTTCTTGGTCTCCACTCTGGTCGGCGGCGCGGCGGGCATGGTGGCGGGCTACCTGCGCACGGCCCCCACCCTGGACCAGGTCGTTTTTGACCAGGAGCTCACGACCTACGTCTACGACATCGAAGGCCGGGTCATCGCCCGGCTGTATCGCCAGCACCGCGTCCCCGTACGGCTCGAGCAAATCCCCGATTACCTTCAGAAGGCGTTTGTCGCCATCGAGGATTCTCGTTTCTACGAGCATTTCGGCGTCGACCTGCGGGCCATCTTGCGCGCGGTCGTCGCCGACGTGCGCCGCTGGTTTGGCGATGACGGGTACCTGCAGGGCGGCAGCACCATCACGCAGCAGCTGGCCAAGAACGCTTTCCTCTCCCATGAGCGTACCCTCTCCCGAAAACTCCAGGAGGCCTTATGGGCCATCCAGATCGAGCGTAAGTACAGCAAGGCCGAAATCTTGGAAACCTATCTCAACGAGATCTACTTGGGCCCCGGCGTGTACGGCGTCGAAGCCGCGTCCCAGTACTACTTCGGCAAATCGGCGAGCGACCTCACGCTGGCTGAGGCGGCCCTGCTGGCCGGTCTGACTCAGAACCCCGGCCTGTACTCGCCGTTTCGCGACCCGGCCGCAGCCGAACGACGTCGCAACACGGTGCTCTCCCGTATGGAAGAGCTAGGCATGATCACGCAGGAGGAGGCTGAAGCGGCGCGCCGCGAGCCCATCACCGTGACGGAGTCGCAGCAGCCCCGCAACCTGGCGCCGTACTTCGTCAACTACGTGATCCAGCGCCTCTTGGAGTTGCCGGGAATCGATGCCAACGCCATCTACGCAGGCGGCTTGCACGTGCACACCACCCTGGACCTGGACATGCAGCGCGCCGCGCAGGAAGCCATCGAGCAGGCCTTCAACGATCCCAACAGCCTCTTGTCCCGGGTCACCGTCACCGACGGTAATGGGCTGCCGCAGCCCCAAGTCAGCTTGATCGCCCTCGACCCCCGCAACGGCCACATCCGGGCCATGGTGGGCGGCCGCGGCGGCGACGAGTTCAACCGGGCGGTGCAGGCGCGCCGGCAGCCGGGGTCGGCCATCAAACCGTTCATTTACATCGCCGCCATCGACGCGGGCCTCACGCCGGCCACGGTCAAGGTGGACGAACCGTTTCGGTGGACCAACCCGGTCACGGGCGAGGTGTGGGAGCCGCAGAACTTTAGCCGCACGTTTCTGGGCCCCATCACGCTGCGCCGGGCCCTGGAGGAGTCCATCAACATTGTCGCCATCAAGCTCCTGCACGAGGATGTCCCGGTGCGCACCGTCATCGACCTGGCGCGGCGGATGGGGATCAGCACGCTGCAGACGTCCGGGCCCCGCAACGACGTAAACCTGGCCTTCGCCCTGGGCGGGCTGACCAACGGCGTGCGGCCCATCGACATGGCCCAAGCCTACGGGGTCCTGGCCAACCAGGGCATCCGCACCGAGCCCATGGCCATCACCCGGGTGCTGGGGCCCGACGGCGAGGTGCTGTTTGAGTTCCAGCCGCGTCAGGAAGTGGTGCTATCGGAAGTCACCAGCTACATGGTAACGGACATGTTGCGCGGCGTCATCGAGCGGGGCACGGGCCGGCGGGCCAACATCGGCCGCCCGGCCGCCGGCAAGACGGGCACAACCCAGGACAACCACGACGCCTGGTTCGTCGGCTACACCCCCGACCTGGTGGCGGCCGTTTGGATTGGCCACGACAATCCGACCCCTATGGAGTCGCCGTGGGGGCGCGTCGGCAGCGGTGAGGCCGCAGCCATCTGGGGCCGCTTTATGCAGGCGGCATTGTCGGGCGTGCCGGTGCGCGATTTCCCGAAACCGGCGGAGGGTCTAGTGGAAAACGTGCTCATCGACACCGGCACAGGCCTTTTGGCCCACAACGCGTGCCTCTTTATCCCCCGCGCCGAGATGCGCTACGAAACATTCGTGGCGGGCACGGAACCCAAAGAGCTGTCCCCCCGCTGTTACAATCCCTTCTGGTCGCCCGGATAATCCCGGGCCCGCAAAGCGTTTGAGCGACAGGCGAGTCTTCATCCAAGGGACGCCCGCCCGTCCTGCTGCGGCCTGACGTGCCGAGCCTGTGGCCACTGCTCCCTCAAGCTAGGCCTGACGTGCCGGGTGTATGGCCACTGCTTTCTCAGGCGAACACCGCACGGGCCTAGTCGGCCAACTCCGCCACGGTCACACCGTGCCCGCCGGCGGAGGCGTCGGCTAGCCGCCAGCTTTTCACACGCCTATCGGAGCGGAGATGCTCGTGGATGACGCGCCGCAAGGTGCCGGTGCCCTTGCCGTGGATAATGCGGACGGCGGGCAAGCCCGCCAGTACCGCGTCATCCAGGTACTTGTCCAGCGCCTCCAACGCTTCCTCAACCGTCATCCCGCGCAGGTGCAGTTCAGGGGAAATGTGCGCCCGCTTGGCGGCCACAAGACCCAAACCTGCGCGGTCCGGCACCGGCGACCGGTGTTCGGGCTCCTCCTTAGACCCCGCGGGTGCGGCACGCAGGTTGTGTCCCGGAACGCGCACCCGCATGCCCCCCACCTGCACCGTGACCTGGCCGTCGGCCGCGGGACCTTCGATAATGGTGCCGGTTTGTCCCAGGGAAACGACCAGCACCGGTGTACCGGGCACCAACTCGCCCGGCTCCAGGGTGCGGGTGCCCGGCGCCTCTACAGGCGCGGCAGCTGCCTCCAGTTGCGCTTGGAGGCGGTCCAGGCGCCGCCGCGTGCGGCGGGCCCCTTCGAGATCGCCTTGCCGCTGCAGGCGACGCAACTCGTCCAGCGCCGCCTGGGTCTCCCGGCGCGCCGCGGTCACGACGCGGCGGGCTTCCTCCCGGGCCTTCTCAAGGACGATCTGGCGCCGCTCGGCCAGTTCCGCCCGAGCAGCCTCCAATTCCAACTGCAACCGCTCGTTCTCCTGGCGCAACCGCCGGGCCCGTTCCAGTTCCTCCTCCAGCGCCCGGCGGGTTTCCTCCAGATTGCGAATGAGGTCGTCCACCCGCACGTCGTCATGGGCAAGCCGGGCCCGCGCCTGCGAAAGGATCGGCACGGGCAGGCCCAGACGGGCGGCGATCTCCAGTGCGTTGCTGCGGCCCGGCAAGCCCATGATGAGGCGGTAAGTGGGAGCCAGGGTTTCCACGTCAAACTCGACGCTCGCGTTTTGCATCCCCGGCCGGTTGTGGACAAAGGCCTTGAGCTCGCTGTAGTGAGTAGTGGCAACTACCCGGGCGCCGACGGCCAGCAGGTGGTCCAGGATGGCCATGGCCAGCGCGGCGCCCTCCGCGGGGTCCGTTCCCGCGCCCAGTTCGTCCAACAGGACAAGAGAGCGCTCGTCAACGCGGCGCAGGATGTGCACGATGGCGGACATGTGCGACGAAAACGTGCTCAACGATTGCTGGATGCTCTGCTCGTCCCCGATGTCGGCGTAAACGCCGCTGAAAATGGCCAGCTCGGTGCCGGGCTCAGCCGGGACGAACAGGCCCGCCTGCGCCATCAGGCAGAAAAGGCCGATGGTTTTCAGGGTTACGGTTTTGCCGCCGGTGTTGGGCCCAGTGATCACCAAGACCCGGGCGTCGCGCCCTAGCCAGACGTCGATCGGCACAACCCTGCCCGTGAGCAAGGGGTGGCGCCCGCCTATGATGTGTATCCATCCTTCCTCGTTCATCTGGGGCGCCACGGCCCGCATGGATTCGGCCAGCCGGGCCTTGGACAGGATGAGGTCCAACTCCGCCAGCAGCGAGACGCCCAGCAACATTTCGTCCGCGACCCGACCCACCTGCGCGCTTAAGTGGCGCAGCAGGCGCTCCACCTCTTGCTCCTCCTGCGATTTGACCTCCTGCAACTCGTTGTTGAGCTCCACCACCGCCAGCGGCTCCACGAACACCGTTGCGCCGCTCGCGGAAGTGTCGTGAACGATGCCCGGGATCGTCCCCTTGTGCTCCTGCTTAACCGGCACCACCTGGCGCCCGGCCCGCACCGTGACGACAGTGTCCTGCAGGGCCTGCCGCAACGACGGTGAGCGCAGGATGGCGTCCAAGCGGTCGCGAATGCGCTGTTGTAGGCTGCGGATACGGGCCCGCAGGCGGGCCAGTTCGGGGCTGGCCTCGTCCAGCACCTGCCCATCCGGACCGATGCAGGCTGCGATGGCTTCCTCCACCTCAGCAAAAGTCCCCATGCGCACAGCCCGCTGGGCCAGGTGGGGCCAGGCGTCCGGGTCGCTTAGCAGCACCCGGCGCGCTCGCCGCATGGCCGCAGCCGTCGCAGCAACGTCCAGCAACTCGGTACCGGACAGGACGCCCCCCAGCCCCGCTCGCCGGAGGCTGTCCCGCACATCGCGGGCGCCTGCCAGCAGATCGGGGCCGCCTCGCCCAAGGAGGCGGAGCGCCTCCGCGGTCTCTGACAGCCGCTGCCGCACCACGTCCGGCTCGGGCGAGGGACGCAACTGGGCGACCAATTCCCTCCCCGGAGCAAAGGCCGTCGCCGCGGACAGCCGCTCGACGATGGCCGGGAATTCCAGGAGTCTCAGCGAGCGCTCATCCACGCAAGGCGCCTCCCCCGTTAAGCCACGCCACGATAGCCGGCGTCACGTCCACCAGCGACTTAAGTCGGGCCGCCACCTGGCGCCGCCCGCGGCCAACAAGCACCGCCGGCACAGGGTTCTCCGTGTGGGTGCGCACGGACAGATCCTCCACGTTGCCGTGGTCGGAGATGATCAGTAGCAAAGTGCGGTCAAGGTCAACCTCGGCCAGCACGCCGCCCAAAAAGGCATCGAGCACGCTGAGCCAGTGCCCAGCGGCCTGCCAGTCCTGAGCGTGGCCGGCCTTGTCCGTCAGGAAGTGCTCAAACAGGGTAAACTCGTGCTCGGCCGTGAGCCGTGCCAGCCGGCGCCCGGCCTCCGCCGGCGGCACCAGCGCCACGTCGTAGCCGCGTGCCCGCAAGGTTTCTCCAGTGATGTCGTGAAAGACGGCACTACCCGCCTGGAAATCCTCCAGCATGCGCACGGGGAGCCCCGCGCTGAGCAAGGCCGTTGTCGTGGCCGAGTGGCGCCACCGCCCGCTGTTGACGGCTTCAAAGTATTCGGCCGTGAAGAGGTTCGCGAAGGTGGCCCTGCACCCCGCGGCGCGCAGTTGTTTGAACAAGCTGTGCTGCCGCAGGATCTCCACCAGCGTCGGGGTCGGCAGGCCTGAGAGGTGGCGGCCGAGGGCGGCGGCCGCATTGACCCCCGACAGCATGGTCGTCTGGCCGGTGGCGCTTTGGGGCAGGCCGGGCACGCCGAGGCAGCTGTCGACACCCACCAGCACGGCCTGGTCCGTCTCGTAGCATGCGCCGGGCTCCGGCACCAGCGCCCGCGTCAATGGCGCCCCGCCCAAAAGGCGCCGCAGGTTGGGCATGGGGGCGGTCACCAACGGGTTTTTGGCGGGGTCGTCATCTCCCAAACCCAGGCCGTCGATGAAGATCATGAGAACCGACACGCCCGAACCTCCTCAGCGGCCGCGGCGGCCGTCCTTGAGACGGGCCTTAAGTTCCGGCCAGGGCAGGCAGTTGAGCACGTCCGCGGCCGTGAGCCAGGCGCGCCGGGCCACTGTCACCCCGTACGCCATCTGCTCGAGTCCGTCGGTGCTGTGGGCGTCGGTGTTGACCACCAGCATCACGCCCCGTTCGCGCGCCCAGCGGGCATGCACGTCCTTGAGGTCTAGCCGTTCGGGGCTGGCATTGATCTCGAGGCACGTTCCCGTCTCGGCAGCCACGGTAATGACGCGCTCTAGGTCCACTGCATAGGGTTCCCGCCGGCCCAGGATGCGGCCGGTTGGATGACCGATGATGTCCACATGGGGATTGCGCATGGCAGTCACGATGCGCTCGGTCATTTCGGCCTCGTCCAGTTGCATCGCGCTGTGCACGGACGCCACGACCACATCCAGGCGGGCCAACAGCTCGTCTGGCAGGTCCAGGGTCCCGTCCCGCAGGATGTCCACTTCGCAGCCGCTCAAAATCCTGAAACCATCCAGCCGGCGGTTAAGGCGCTCGATCTCCGCGAGCTGCTCCTCCAGCCGCTGCGGGTCCAGCCCCCGGGCCACCCCCAGCGATCGGGAGTGGTCAGTGATGGCAATGTACTGATAACCCTTGGCCTGGGCAGCCCGCGCCATTTCCTCGATGCTGTGCAGGCCGTCGCTCCAGTGCGTGTGCACGTGCAGGTCGCCCTTAATGTCCGCCATGGTCAAAAGCTTGGGCAGGCGCCCCCCACGGGCGGACGCGATTTCGGAGCCGTCTTCCCGTAGTTCCGGCGGAATGAATGGCAGACCCACGGCCGCGAAGATGTCGGCCTCCGTGGAAATGGCCAGCAATTGCCCGTCGGCTACGCGCACGACGCCGTATTCGCTGATTTTCAACCCCATTCCGTGGGCCAGCTCCCGCAGGGCCACATTGTGCTCTTTGGACCCGGTGAAATGATGCAGCGCCGTGGCGAACTCGCTGTCTTTTACAACCCGGAGGTCCACCTGCAGGCCCACCTTGAGGACCACCGACGCCTTGGTGTCCCCGTGGGCCAGCACCTGCTCGACCCCCGGCAACCCGACGAAAAAGTCCATCACCGCCCGTGGGTCCTCGCTGCTGGCCACAATGTCCACGTCCCCCACCGTCTCCCGCCCGCGGCGCAGGCTGCCCGCCAAGGCAACCCGTTGGACGGCGGGCAGCGCGGCCAGGGCCCGCTCGAGTTGCTGGGCCACGGGCAGCGCCAGCCCGAGGGGTACCCGTTCCCATTGGCGCCGAAGCCGCTCGATGCCCCGCAGGATGTTTTCCTCGGTGCGGGGGCCCAGGCCCTTGACGTGGCGCAGCCGCTGGGCGCGGCAGGATTCTTCCAGTTGGTGGAGACTGGCAATGCCCAGTTCCTGGTAGAGGCGGTGAGCAAGCTTGGGGCCGACGCCGGGCACCCGGGTCAGCTCCCGCAACCCCGGCGGCAACTGTTGCCTGAGTTCCTCGTAAAACCGCATGGTGCCGGTGGACAGCCACTCATCGATCTTGGACGCGATGGCCTTGCCGACGCCTTCCAGCTCGTCGAGCTCGCCCCGGCGCCAGACCGCCTCGATGTCCTCGGGCAACATTTCGATGGTGCGGGCCGCCCGGCGGTACGCCCGCACCTTAAAGGGGTTTTCCCCCTGCAGTTCCAGCAGGTCGCCGATCTCTTCTAGGATCCACGCGAGCTCCAGGTTTTTCACCAGGCCAGCACCTCAGCCAACCACGCGTAAAACACAGGCATGACAGCCAGCAGCCAGTCCGCGACGCGGGAATCCATCACGGCGCTCGCGTAGATGGACCCTCCCCATTGCACCCAAGCCACCAGGGCCACGGCGGCGACCAGCGCCCCCTCGGCCAGGCCAACGATGGCGCCTGCAACCCGGTTGGCCACCGAACCCCGGACGGCGCCCTCGGCCGCCCAGTTGCCGGCCCAGTGGCCGATGATGGCCACGGGCAAAAGCAGGGCAGCAAAGATTGTGGGGCGCCCCAGCCAGGTGGGAACGCCCCCAAACTCGTTGAGCCTCACCGCCAGCGACTGCGCGTAACGGGTCCCCAGCCACAGCCCGAGGGCTACGCCGCCCAATTCAAACACCGCGCTCACAAAACCGCGCCGGTAACACCGTAGCGCCCACAAGCCCCCAGCGGCCAACAAGACGGCGTCCAGCCAGTTCACGCCCTCATTTGGCCTCCTCGAGCAAGGCCAGGAGTTCCCGATTTTCCGCCCGCAGCCGCTCGACTTCGTCGGCCAGGTGGATGGCGGTCAATATCGCGATGCGATGCCGCGGGACGTGCCGGTAAACCGCCTGCAACTCGGTGAACTTGGCATCCACCAGGGCCGCGACCCGCTGCATGTACTCCGGGGCGGCATCGCCCCGCAGCACGAACTCTTCGTCACCGATGCGCACCTGGACCCGATGCTTGACCGCAGTGGTCGGATCGGCCGAGGACATGCCCGTGCCTCCTTGCCGCTGGTGGCTCACTGCCGCTCGCTTTTCGTTGATTTCGTGCCGCCCGCCCCATCTCCTCCCCTGCGCCCGGCCCGGCGACGCACGGCACGCCTGCGGGTCAGATCGGGGCCCCGCCTCGCCAGGTAGCGAGCCCAGGCGTCAGCGGCGCAGCCGCACACCCAGTTCCTGGGCGAGCACCGTTTCGATGCGCTCTATAACCCCGTTGGCTTCTGCGTCCGTCAGGGTGCGATCCGGTGCCCGCAATGTGAGGCTGTAAGCCAGGCTACGGTAACCAGACGCCACCTGAGGGCCCTCGTAGACGTCAAACAGCGCCACGTCCTCGAGCAAGGGCCCGGCGGCCGCGTGGATACAGCGGGTGACGGCGTCGGCGCTGACGGTCTTGGGTACCAGGAGCGCGATGTCCCGATCCACCGCAGGAAAACGCGGTAAGGGTCGGTAGCGGGTCTCCTGCCGGGCGGCACCGGAGAGGATTCCCACATCCAACTCCGCCAACTGGATCCGGACCCCCTCCAGGTCGTACGCGGCCGCCACCAGCGGGTGCACTTCTCCCAGGATCCCGGCCTCCTGGCCGTCGACGGATACCACCGCCTGCCGTCCCGGGTGGAGGCTCGCATCGTTCCCCGGCGCAAACGTGCCAGCTAGCCCCAAAGCGCCCAGCAACCGCTCGACGACTCCCTTGAGATGGTAAAAGCTCGCCTCCGCGGTCCGGCTTCCCCACTGCGCCTGAGGCACCGGGCCCATCATCAGGATGCCGATCTTGCGGTGCTCCTCGGGCAACTCGGTCACGGGCAACGCCTTGGGATGATATACGGCGCCGATCTCGAACACGTGGACCGCCCGAGCCCCCCGCGAACGGTTGCGGGCGGCGGTTTCCAATAGACCCCCAAACAGCGAGGTGCGCATGACGGCATACTCCTCGCTCAGCGGGTTGCGCAGGGCGATGAAGCGCCGGCGCGGGTCCCCTGCGGGCCACCGGAGCCGGTCGGCCGTCGCCGCGGGCTGGAAGCTGTACGTCATGCACTCAAGGAGCCCCTGGGCCACCAGCGCTTCCCGGACCCGGTCCAACAGCGGCAGCGGCGGGCGCTGGCCCCCCACTTGGGCCGCCCCGGCGGGCAGCGCTTCCGGCAGCCGGTCGTAGCCCAACAGCCGGGCGACTTCCTCCACCAGGTCGGCCTCCTCCTGCACGTCCCGGCGAAACGTGGGCACCGCCACCACAAACCGCTCGCCCTGGCGCTCGACCTTAAACTCGAGGGATTCCAGGTACCGCTGAATCTGATCGTCGCTGACGGCGCTGCCCAGCAGGCGGCGGACCCGGTCGGGCCGGCATACGACCGTATGGGGCGCCACCGGCCGGGGGTACACGTCGGCCATGCCGGCCAGCACCTGTGCCCCCGCCAGTGCCTGCATCAGCTGAGCCGCCCGCAGCGACGCCGCGGCGGCCAAGTTGGGGTCCAAGCCTTTCTCGAAGCGATGGGACGCCTCGGTGCGCAGCCCCAGCCGCCGCGCCGTGCGGCGCACGGACACCGGGTGGAACGTGGCCGACTCCAGGAGCACCGTGCGGGTGGCGTCGGTCACCTCGCTGTTGGCGCCGCCCATGACCCCGGCCACGCCCACGGCGCGCTCCGCATCGGCGATAACCAGCATGTCCCTATCTAGCTCCCGCTCGACGCCGTCCAGCGTGACGAGGCGCTCGCCCGGGCGCGCCCGGCGGACGACGATGCGGCCTTCTGCCAACTGGTCGTAGTCAAAGGCGTGCAGGGGCTGGCCCCACTCCCACATGACGAAATTGGTGACGTCCACCACGTTGTTGATGGAGCGCATGCCCGCCACCCGCAGCCGCTGCACCAGCCACGCCGGTGACGGCCCGATGCGCACGGCTCGCAGCACCCGAGCCGTGTAACGGTGACACAGGTCTGGGTCGGCCACTTCCACTGCGGTGGCCCGCTCTGCAGGCTCGTCCAACTCGTCAACGCGCAGATCCGGCAGGCGCAGGCGTGCGCCGGCGAGGGCGGCGACTTCCCGGGCGACGCCGATGACCGACAGGCAGTCTGGCCGGTTGGGATAAATCTCCAAGTGCAGCACCGTGTCGTCTAGGCCTAGCGCTTCAAGCACGGAACGGCCGACGGGCGCGTCATCCGGCAGGATCCAGATGCCCGCCGCATCGTCGCCCACCTCCAACTCCGCCTCGGAGCACAACATCCCCTCGGAAACCACACCGCGAAACGTCGCGGCCTCGATGCGCCGCCCTCCGGGCAACTGGCTGCCGGGCAGGGCCACGGGCACGCGGTTTCCCACCTGCAGGTTGGCTGCCCCGGTCACCACGGTGCGCACGCTGCTGCCTACGTCGACCTCCACAACCCACAACTGGTCCGCGGCAGGGTGGCGCTCCAAGCGGCGCACCTGCCCCACTACAATGCCGCCCAACGCCTTGGGCGCCAGCGGCTCCAGCGCCTCCACCTTGACGCCTGCCATAGTGAGTCGGTCGGCCAGTTCCTCCACAGGCCACGGGATCTCCACGTAATCCATCAGCCAACGGTACGAGACGCGCACGAACCCGTCACCACCCTAAAACTGCCGCAGGAAGCGGATGTCGTTTTCGAAGAACAAGCGGATGTCGTCGATGCCGTACTTGAGCATGGCGATGCGCTCGACGCCCATGCCAAAGGCAAACCCGGACCATTTCTCCGGGTCGTAGCCGACGTTGCGGAGCACTTGCGGGTGCACCATGCCCGAGCCCAAGATCTCGAGCCACCCCTCGTGCTTGCAGACGCGGCAGCCCGCGCCGTCGCAGATGATACACTGGATGTCCATCTCCGCGCTGGGTTCGGTAAACGGGAAATAACTTGGCCGGAAGCGCACCGGCCGCGGGCCGAATAGCTCCCGCGCCATAGTCGCTAGTGTGCCTTTGAGCTCGCCGAAGGTGACCGCCTCGTCGACGTACAGCCCTTCCACCTGATGGAACATGGGCGAATGGGTGACGTCGGCGTCAACCCGGAACACCTTGCCCGGCGCGATGATCCGCACCGGAGGATCCTGCGCTTCCATGACTCGGATCTGCACCGGCGACGTCTGCGTACGGAGCAGGATGTCTTCGGTGATAAAGAACGTGTCCTGCAGGTCCCGAGCCGGGTGATCGGGAGGGATGTTGAGGGCCTCAAAGTTGTACCAGTCGGTTTCGATCTCGGGCCCCTCCACCACTTGGAACCCAAGACCGATGAAAACCCGTTTGATCTCATCCAGCACCTGCGTCAGAGGATGGCGCCCGCCCAGCACCGGTCCCCAGCCGGGTAGCGTCACGTCCAGCGTTTCCTCCGCCAGCCGCGCCTCGAGCGCGGCCGCCGCCAGCGCTTGCCGGCGGG
>NICF_comb_assmDRAFT_10002226_pt1 | contig 14853 bp, 10 predicted proteins | sample NewIslPassag4_SG_FD_11279 | JGI IMG/M metagenome (IMG submission 11279) | reverse complement strand
GGGAGCCACAGGATGGACCGGCGGGCGGCGTCATGCAGCATTTCGATACGTCTTGTATCCGCGATGCCGATAAGCTTCCATCCCTTGATGTAACCGGCTTGTCCGAGCGTATGCTCAATGACGTAGCCGGAACCCCGTTCCGGCGGCACCGGGATGACCGAAGAAGCGACGCCGGTCCGGAAGGATATGTTCGCGCTGTCGAGAACGACGCGGTCCCGGTCGTCGATGAGCAGCAGCCGCAGCCACCCGTCTTCCCGTTTCATGATGCTGTAGATTTTCTCGGGATTCAGGTCGACGCGCAAATATTTCTTGTACCTCGAATTCGCGGCGTACAGGTTCATCTTGCTCAGCACGCTGATGCGCTGGCCGGAATTGAGCACATCCCGTTCTTCGTAAGCGGCCAGGCGCACGTCGCCGTCCCGGCCGGCGAACTGATCCAGCCAGGGCAGAGCGCCGCTCAGGCTGTCGATGACGTAGTAATTCGAGCCCGACTGGATGGAGTCGTTGTCCGTGTAAATCCGGATGTCCGATATGTTCGGATAGGTGGACGTATAGCGGGTCAGATTGTTCCGGAGAAAATCATGGTATGCGACGAAATATTCAACGGGATCGGCATATGTCCGGTCCAACACCTCGTTGATCGCAGCGTCGCTTGCAATGGACCGGCTCAGCGCGACGGATTCTTCAATCAAGCCGAGCAGTTCGCCGGATGCGCGTTCGATCGATTTCTGCAGATTGTCCATCTCGCGCAGCTTGATGTCCGCCGAATTCCGCTGGTAGAAGAATACGTTGATGACGATGATGGGCAGCAGCACGCACAGAAAGTAGATGAGCAGAAATTTGTATTTCAGAGGAATGTCATTAATGCGTTGAAGGAAAGCGGCCGGTCGGAACATCCCGCATCCCCTCCTTCCGGGGCATGTGGCAAGGCTTCAGTCTTGCCGGACGCCGGACCGGTATTCGGAAGGCGTTACGCCGACCATCGCCTTGAATTTCCCGGTAAACGCATCCGGATCGTGATAGCCGAGCTGCTGCGCGATGTACGCGATCTTGTGGTTCGTCCGGCGCAGAAGCTTCCGGGCTTCCGCAATGCGCAGCCGGTGCACATATTCCGGGATCGAATACCCGGTCTTCTGTTTGAACAGTCGGCCGAGATAAACGGGATGATGCCCGACAAGCCGGGCAAGCCGGGAGATGCGGATCGTCTCGCGGTAATGCTCCTTCACGTATTCGATCACCCGGCCGACGGCTCCGCCCGGCGGTTCCGCCGTCCCGCCCGCATCCGCGGCGGCGTCCGCGCCCGGCGCCTCCCGGCTTGCTGCCAGTTCCGAGAGCAGACCGTGGATCTCCTCGGGGATCAGCGGTTTGAGCATATAGCGCTCAATCTTGTAAGGCATCGCCCGTCTGACATAGTCGAATACCGGATAGCCGCTCATGATGACGATTTTCGGCCCGCCCCCGGAACCCGGATGCCGCTTCTCCCTCAGCTTGCGGATCAGATCGATGCCGTCGATTCCGGGCATCCGGATGTCGGTGAAGACGAGATCGGGCTGGGTTGCGTCGGCGAGCTTCAGCGCTTCTTCCCCGTCGGATGCGGCCGCGCACAGCTCGAAACCGTAGGCATTCCAGTCGATCATCGTCTTCCAGCCTTCCAGCATGTAAGGTTCGTCGTCGACGACCAGTACCTTGCGCATCTGTCCATCGCCTCCCCGAAGCGAGAATTCCGGTTTACCATTTCTGTAGGAACATGGTAGTATCGATATATCCAGGGATGGCTTGTCATGATGACAAAACCGTTGCTTGTTGCTAAAACGAAATTACAACAATCAAAACCCATCTGTCCATGTCAAATCAACGATACAAAAAGTAAAATCAGTGATTTACTTCCTGTCACGCGGTTTTCATGATGATGTAGAAGCCGGAATAACGAATGGGGGCTCCGCCATGTACGATCTGCTGATAGTGGACGACGAACCCATCGCCGTCCGCGCCATCGAACGCGGCATCGATTGGTCGGACCTGGACATCCGACGCATCCATACGGCCGGCGATTATGAAGATGCCGTCGAGATTCTGGACAACCATCCGGTCCGGATCCTGATCACCGACATCGAGATGCCGGGGACGAACGGCATTCGTCTGCTCGAATATGTGAACCGCTGCTATCCGCGAGTTCGAGCCATCGTCACGACCGGACACAGCCAGTTCGAATACATCCAGAAGGCGCTGCAATACCGGACCCTCGACTACCTGCTCAAGCCGCTGGATTTCAAGCAATTGAAATCGATCGTTGAGCGGGCCATCCGGGAATTGGACCACGAGCGGGACATGGAATCGCTTCATCGCAGTTACGAGGAATCGCAGCTGCAATGGCAGCGAAACCTGCCGATCCTCGAAGACCGCTTCTGGCAGGATGTGCTGAACCACCGGATTCGACTGACGCCGGACAATATCCGGTCGACCATCGAATCCTACCGGATCAGACTGCGTCCCGACCTTACGATTCTGCCGGTGCTCATCAGCATCGAGCTGTGGCACGGCTCGTTCAGCGCGTCCGAAGAGGAAGCGCTGGAATACGCGCTGCGCAAAGCAGCGGAAGAACTGATCCTCCGGGATGATCTGGAGGGAAGGTCCGTGCACGACCGCAACGGCGTGAACGTGCTCTTGATCTATCTGGCGGAAGGGGCCGAGCCGATTCCGCAGCAGCAGCTGACGGAACGATGCCGGAACTTCGTCGAGACCTGCGGGGAAATGTTTTATTGCTCGGTCTCCTGCTACATCGGAGACCCGTGTCCGATCGAGCAGGTGCCGTACAGCTTCCGGCAGCTGCTGCGCGCCGAGCGGGACAACGTGACGGAGATGCGGACAGTCTGCTGCGCCGCATCCGCCCGGAATCGCGACATCCATGTCGATATCCGGCTCCCCGCTTTCGAGGAATGGCAGACGATGCTGGAGACCGGCCGCAAGACCGAATTCCTGCATGCGCACGACGAGTGGTTCCACTCGCTGGCCGATTCCGGTTCCGCCACGCCCGAGACGCTGCGGGCGTTCTGCATCGGTTTCATGAACATGATCTTCCAGGTGTCGAGCGTGCACGGCATTCCGCTCTCCGAGCTGCCGATCTTCGGCGATGACAACGATCTGTATGCCCACTGCCGGTCGATCCAGACGCTCAGCCTGTGGTCTGCCCGGCTGACGGAGGAACTGTTCGCGCGCTGCCAGAAGCTCGGCCGTCCTTCGCTGCGCTCGCCGGCCATCGAGACGACCCTCGCCCATATCAACGAAAATCTCGATGAAGATCTGTCGCTGGAATCGATCGCCCGGCTTGTCCATCTCAATCCGGCCTACCTGTCGAGACTGTTCAAGAAAGAAATGGGGGTGTCGATGAGCGAATATATCATACAAGCCCGCATCACGCGAGCCAAGGACATGCTCCGGTCGCCGGACGTCAAGATCAGTTCGATCGCCGCTTCCGTCGGCTATACGCACTTCTCCCACTTCGCCAAAATGTTCAGGCGGATCGTCGGCATGTCCCCGCATGAATATCGCAATCATTTCCTGCAGGGCTGATTCTTCGGGAAAACCAGTCCGTCCCCGCAGGCTGCGGACCTGTTGCGGGGACGGATTGGTTGTTTTTTATTTTTTCGCAGCCAGGAACTCGTCGAGCTGTCTTTGCTTCTCTTGCAGCACCTTGTAGGCGCCGGCTTCCTTCGCCTTCTCGATGTATTTCGGCAGCACTTCGTCCGGATCGACGGAGCCCGTCTCGAGCGCGGCGGTGAATTCGTCGCGGATATTGTTCAGGACCGCGAGCTCGGCCTTGACATTGGACGGGTCGAACGTGAAGCCCAGGCTGAGCGAAGGCTCCGCGGATTCGTTGAACTTCCGGAACTGCTCCCACTTGTCGGGCGCTTCATTCTCCCACAGATAGCTGAGGAACTGGTTGCCGAACATCCATTGCGAACCGTGGTTGTAGGCGCGCTTGGAAGGATCGACGCCGTCGGGCAGCTTGATCATGTTGTCGTTGCCCGGAACTTTGACATAGTGCACGCCTTCGATGCCCCAGTCGAGCAGGTTGAGCAGCTCCTTGTCCGTATGCAGCAGGTTCAGCACCATCATCGCCCGCTCCGGATCCTTGGACGTGCGGGAGATGCCGATCATCGAGTTGGTCGTGTCGGCGGTCGTGATGTACGGCGGCACGATCTCGATCTGCGTCAGCGGGAAGCCGATCGTGCTTTCCATTTCCTTGTCCTTGCCCGGCTTCAGGCTCTCCGGCCACATGAACACCCGGCCCGTGCGCGCAGTCTCGTTCGCCTGCAGCGTCGAGGTCGGCGCGTCTTCATTGATGTACCCTTTCAGATACCAGGAGCGAAGGAGCCGCAAATTCTCGAGGTATTCCGGCTCTTCGATCAAATATTTCAATGTCGGATCGGTGGAGCCGAATTTGACGGACCCCGGGACTCCCGGATCGCCGAAGTTGTCATATCCGTTCACATAACCGACCAGCGTCTGCGTCGACGACTGGAACAGCGGCGTGACATCGGGTTCGTTCTCCTTGATGATCTGCAGGAAAGGCTCGAGATCGGCGAGCGTCTTCACGTTCGAGAAATCCATGTTGTATTTGTCCGCAAGGTCTTTCCGCACGAGGACGCCCCACGACGCGGCGATTTCCTTGTTCGTCGGAACGGCATACAGCTTGCCTTTCACGCGTGCGCCTTCGAGCAGGAACGGATCGATCGACTCGAGGATGCCCTGGCCGTACTTTTCCAGCAGGCCGTCCAGTTCGACGAACGCGCCTTTCGTCACGTTGTCGACGTGGCCGTTCCAGCTGGCGGTGAAGACGAGGTCCGCTTTCTCCCCGGAAGCGAACATGAGATTCATCTTGTCGTTCCATGCGCCCCAGTCGATCGGCTGGATATCGATGGTCGCGTTGATTTTCTCTTTCAGAATCTTGTTCATCGCTTCTTCGACGAGCTTTTCGTCCGGCTGGGGCGAGCCGGGATACATCAGGATCACTTCATAGGGCGGCAGCTTGGAAGCGTCAATTTCCGCCGCCTGATCCCCGCCTCCGGACGAGGAGCCGCCATTGCCCGAATTTGCTCCGCCCTTGCTGTCCGAACCGCCTCCGCCGCTGCCGCCGCATGCGGCAAGCGCGAGCATGGCGGCGAGCATGACCAGCAGAACCAACCGCTTTTTCTTTCTCAACATCTGCACCCTCCCTTGGGACATGCGACTTTATGTCAATCCGGCCTCGCAGCCGTGATTAACCGGAATCTGCCGCGGATTCAACCTTTGATCGCGCCGATGAGGAGTCCTTTGACGAAATACCGCTGGAAGAACGGATAGGCGAACACGATCGGTCCGATCCCGACGACGCACATCGCCATCCGGACCGTCTCCGACGGCAGCTCGACCGCCGAACCGCCTTGCGCGATCCCCTGTGCGGCCTGCGTATTGGACGTCAGGTATTGAATGTTGAGCATTGTCTTGTACATCAGATACTGGAGCGACACTTTCTTGTCGTCCGAGATGAACAGCAGGCTCATAAACCAGTCGTTCCAGTAGTTGAGCACTGTGAACAGCGCCACGGTCGCCAGAATCGGAACGGACAGCGGGAAGATGACCGTTCCCGCGATCCGGAACTCGCCGGCGCCGTCGATCTTGGCGGCCTCGATCAGTTCCGACGGGATGTTCTTGAAGAACGTCCGCATGACCAGGATGAAGAACGGCGCGACCAGCAGCGGAAGAATGAGCGCCCACAAACTGTTCTTCAGTCCGAGAAACCGCACATAGACCAGATAGAACGAAACGAGACCGCCGTTGAACAACATCGTGAAGAAGACGAAGAAGGCCAGCGGACCGCGGAACGGCAGATCGTTTCGCGAGAGCGGGTACGCGTACATCGCCATCATCGACACCCCGAGCAGCGTGCCCGTCGCCGTGACGAGGATCGTTACGCCGTAGGAGCGCAAGATCTGGGTTGAATCCTTGAAGAGAAATTCATAGGCGTAGGTGCTGAATTTCTCCGGTATGAACTGGTATCCGTTCGCGACAACCGTCAGTTCGTCCGAGAACGACACCGCCACGACGAGGAAGATCGGTACGATGCACAGGATCGTGTACAGGATGAAAATGATGTGAAACAACGCGCCGGTGGCCGGATGAACCGAGTTGAGACCGCGTTTCAGCAAAATTCCTCATTCCTTTCCCTGGCAAGTCCAGCGTGCGGCTGCGCGTCAGAAGAGCGCGTTCTCGCGGTCCAGCTTGCGCACGATGTAGTTCGACAGGAACACGAGCACGAAACCGACAACGGATTGATAGAACGCCGCCGCGGAGGACATGCCGAAGTCGCCCAATGTGAGCAAGGCGCGGTAGACGTAGGTGTCGATGACATTCGTGGTCGAATAGATCGCGCCGGAGTTGAGCGGCACCTGGTAGAACAGCCCGAAGTCGGCGTAGAAGATTCGGCCGATCTGCAGCAGCGTCAGCACGGTGACGAGCGGCATCAGCTGCGGCAGCGTGATGCGGATCGCCTGCTGCCATTTGCTCGCGCCGTCGATGACGGCCGCCTCGTAGTACTCGTGGCTGATCGTGACCATCGAGGCGACGAAAAAGACGGTGTAGTAACCGGCGTTCTTCCAGATGTTGATCAGCGGCAGAATGAACGGCCAGTATTTCGGCTCCTGATACCAGCTGATCGGTTCCATGCCGAAGAACGGCAGCAGGTTGTTGTTGACGAACCCGTTCCCCTTGCTCAGGAAGGCGAACACGAGATAGCTGACCACCACCATGGACAGGAAGAACGGGAAGAACATCGAAGCCTGGTAGAATTTCGGCAGCCATCGGCTTCTGAGTTCGTTCAGCATCAGCGCGAAGATAAGGGCGACGATGATGTTGGACGCGATGAACACCGCGTTGTACAGCAGCGTGTTGCGCGTGATGATCCAGGCGTCCCGGGTCGAGAACAGGAACTTGAAGTTGTTCAATCCGTTCCAGGGACTGCCGAATACGCCGTCGACATAGTTCACGTTTTTGAACGCGATGATGAGCCCCGCAATGGGCAGATAGTTGTTGATGAGCAGGAGAACGATCGTCGGGAGCATCATGAGGTAGAGCGGCCAAAACTTCAGCAGTTTTCTCCATTTGGTTGATTGTCCGTACGCCAAGCCATTCACCCGCTTCGCATCAAGATGTGTCGAGTATATCCCGCCCGCGCGGATCCTCGCTAACACTCTCTCAACCTGTCATAGCAATTCGTTGACATCTCGCGCTCCGGGAGCCGGCCGGGTATGGACAAGCCCGGGACCTGCGGATCATAGCTCTTCATCCTGGTCATCGCTCCGCTGGTGGCCTTTCTGATCTACGTCAACACCTATGCGCGGAACATCGTCAGGACGCAGGTCACCGACTCCTACGAGAAGACGCTGGCCAACTTCATCAACAAGACGGATGAGCTGTTCATGGGAGCGGAGAAGTACCTGGCCAATTTTCTGCACAAGGAACTGGACACGACCGCCATCGACTACCCGTTCCGGGAAGAGACGCGAAACACGCTGATCAAGGTGCGGACCAACACCAAATTCACCTACATGCTGAACTTCATGCCCGACGTCGACTCGTTCACCTACTTTTCGCCGCAGCATTCGACGCTGTTGCTCACAACGAACCGATCCGGCTACGACCGGAAGTACATGGCTGCACAAAATTTGATGGACGATGTCGCGAAATCTTCGCGGATCGCGTACGGCACATTCCTTTCGGATTTCGTGTCGATCGACGGCGAACTGTATCTGATTCGGATCTACCGCGATTTTCCGGACATCTATCTGGGCGCCTGGATCAACCTCAACCGCCTCCTCGAATCGCTCGGCGCGGTTCATTCGGCGATCCTGTCCGCAGACGGGGAGGTGCTCGTGTCGCACGGCCTTCCGCCGGAACGCGTCGGGCAGATCTTGAACGACCGCGCCGAACACAACGGATCCAATCCGCAATATTTTCTGTTGTCCCGATATTCCGAGCACCAGGGACTCCGGTACGTCATCCTGATCCCTTCCACCGATGTCCTGCAGAATCTCTCTTTCTTCCAGAAGGTCATCTATTGGATGCCGGCCGTCATTTTCATCATCGTGGTCTTCTACATTGCCTTCATTCGGCGCGTATTGCTGACGCCGATGCGCACGCTCATCCGCGGCATGCAGCGCATCTCGCACGGCGATCTCGATACGCGCATCGAGCTCAACGCATCCAACGAGTTCAATTACATGAACTTCGCGTTCAACAATATGGCCGAAGAGATCAAAACGCTCAAAGTGTCGGTGTACGAGGAGCAGCTGCGCGTGCAGCTCGCGGAGATGAAACAGTTGCAAATGCAGATCAATCCGCATTTCTACAGCAACAGCCTGAATTTGATCAGCGGTCTGGCTCAGCTCGGGGATCAGGAGTCCGTGCAGCACATGACCCAGCTCCTCGCGCGCTATTTCCGCTATGTGACGGCGAGCAGCAGGACGGTGCTGACCTTGAAGGAAGAACTGGACCATATCCGGGACTACCTCACGATCCAGCAGTATCGCTATCCGGACATTCTGTCGTTCGACATCTCCATGCCTCCCGAACTCGGCAGCGCGTCCGTGCCGCCGCTTACCCTCCAGCCGTTCGTGGAAAACGCGATCATCCACGGCTATCAGAAGAAAACGAAGTCCTTCCGCATCCTGATCACGTGCGGCACCGAACATACGGCGGACGGCGGCAAAGCTCGTCGTCGTCACGCTGGAAGACAACGGCATCGGCGTGGAGCCCGCGAAGCTGGCCGCACTGCGCCAGAACGTCTCGGATGTGTCCCGTGCTGCCGGCGAGAGCCGTCATCTGGGCATCTGGAACGTGTACCGCCGGCTCAGCCTGATGTTCGGCGAACGGCAGGCATCCATCGACTTCGAATCCGTTGATACGGGCGGCCTGAGGGTTATGGTCCGCTTTCCGTACAAAACCGCCTAGGCGCCGCGTTCAGGCTCAGCGGCAACGAAAAAAGCCGGCTCGGGGAGCCGGCTTGCGATACGGATCGGATGCGGATATGCGGTTCGATTCGACCGGGTGGTGACGAGCAGGCGAACAGACGAATGCGGGGTTACAGTTCCCGGATAAATCCGCCGCACGACTCGCGGAAGATGAACGGCGTCTCGAACACGACCGATTTCGGGCCCACCCCGGGATCCTGGATCAATCCCATGACGAGCCGGATGCAGGCCGCCGCCATTTCTTCCACCGGCAGTTTGACCGTCGACAGCGACGGGACGCTGTACTTCTCGGCCTCGTGATCGCCGTAGGTCACGATCTCCAGATCATCCGGAATGCGGATGGAGGCGCGATGGAAGACGGGCAGGGCGGCAACCGCCATGATGCCGATCGGGAAGAACATGGCCGTCGGCACCCTGCCTCCCCCTTCCACGATCCGCCGGGCGGCGCTGTTGCCGCCTTCCATCGACATCGGGGCGACCTGAATGTGCCGATCCTCGATTTCCAGCCCGTACCTGCCGCACGACTCGACGAATCCCCGGTAGCGCAGATTGTTCTCCGCATTCACCAGATGTTCAGGGACGATCATGCCGACTTTCTTGTGGCCGCGGTTCGCGAACAATTCCGCCACCTTGCGGCCGATCTCGTAGGAGTCGACGTAGACGCAGCTGTAGACGCTGCTCTCGCGGTTGAACAGCACGGTCGGCACGTTGCACCGGTTGCTTTCCAGGTAGCGCTGTTCCTCCGCGGAGACGCCCGTAATGATCGCGCCGTGGTACATGCCGCTGTCGCACATCTCTTTGATCTTCTCGACATGGCCGCGCTTGTAAGGCTGGATCGACATTTCGAACGCATATTCCTGCTCCAGAATCGGGCTCTGCGCGCCCGTGAAGAACCGGCCGAGCAGTTCCGGAGCCAGATCGGAAGGCCAGAACGTGGCGATGGCCGGAATGTTGCGCGTGCCCGATTGCCGGAGCCGCCTGGCCGAAATATTGGGCAGATAGCCGAGCCCCTGCGCGGCTTCCAACACCCGCTGCTGCGTCTTCTTCGAAATCCGCATCTCATCGCCGCGGCCGTTCAGCACGATGGATACGGTGCCGACCGAAAGCTTCGTCCGCTCGGCAATTTCTTTGATCGTCGACATCCCCATCCGTCCCATTCCATTCGTGTTACCCCTTTTATAAGGAATGGCATGCGAGATGTCAAGAATGTCGTCAGGATTTGGCCAGGCGGATCACGTTCCACGACAACTTTTTCGTGAGCGCCGTCACCTTCCCGCCGTCCATCCGGGTACCGGCGTTCGGTCTCGGGATGATCGCATCCGGCTGGTCGTGGCTGTTCCCTTTTGTCAGATCGTCCGTGTACATTTCGAGATGCTCGACGAGCCTGTACCCCTCGAATCCTCTCACATCCAGCTCGACCGCGATATCGTGCTCGACCGAACGGTTGATCAGGAAGACGACGGCTTCGCCCTTCTCCTCATGGTGAACGGCGGCTGCTTCAATCGCCTGCACGTTCTCGTAAGCGTGGCATTGGTTCGATCCGGACAGCGCGAACTGCTCCGTATTGAACGTCGGGCCGTCGACGACGGGCAGGATCGACATGCCGCCGCGGGCCAGCCGGTTCAATTGATAAAAGGGGTAATAGGTTGCGTTCTTCCATACGTGCTTGCTGTCAAACGCGATCGCGTTCCGCAGTCCGCCGGTCATGCAGGCGATCTTGATCCGGTCCGCATGGCGCAGGAACGTGAGCAGCACCGACGACATCGCGAGGGCGGTCAGCATCTGATGGTTGTGGAACCGTGCCGTGTTTCCGGCCTCCTCCCCGTTCAGCCAATCCAGCGGATTCTTGAAGACGTTCTCGCGCGGCGCGAACTGGAAGTAGCTCTTCGAGACGTCATGCCATCCCCTGCGGCCGAAGGGCACCTCGACCTGTCTGCCGAAATGGGCGCCGTATTCGTCGAAAGAAATGTACATTTTCTTGGGCGTGCGGATCTTGGTCTGGATGTAGTCGCAGATGGCGATGGTCGTCCGGATGTAGTCCTCGAAGACGGACGAAATGTTGAGCAGGTTGGCGATATCGCCCTCCGGCACGGAGTGGTAATGGTGCAGCGACACGTAATCGACCGATTCGTAGCATTGCTCGAGAGCCGCCATCTCCCATTCGGGAAAATGTTTGTGATGGTCCGAAGTGCCCGCAAAAACCGTCTCCGCCTTGTTGTCGATCCACTTGATCACCTTGGAAATCTCGTGGGTGCGGATGCCGAAGCCCACGGGATCTTTCTCCCAGGAGCCGATCTGCCAATGACCGTCCATTTCGTTGCCGAGGTACCACGTCTTGATCGGCCATGGATCGGGATGGCCGTGCTTCCGCCGCAGCTCCGACCAGTAGGTGCCGCCGGGATGAACCGAGTACTCGACGAGCTGCGCGGCGCTCTTGATGCCTTCCGTGCCGAGATTGATCGTGTACATCGGCTCCGTGCCCGCGCGCCGGGTCCATTCCAGATATTCGTTGTGGCCGATGATGTTCGGCTCGATCTGGAACCACGCCAGATCGAGCTGCGCCCGGCGCTGCTCGAGCGGTCCGATGGACCCTTTCCAATCCCAGCCCGATACCCAGTTGCCGCCGGGAAAACGAAGCGCGGGAAGGTCGAACTCCCGGACGGCGTCCAAGATGTCTCTGCGGAACCCCATGTCGTCGGCGGTCGGATGATGGGGATTGTAGATGCCGCCGTAGACCCAGTTCCCGATCGGCTCCAGAAACGCGCCGAACAACCGCTTGTCCACAACGCCGATCTTGTACGACGGATGAACGGTGACGCTGGCCTTTTTGATCATGGTAACCCTCCAATCCTGGCTATGTCGTTTTAGCTTAAAATATGATAGCGCTTGCACCATAAGCTGTCAATCCATTTGGTTGACATGGAAGCTAGATTTCCTTACGATACTCTTGGAATAGCTAANACGATTTAGTGAACCGCGTGAATGAGTTCTCGGGAGGACGACTGCATGCCGACCGCCGGCTCCCCCGCTTCCGCCCGCCGCGCGCCGGCGGATCGGATCTGGACCGCTGATTTTGTGAAAGTGACCGCCGCAACCACGCTNGTTCGGANCTGCACGCAGGTGCAGATCGTGACGATGCCGCTCTTTTTCTATCATTTGGGCAGCAGCCATGCGCTCGCCGGCCTGTCGATGACCTTCTTCACGCTGGCCGCCCTCCTGACCCGTCCATTCATCGGCGTCTCGCTTGATGCGTACGGTCGGAAGCCCATTTTCCTCATCGGAACGGCCGTCTACATGATCTCGACCTTCCTGTACGGCTTTGTCGCGTTCATACCGGCGTTCATTTTGCTCCGCATTCTGCACGGCATTTCGTTCTCGGCCAGTTCGACCGCGTCCAGCACGATCGCTTCCGACGTCTTGCCGGAACGCCGGATGACGGAAGGTCTCGGCTACTTCGGCCTGTTCGGCACGCTGGCCATCGCCGTCGCGCCGACCGCCGCCTTGTCCCTTCTCGATACGTTCAGCTTCACCGTACTCTACAGTGCGACCGGGGCCGTGGCGCTGATCGCGCTTGTCATCGGGGCCGGAATCGATTCCGACAAGCGCAGGCGCAGCGACGGGTCGGCAGCCGGAGACGGCCGTCCGGCCGCCGATGCGCCGGGTGCGGCGAAGCCGCGGTGGATGATGCTGGAACCCCGGGCCGTCCGCCCGTCGGCCGTCGTCCTGTTCGTCTCGCTTTCGACCAGCTCGGTCACGGTCTTCCTCCCGACTTTCGCGATCAGCCGGAACATCGAAGGCATCGGGTTGTTCTATTTCGTCCAGGCCGCGGCGCTGGCTTTGTCCCGCTTCATCGTCGGCCGGTGGTCGGCGCGGTCGGGTCCGAATGCGATCGTCATCGTGAACCTGATCCTTCTGATCATCGCGCTCGCCGGCATCGGCTTCTCCCGCTCGCTGTGGGAGCTGCTGGGCTGGGCCGCCCTGTTCGGCTTCGCGAACGGCTGCCTGGTGCCGCAGCTCAATGCGATGGCCGTGACGAACGCGGACCCGGCGAACCGCGGCAAGGCGAACGCCACCTTCTACGTTGCGCTCGATTTCGGCATCGGGGTCGGCGCGGCCGGCTGGGGGCTGGCGCTGGAAGCGCTTGAGATGCAGTGGATCTTCGTGCTCGCGGCGTGTCTGCCGGTTGTCGCCATGGCGGTGTTCGGCATCCGAAGGGGGACGCGGACGGGTCAGGCATGCTAACCTGCAAACAACCGCTTGGTGTGCACATGCAGACGAAAATCCGCCCCGGCAACATGCCGTCCAGGGCGGACTGCAAGAATCGATATTACTTGCCAATCGTGTACGTATAAGTCTGAATTTCGCCGGTTTCGATGGATCTGCTCGTAAAATACAACGTGTTGCTTTCTTCTTTTTCCAGGTGCAAATCGAAGTAGTGGAGAAACTCATAGCTGTTGTAGCCCACGTTTTCGCTCGCAAGCTGATCTTCTTCGGAATAGAATTGCTGGTACAGCTTGACACCTTCCTGCTTGATCAGGTCAACAGGAATCAGATACGGCGTCTGGAAAGGCCTCACCAGCATGTACCGATCCGTCACTTTCTCAATCATCAGTCGGTCGTCCACGCCGGTCAATGCCTGAAGGTCGAGTTCTTTCACGATTTCTCCTTCGGCATCGACGATTTGAACCTGAATGCCGTCAGACAACACAGCATACCGATCGTACCGGCTCATATGCACCAACGAGTATATTCCGCTGTACTCCAGTTCAGCGTGATGCAATACCTGCCCGTCCTTCAGAAACACCCCGTGCACAACATAAATGCCGGTGAACCCGTGGACAACCAGATGGATAGACAACCATCGATTCGAACCGCTCATTTTTTCAGCTTTTATCGAACTGAAAGTCGGCTCCGTCCCGCTTCCGGCGAGGACTTTGAAGCTGCCAAGCTTGACCGGCGTCTGGCCTCCAATGCTGCGGTATAGTTCGCCCTTCAAATGATCGAACCAGTACATTTCCTGATCGACCAATGCGGAGATAAAAGGCGAATTGTCCTTGATCACGACGGTTCTTGTTTGCTCGTCCCACACGGCCTCGCCGTCAAACCACTCCGCAACGAAGCGGACGGGAACATAGCGGCGCTGATTGTGAATCTTGAGAGGCGTATCCAGCGTGCGGGCTTGACCGTTGAGCCAGGCCGTGTTCGTCCGGGTGGAAAGCACCAGCTCCCGGCCAGGCTGAATGAAGGTCGCGGTTTTCCGCTTCTCGTCCCAATGCACCTTCAGCTGCAAGATGGCGGCAAGATGTCGGAGCGGCAGGTAGGCTCGGCCGTTCTCGATGATCCCCTCTTGCTTGATATCCGGAAACTCTGAAACGAACCTGGATTTGACTTGAATATTCACGGTCCGGCCGGCTTCCGCCTGCGCGGAGGGCAGCGTCGAAAACGTCAGACATGCGATCAAGGCCAGGGACAACACCAATCGAACTTTTCTCATCGCCAAAACATTCCTCGCGAACCGCACCACAGACTCCCTCCAACTCGTGAATCAGATCTGCATTTATGGAGCCGAGCCGACGCTGCCGACATACCAGAACGGCCCCTTCTTTTTTACATAGAATACACTTAACTCATCGCGGGTCATCCGATCCTCGTAGCCGGAAACGTCGTAAAGATGCCCGTATTGCAGATCATACCGCTCCATGTCTGTAATTTTCGACGTGAAGGCGCTGATCGGGTGAAGATGAAGCACCATGTATCTTCGGATTGCCCCTTCGGGAGAGAAGAAGCTGGCCATCCAGAGCAGAATGACAACAATGGCGGCTGCGATGAGCACGTACCTTTTTCG
>NICF_comb_assmDRAFT_10002225_pt1 | contig 14860 bp, 11 predicted proteins | sample NewIslPassag4_SG_FD_11279 | JGI IMG/M metagenome (IMG submission 11279) | reverse complement strand
CGGGTGCGGATGCGGCCGGCGAATTGGAAGCCGAGCCGCCCGAACAAGCCGCAAGCACCAACACCAAAAGCACGGAAACGATCGCCGCGATTTTTTTCATCACATTCCCCTCCCAAAATTCCTTGGCAATGTTTTGGCAAGGAAAGTATAGTTGAACCTCCGGGGAATGTAACCGTTTTCAAAATAAGGTGCATATCGTCCTTTTTGAACATTTCGTTCATTTTGTTCATCAAACATCCCGAAACGATCCGGCTCGCAAAAAGCCGAAAGCCCCGGACGATCCGAGGCCGCATTACACATTTGAAGCCTGCGCCAGCTGCGCTTTCCACTTCTCCAGCGCTTCCAGCTTCAGATCAATATATTTCTGGTACGTGTCGATGTATGCCTTCGGCTCCTTCGGGTTGGCGAGCCGCGTGATGGCGCCGCTTTGCGGGTCCACCCACTTGCTCGTGGCGCCGCAGCCGAGGCCGACGATGGACTGCATCTCCTCAATGATCAGAATGTTGTACAGGCTGTCCTTGCCGGGCAGCGCGTAGCCGACGTTCTCCAGATTGCCGAGGATGTTTTTTTGCCGGTACAGGTAATACGGCGCATAGCCGTGCCGCTCGGTCCAAGCCGTCGCCTCCGCCATCATGCGGCGGATTTCCTCCCGCGAGGCCACCTTGTACTTCTCTTCGCCGCGGTGCTGCGTCATTTCGGAGGCCCGCTTGAAGCTGAGCGTATGGATCGTCAGCGACTCGGGCATCAGCTTGGCCGTCTCCGCCAGCGTGTGGGCTAATTCCTCCGGCCCTTCTCCGGGCAGCCCGATGATCAGGTCCATGTTGATGTTGTCCATGCCGCACGCCCGCGCCAGCCTGAATTTCTCCACCGTCTCTTCCACCGTGTGATGGCGGCCGATTGCATCCAGCGTCCGCTGGATATACGTTTGCGGGTTGATGCTGATGCGATGGATATTCCATTTTTTGAGCACGGCCAGCTTCTCCGGCGTGATCGTGTCCGGGCGCCCCGCTTCCACCGTCACCTCGCGGATGGAGCCGGCATCCGGAAACGAGGCGTGCATCTCCGCATACAGCGCGTCCATCTCTTCCGCGCTGATGCTGGTGGGCGTGCCGCCGCCAAAGTATACGGTGGTAATGCGCACGCCGTTATCCTTAAGCCACCTGCCGATCACCCGCATTTCCTCATGCAGGCCGTGCAGAAAACCGGCCACCGAGCCCTGCCGCCCGCCGATGTCGTAGGCGGGAAACGTGCAGTAGGCGCACTTGGTCGGACAAAACGGAATGCCGATATAGACGCTCACTTCCCGGCACAAGTCATACAAATCCGGCAGCGCCCGAAGCTGGCGGTCGACGATCCGCTCCATGAGCGCGATTTTCTCTTCCGTCACAAAATACTCTTCCCGCAGCATGCGGCGAATCTCTTGCCGCGGCAAGCCTTTCCTAAGGCCGTCATGAAACAGCTTCGTCGGACGTACGCCGGTGAGAATCCCCCACGGTTGCACGATGCCCGTATGCTGCTGCAGGACATCGAGCAGCGCGCGGCTTGCGGCCAGCCGCACCATTTTGCGCCGCTCTTCCCCGTTCATGTCTTCTTTAAGCGGGGCGCTGTGCCGGGCGCGCTTGCGGCTTGGTCCCGCGATCAGTTCTGCGGTGGCCGCGGCGGAAGCGCCCGCATCTTCCCAATCCAGCAGCACTTCCACGTCCGCGCCGGTCCTTCGGTCCGGCCCGACGGAAACTTGCCTTGCATCAAAAAAAAGCGCCGCGATATGAAAGAGCGACCGCTCAAAGGATGAATCGGCCGCCGTCAGATGAATGTTCACCGGTATGGTACCCCTTTCCGGCATGACGTCTTTAAAAGGTTACCCCCGCCCGCCGGGCAGGGGACGCCTGCCGCCCCGAAAACTTTCCGCAGCTTCCCCGGCGGGCGCGTCGCCCAGCTCCGCCGGGGCCAATTCCATATAAAACAGGGCTTCCCTGCGCTCGGGGCTCAAGGACTCCCTCGTCATTTTCCCCATTTTGGTTTCTTTGCGGGACTGCCGCATGCCAGTTCATCCTTTCCTGCCCGCCAATGGGGCGATCCTGGCATGTAGTGTTGCCGGCATCCGGCGGATTCAACCGCGCCCTGCGCCGCCCGTATCCCTCCTTTAGCCGGCTTCGTCCCGCGCGCGGACCTTATGTCAGGCCCGGCTGTCCAAGATGAAAGTCACGGGGCCGTCGTTGACCAGCGCCACCTGCATCATCGCGCCGAAACGGCCGGTTTCGACTTTCAGCCCCCGTTCACGCAAGAGGGCGTTGAACTTCTCGTACATGCCTTGCGCGATCTCCGGCCGCGCCGCGTCGGTAAAGCTGGGCCTGCGTCCTTTGCGGCAGTCGCCGTACAGCGTAAACTGCGACACCGACAGGACGGCGCCGCCGACATCCGTGACGGACAGGTTCATTTTGCCTTCGCTGTCCTCGAAGATCCGCAAGGAAGCCAGCTTGTCCGCCATCCACACCAGGTCGGCCTCTTCGTCCTCCCGGCCGATGCCCACAAGCAGCAACAGACCCTTGCCGATTTGTCCCACCACTTCGCCGTCCACGGTTACGCGCGCCTCGGCGACCCGCTGCAACACAACTTTCAATGTGCCAACCCCCGGTTTTGCCGCATGTTTTTGATGCTTCGTTTATTGCATGATTCTTTGCACGGAGAAAATGTCTTTCACCCGTTTGATCTTGTCGACGACCGACTGCAGATGCTCCTTGTTCCGGATCAGGATCGTGATGTGGATGTTCGCAATCTTGTTTTTGTCCGTGCGCCCCGACACGGCCGAAATGTTCGTCTTGCTTTCGGAGACGGCCTGCAGCACCTCGTTGAGCAGCCCGCGCCGGTCGTGGCCGAGCACTTCGATTTCGACGCTGTAACTCGCATCCGCCGTCTCTTCCCATTCCACCTCGATGACGCGCTGGGCCTCCTCACCGTCCGTATGGGCCGGGATGTTGGAGCAGTCCGTCCGGTGCACCGATACGCCGCGGCCGCGGGTGATGTAACCGATGATTTCGTCTCCCGGGACCGGGTTGCAACAACGGGCAAAGCGCACCAGCAGGTTGTCCGCGCCTTTGACCCGAATGCCGTGGCTGGGCCGTTTTCGGACCGTTTCGGCTGCGCCCGTGCCCGGCGGCTTGATTTCTTTCACTTCCGTCGTCAGCTGCACCTGCTGCGCAATTTCCGCTTCTTTGCGCAGCTTTTCCGTCAGTCTCGTGCACACCTGCGCCGCCGTGATGCCGCCAAGCCCGATGGCCGACATCATGTCCTCGATGTCGTTGAAGGAAAACTTCTTGGCGACCTCGAGCAATTTTTCGTCCGTCATCCACTCCGCGGGCTCCGCGCCGATGCGCTTCAGCTCACGCTCCAGGAGTTCCCGTCCTTTGGCGATGTTTTCCTCGCGCTTTTCCCGCTTGAACCATTGCCGGATTTTGGCCCGGGCATGGGAGGAATGGACGATTTTGAGCCAGTCCTGGCTCGGCCCATAGGAATGCTTGGAGGTAAGGATTTCGACGATGTCCCCGGTTTTCAGCTTGTAATCGAGCGGCACGATCCGCCCGTTCACCTTGGCGCCGATGGTCCGGTTGCCCACCTCGGTGTGGATGCGGTAGGCAAAATCGAGCGGCACGGACCCTGCGGGCAGCTCGAACACTTCCCCTTTGGGCGAGAAAACAAACACGAGGTCGGTGAAAATGTCCATCTTGAGCGATTCCATGAACTCGGCCGCGTCCCGCGTTTCCTTCTGCAGCTCGAGGATTTCGCGGAACCAGTTCATCTTCTCGCCGAAGCTGCCGGGCGTCACCTGCTGGGTGCCGTCCTTGTATGCCCAGTGGGCCGCGATGCCGTATTCGCTCGTGCGGTGCATCTCGTACGTGCGGATCTGCACCTCGGTGGGCTCGCCGTTGGGGCCCACGATGGTCGTGTGCAGCGACTGGTACATGTTGGGCTTCGGCATCGCGATGTAATCTTTGAAGCGCCCCGGCATCGGTTTCCACAGCGTATGAATGATGCCCAGCGTGGCGTAACAGTCCTTGACGTTTTCCACCAAAATGCGAATCGCCAGCAAATCGTAGATTTCGTTGAACTGCTTGTTTTTGGTGGTCATTTTCTTCCAAATGCTGTAGATGTGCTTCGGCCGGCCGCTGATCTCGCCCTTGATGCCCATTTCGTCGAGCTTTTCTTTGATTTTCGCGATCAGTTCGTTGATGTACTGCTCCCGTTCGGCGCGCTTCATTTTCATCAAGTGGGCGATGCGGTAATACTGCTGCGGATTCAGATACCGAAGCGCAATGTCCTCCATCTCCCACTTGATGGCGCTCATCCCGAGGCGGTGCGCAATCGGGCAGTAAATTTCCAGCGTCTCGTGGGCAATCCTGCGCTGATTTTCTTCCGACTGATATTTGAGCGTCCGCATGTTGTGCAGGCGGTCCGCCAGTTTGATCAGGATAACGCGGATGTCGTTGGCCATCGCCACGAACATTTTCCGGTAGTTTTCGTTTTGCTGCTCTTCCTTGGACCGGAATTGGATCCGCTCCAGTTTCGTCAGCCCGTCGACGATGCGGGCCACCGTCTCCCCGAAGCGTTCCCGCAGCGCATCCAGCGTCACCTTCGTATCCTCGACGACATCGTGCAGCAGGGCGGCCTGGATCGTGACGACATCCATCTGCATGTCCGCCAAAATTTTCGCTACCGCCACAGGGTGCTCGATGTAAGGCTCGCCGGATTTGCGCACCTGCCCGCGATGCGCTTCCTCCGCATACTCGTAAGCGTCCCGAACGCGCTTCAAATCCTGTTCCTTCATGTAGGTTGAAGCCTTTGCGAGAAGCTCATCGATGCCCATTTTCCGATTCCTTTCCACCCGGCTCCCCGCCGTGTTCCTATAAGGAGATTATTCTTTTAATTATGACGCGTTGAGCGGGGGACCGTCAACCGTCTGACAGCCAATTTTGCCCGCGCGAAAAATGAACATTTTTTTGCAATTTTGCGCTTTTTGGAAACCTTTCACATTTTCAGCGCCTGACAAAAGCTGTAATATGGGGAAGAATTGGATCAGACGCAAATGTCGGGAGGTTTTTCGTTTGAAAAAGCAATACGATGTGCATGAACGGCCGCCCCTTGGCCAAAGTTTTCTGCTAAGCCTGCAGCATCTGTTCGCGATGTTCGGCGCGACGGTCCTTGTGCCGACGCTTCTCGGCGTGGACCCGGCCGTCTGCCTTCTGATGAACGGCATCGGCACGCTATTGTACATCTGGATCTGTAAAGGCAGAATCCCTGCCTACCTGGGCTCCAGCTTCGCCTTTATTACGCCGGCGGTATATGTTATCGGCACGGCGGCTGCGCCAAACCTGGGCTATCCGGCGGCGCTCGGCGGGTTTATCGTCGCGGGCCTGGTGTTTATGCTCGTCGCGTTCATCGTGCAGCTGGCCGGACGCAAATGGCTCGATGTGGTGTTCCCTCCGGCGGCCATGGGCGCCATCGTTACGGTCATCGGACTTGAGTTGATCCCGACCGCGGCCCAGATGGCGGGCTGGATCTCGGACGGTTCGGCGAACTGGCAACCGAATCCGAACGTCATTTTGCTGTCCACCGCCACGCTGCTCGTTACGGTGCTCGGCAGCGTGCTGTTCCGCGGGTTTTTGAAAATCATCCCGATTCTCGTGGGCATCGTCTTCGGCTATATTCTGGCGTGGGTAATGGGCATGGCGGATTTTGCCAAAGTGCAAGAAGCGAGTTTCTTCAGCGTGCCGACCTTCACCACGCCCGAATTCAACTGGGCCGCGATCATTACCATCGTGCCGGCGTCGCTCGTCGTCATCGCCGAGCATATCGGCCACCTGATCGTCACCGGCAACATCGTTGGCAAAGACCTGACCAAGGATCCCGGTTTGCACCGCTCCATGTTCGCCAACGGGCTTTCCACGTTCATTTCCGGTTTTGTCGGATCCACGCCGAACACCACCTACGGGGAAAACATCGGCGTGCTGGCGATCACCCGCGTATTTTCCGTGTTCGTCATCGGCGGCGCCGCGGTCATCGCCATCCTGCTTTCGTTCCTCGGCAAGTTTTCGGCGCTCGTTTCGTCCATTCCGACGCCGGTCATGGGCGGCGTGTCGCTGCTCCTCTTCGGGGTCATCGCCGCGTCCGGTTTGCGTATGCTCGTGGAATCCAAGGTGGACTATGGCCGGCCGGTGAACCTTCTCCTGACGACCGTGGTACTGGTGACCGGTCTTTCCGGCGTCAAAATCGTGATCGGCCAGTTTACGCTGGGCGGCATGGCGCTGGCCACGGTGGTGGCCATCGTGCTCAGCCTGCTGTTCAAGCTGTTTGAGATCGCGAAGCTGTCCAACGACGAGGGAGAGACGGCCGCCCATTGAATCCGCTCGTGGCGGCTCCTCAGGCGGACTGACGGATGCCTGCGAAAGGGCAGTTTGATGAAAGATCGGATCCGTAAGCGAACTGCCCGAATGTGGTGCATTTTTGCCTCACATTGTGCCCCATTTTCGCTGATCGTCCAAATATAGCGCATGAATGCCTTACATTTGACCACCTTTCATCAAACGGGTTAAATGTAAGGCATTTTTGCGCTACAGCTCCCCCGATGTCGGCCGAAAGACCAAAATATAAGGCATTTTTGCATCAGATGATCATGCGGGTAAGCTTTGATGCATACCCGGCGCAAAACAGGCCCATATTGACCCAGTTAGGTCCTTCGGTTCCTTCAGCAACACAAAGGCGCAGTTTCCGCCCCCACATCAGCGTGAAACTGCGCCGGATGACTTATGCTGTGAGCGCCTTGCCAAGCGCGTATTAATACGTGACCAGTGCGTGGACGTCGATGCCCTGCAGTTTCTCCCGTCCGCTCAGATAACCCAGCTCAATCAGGAAAGCGGCGCCGACCACTTCCCCGCCCAACTGGCGCACCAGGTCCACCGTCGCGGCCATCGTGCCGCCCGTGGCCAGGAGATCATCCGCCACCAGCACCCGCTGCCCGGGCACAATGGCGTCCTTGTGGATCGCCAGACGGTCTTCGCCGTATTCCAGCCCGTAGCTGACCTCGACCGTTTCCGCCGGCAGCTTTCCGCTCTTGCGGACCGGAACAAAACCGACGCCGAGCGCCAGCGCCAGCGGCGCGCCGATCACAAAACCGCGCGCTTCGGGACCGGCCACGAGGTCGATCCGCAAACCTTCGACCCTTTTTTTCAGTTCCTCGATGGCCGCCCGATACACTTCCCCTTTCTTGAGCAGCGTCGTAATGTCCTTGAAGCGGATCCCGGGCTGCGGAAAATCCGGAATCACCCGTATGTGTTCTTTAAAATCCATCGCTCGCCTCATGCCCTTTCTTATAGAGACTTTGTCCGAACCGATTATACACTTCATCCGCGCCCCTTGACCAGCTAAAGCTTGACGATGCATAACGCATCAGCCCGCCGCTCCTGGGCGCCCGCACCGGCAAGCGGCAAGATGCGCAGGCTTTAAGCACTGGCGTCAAGACCGCCGCCCAGAGCCCGCCCGGCCCATTCCTTCAGTTGCTCCAGCGGCCAGCCGGGGAAAGAGGCCGCTTCCGCCTGCCGCATGAGGCGGACGTAGCGCGCGGATTCCTCCAGCTTTCTTTTGGGCGGATTGGTTGCCATCACGCGCTCCGCCCCGCGGGCGTACACAAACCCGAGTTCCTCAAACACGTCCTGGATTTGCCTCACAACAGCCAGCGGCAACCCGCACCTTTCCGAAACCTGCCGGAGCACGCCTTCCGGGCCGTCCACCCAGCTTCCGTACTGTCGCAACAAACCGTACACCCGCACAAAATCGTCGCGGCTCAATATCGGCATGCCCGGTTGGGATGGCCGCTCGGGATCGGAAAACAGCACGACCGTCTCCCAGCCCGGCTCCGCTTTCAAAAGTTCCGCCAGTTGCTCCTGGTCTGCCGGATTGTCCGGCAGCCCGGCGAGCACCAGCGTCCGGAGCGACGGATGGCCCGCAGCGCCGCCCGCAGGCGCGGCGCCCGTTCTTCCCCCGCGTTCCGCGCCGCCCGGTCCTCCGGGCCCGTACAAACCGCCCGCTTCGCGGGCGACGGCAACCTCCTGCCGAAAAGCGCGCTCCGCCAGCGCGGCATATGTAAGCGTTTCGGCCCCTCGCAAATCCGGATGCCCCGCCGCTTTCTGCGCCGCCTCCGGCGAGGCGAACACCACCGTCAGACGCCCGGCATATTTTCGGGCCAGCTCGCTGAGCTCCTCCCAGACGCGGCCCGAGCCGCGCCGGTCCATCCACAGCCATTCGTCACTGTGCAAGTCCTCAATCGTAAACCGGACTTTCCGGCTCCCGTTCCATTCGTTGACGCCGATCTCGCCGATCATCGACAGGCTCCGCCCCGCGCCAAGGCGCTCGGCCAACTCGCCAAAGCCAAACCCGATCGCCTCCAGCATCCGCCCGGCTTGAGCCACCGTAATGCGCACATGCCGGCCATCCTTGCCGAGCAGGCGGCTTTCCCGCACCGTCACATCTTTCAAAATAAAGCGGGGCGCGGGAAAATCGCTGCCAAACGGCTCCAGCCGCATCAACGCTTCCGCCGCCTCCAGCGTCACTTCCTCCAGCGAACAGACAAGATCGGCCCGCTTTTTGGGCTGCCAGTCCTCCGGACGCATGCGCTCCATTGCAAAACGGTGCAGCCGCTCTTCCAATGCCGCGATATTTTCCGTCCGCAGCGTCATCCCGGCCGCCGCCGAATGCCCGCCAAAATGCTCCAGCAAATCCGCGCAAGCCGTCAAAGCCTCATGGATGTCAAACCCTTCAATGGACCGCGCCGAGCCCTTGCACAAGCCAGTGGCGGGATCTTCCGTCAGCACCACGGCCGGACGGTAATGCCGCTCCGTCAGGCGGGCGGCCACAAGCCCGGCGATCCCGGCATTCCAGCCGGCCTTGTTCAGCACCATGACGCCCGGCCCGAAGCCGCCCCACGCCGCTTTTTTCTCCTGCCACATCCGTTCGGCTTCCTCCGCCGTCAGATCCACCAGCCGCTGCCGCTCCGCATTCAGCCGGTCCAGTTCCCGCGCCAGATGCGCCGCTTCATCCGCGTCTTCCGTCACCAGCAGCCGGAGCGCCCCGTCCGCCCGCTCCAGCCGGCCGCCGGCGTTCAGCCGCGGCGCGATGGCAAAGCCGATCCTCCCGCTCGTCAGCTCTTCCGGCGGAAAACCGCTCACCTGGCACAGCGCGCGGATGCCGGCCGACGGATATTTCCGCAAGCGCGCAAGCCCCAGCCGAACGATCAGGCGGTTTTCGCCGGTGAGCGGCATCAAATCCGCCACCGTCCCGATGGCCGCCAGATCCGCCCATTCGTCCGGCCTCCGTCCCAGCAGCGCTTCGGCCAGGCGGAAAGCGACGCCCGCTCCGCACAGGCGCTTATACGGATAAGGGCAATCCTCCTGCATCGGATTGACCAGCGCCACGGCTTCCGGCAGCACGGCCGGCGGCTCGTGGTGGTCCGTGACGACCACATCGATGCCGAGCCCTTTGGCGTACGCGATCTCCTCCACGGCGCTGATGCCGTTGTCCACGGTCACGATCAGCGACACGCCCGCTTCCTTGGCCGCGTCAATCGCCCGCATGTTCAATCCGTAACCTTCCAGGTTCCGGTGGGGGATGTACGTATCAAAATCGGCGCCCAGCTGCCCAAGCAGCTTGGTCATGATGGCGGTGGCGGTCACGCCGTCGGCGTCATAATCCCCGTATACGCGAATCCGTTCCCCGCTCCGGATGGCCCGCCTGATCCGCTCCACCGCTTCCGCCATGCCCTTCATCCGCATCGGGTCGCCAAACTGCCCTTCTTCGGCGGGCTTCAGCAGCATCCGCACTTCCTCTTCCGGCCATCCCCTGGCGGCCAGCACGCGGGCCACGAGCAGCGGAATGCCCAGCTCTTCGGACCAGCGCCGCGCCAGCGCCTCATCGGGCTCTTGCCACTTCCACAAAAAACGGGCCGGAATCATGCCGGCTCATCCCCTCCCGCAAAAAAGAAGTTCCGCCCTCCTTAAGAAAGCGGAATCGGTTATTGCAGCAGCGTGGACCATTCTTCGTCCCGCCAGTTCGTTTTGTACGGAAAACCCGGATCGTACGGCTCCACCTGCACCACGACGTCCGTGACGTGCAGAAAACGGCGCGTCAAATGCCGCCGGACCCGCATCGCGATGTCGTGGCCTTCCGCCACGCTGATGCGCGGATTGACCCGGATCACGGCCGTGACCGTCACATAGTGGCCCTGCTCCTTCACATGGATCCGGTCCACGTCCACCACGCCTTCGACGCATTGCACCGCCTCCCGCAGCGCCTGCGTCTCCATTTCGTGAGGGCTTTCATTTTTGGTCTGGCTGAATACGCTCCGAATCATCTTGTAGCCGATGCGAAGCACCAGGAGCGAAACGATGATGCCGGCGGCCGGATCAAGCGCATACAAGGCCGGCAATCCCAGCTGCGCGCCGGATGCGGCGCCCAGCACGCCTGCCAGCGCCGTCAGCGAAGCCAGCCGATCGGAAGCCAGCTCGCCCGCCGGCGACGGCCGGATGCCGAGGCGCTGATCCCTTCTGCGCTTATGCAGCATCAGCATTTCCCTGAGCAGCATGCCCGCCGCAATGACGGCGGCCGCGCTCAGCCCCGGCGCTTCTTCGGAACCGGCGGCCAGATCCAGCGCGCTGCGGAATCCCATTTCCAGGCCCATCACCAGCAAAACGGCCGAAAATACGACGGAAGCGGCGGCTTCCGCTTGGGCTTGCGGCTTTTGGCGGGCGCTCCGGTAAGTGAGATAAGAGGTAAAAGCGCTGGCGCCCGATGCGGCGCTGTGGCATGCGTCCGCCATGAGCCCCGTGCTGCCGGTCAGCCAGCCGGCCATTCCCTTGATCGCGGACAGGCCGAGCAGCCCGCATGCCGAAACGAGACATCCGCGTTCTGCCTGAAGCGCACGCTGCCTCTTTTTCACCTGAGCCACTCCTTTGTCCGTCCTTTCATTGCCGAAATCCCAAACCTCGATCATGCCGCGGCGGTCATGGCGCGCTCGGCGCCTTGACGGCCTTTTTCGTTTTCGGGGCAAACTTGCTGCGGAAAAACACCCACAGCGGGCTGGCGATGAAAATCGAGGACAGGGCGCCGAAAACGAGCCCCAGAATCATCGCCAGCGAGAAAAGGCGAAGCGATTGGCTGCCGAAAATGAACAGGCATACGGCAGCAATAAGCGTCGTCAGCGCGGTCGTGATTGAACGCGTCAGCATCTGCCAGATGCTCGTGTTCACAAGAAATTCCAGATCGGCGCGTTTCTTGATTTTGGCAAAGCGCAGGTTTTCCCGGATCCGGTCAAAGATAACCACCGTATCGTTCACCGCGTAGCCTACGATCGTCAGGATCGCGATGATGAACGTCAGATTGACTTCCAGACGGAAGATGGAGAAGATGCTGACCACAAGAAATGCAACCTGCAGGAGCGACAGCACCGCCGCCAGGCCAAACCGCCATTCGAACCGGATGGCCATGTAGATGACGATGCCGACGCTCGCCAGCGCGATGCCGGTCAGCGCCTTCCATTGCTGCTCGCGGGCGATGTCCGCATCCACGATGTTCACTTCATAGGTGGCGCCGTCGTCGAACTGGGCGCTGAACTTCGTTTTCAGGTCCAGTTCCTGCTGTTCGGTCAGCGCGTCCTTGAACCGCACCGACAGGCGGTTTGGGGATGCGGTGAGCGTATTTTCCCCGTATTCGTCGAAAAACGCCTTGGCGTCCTCGCTTGCCACCTGTTTGGATGTCGTAACATCCACCACCGTGCCGGAGCTGAAATCGATCCCGTAATTGAGCCCGAAAATCGACAGCGAGAGCACGCCCAGCACGAGGATGATGGCGGAGATGAGGAAAGCCGTTTTGCTCGCCTTCATGAAATTGAACTTTGTCTCATCATATTCAGAGCGCACGGACTTCACTCTCCTTCACGCCATAGTAGCCGAGCTTGGAAAATTTGCCGCTCAAGACGAGAAGGCTTAAGAGAAGCCGCGGGAAGAACACGTTGGTCAAAATGTTGATCACGATGCTCCACAGATGCACGATGGCAAAGCCCCGCACGGCGCCCTGGCCCATGAAATACAGCGAGAAACCCGCGATGATGTTCGTCGCGTGGGCGTCGATGATGGCGCGGAAACTGTGCTTGGAGCCGGCGCGGAAAGCCGACGGCAGCGACTTGCCGCTTCTCAGCTCGTCCTTCATGCGCTCGGCCATCAGGATGTTGGAGTCCACCGCGATGCCGACGCCCAGCACGAAAGCCGCAATACCCGGCAGCGTGATGGTGGCATCCATCAGGTACAGAACGCCGAGCAGGAGCCAGACGTAAACGAAAACGCAAATGCTGGCCACAAAACCGGGCAGCCGGTAAAAACCGATCAGAAAGATCATGATCAGCACCGACGCGATGACGCCGGCCCGCAGCGTCTGCTCCAGCGATTTCAAGCCGAGCGTCGCGCCGACGCTCTGCGTGTATTTTTCGGTCAGCTTGAGCGGCAAGGCGCCCATGTTGATGATCTCCGCCAGTTCGCGAGCTTCTTCCAGGGATTCTTGCCCCTCGATCACGGCCGAGCCGTCCGTGAGCGGCACCCGAACCACCGGCGCGCTGATGAGTTCGCCGTCCAGCATGATGGCCAGCGGTTGGTTAAGCAGGCGCGTCGAAACTTCCGCCAGCTTGTTTTTGTCCTTGACCTGGATGGCCACCACGGGGCGTCCCATTTGATCCAGTTCCACCCGCGCCGCGCCTTCCACAAAGTCGGAACCCATCAGTTCCACCTTGCAGAAATCCGTGGGGCTGGCGCAGCCTTCCGCACTGCGGAATTCCAGGTTGGCGGGGCGCTTCATGAGCTCGCGCAGCTTGGCTTCATCCGCGACACCGGCGATCTTGACGCGGATGCGGTTGGTTCCTTCCGTCGTCACCTCCGGCTCGCCGACGTTGTTCTGGTTCGCCCGCTTTTCCAGGCTGAGCGCCGTCTGTTTCAACGCGGCGGGCGTGATGGTGCCCCCCTCATACAAAGGCTCCGCTTCATACAGAACTTCAAAGCCGCCTTTCAGATCCAGGCCGAGCTTCGTCCCGTTCAAGAGGCCGGGAGCCGTAAATGCGATGACGCCGAACGTCACCGCGACGACCAGCAAAAACGCAATCAGCCGTTGCATGTCCTGATGGTCCGTCCCCTTTCGATTCTCAATGTTCCTATTATACCTGCGTGTCCAAATGGAAGTCAAAACGGCCCCCGCCAAAGGACATCGGGGGCCGCCACGTTCATTTGCGCAGGTCGCCGCGGTACATGTTCAACGTGATATGGTTCATAAATTGGTTGACTTTCAGGGACAAAATGTCGTTCACCACAGCGTACAAGGGCGGGAATCCCGTTTTGTGGTATTTGTCGCTGACGCATTCCCAGATGTCCTGTCCGCTGACGTTCTCATAACCGAGCAGTCTGAACTCTTCCGCCTTGCTTTCGCATAGCTCTTCCACCATCTTGTTCAAATCTTCCTCGCTGAGCGCCTCCGGCTCATCCGCCTCGCTCGCCGCCGTGCCGGACGCCGGAAGATCCTCATCGCGTTCGTCTTGAGCCGCCGGCGCTCCCACTACGCCGGTTTCCTCCATGCGCGCACCTCTCCTTTCCCATGCTGTCTGTCGTATTAGGTTCTCTAATCTCCCCCCAAATTCCTTCCGGACATCCAAATTTGCATGAAGCCGGACAAGTCCCGCATACAAATCAGTGAACCGCTCTGGTGGGAGGGACGCCGCGTGTCCATGCGCAAACAAACCTTCATACAAGGCGCCATGATCCTGCTGGCCGCAGGCCTCGTCAACCGGCTGCTCGGCTTTATCCCCCGCATCGCGCTGCCGCGCATGATCGGCGCCGAAGGCGTCGGCCTCTATCAATTGGTCTATCCTTTTATGATCGTTCTGATTACGGTCATTGCGGGAGGACTTCCCCTGGCGGTGGCCAAGCTGGTGGCGGAGGCGGAATCGCGGGGCGACCGGGCGGCGGTGAAGCGCATCGTCCGAAGCGCCATGACGATCTCGGTTTCCGCCGGCATCATCGCGGCGGCCGCGTGCGTGAGCCTGGCCGGCTGGATATCCGGCGGCATCATGCCGGATGAGCGCGTGCGCTCCGCTTTTTTGACCATGATTCCCGTCCTTCCGCTGGTGTCCGTCTCGTCGGTCTGGCGCGGCTATTTCCAAGGAAAGCAAAACATGATTCCGTCGGCCGTATCGTCCATCACGGAAACGTTGGTCCGCATCGTCTTCACGCTGCTGCTCGCCGGCCTGCTCATGCCCCGCGGCCTGGAAGCGGCGGCGGCGGGCGCCATGGCCGGCGTCGTCTGCGGCGAACTGGCCAGCCTCCTCGTGCTGTGGCACCAGGCGGTCCTGGAACGCAGGCGGGAAAAGACGGAACCGCCTTCTCCGGACGCCGGTCTCCCCGAAACCCATAAACCCTTGGCGGCCGGAGGGCCTGCCGGTGCCAGCCCGCATGTTGCAGAAGGCAAATCCGAATCGTCCGATGAACGCGGCACTTACCGGCGCCTGCTCGGCATCGCCGTTCCCGTCACCGGCAGCCGGCTCGTCGGTTCCCTGTCATACCTTTTGGAATCCATCTTCACCGCCAAAAGCCTGGCGGCGGCGGGGCTGGCCGCCGGCGTGGCGACGGCCCAGTACGGCCTTTTGCAGGGCATGGTCATTCCGCTGATTACCTTGCCCGGCGTCCTCACTTATTCCCTTGCGGTATCCCTCGTACCTTCGCTGTCCGAGGCGGGGGCCCGCCGCGACTGGGAAACGATCCGCAAGCGGCTGCACCAGTCCCTT
>NICF_comb_assmDRAFT_10002222_pt1 | contig 14867 bp, 10 predicted proteins | sample NewIslPassag4_SG_FD_11279 | JGI IMG/M metagenome (IMG submission 11279) | reverse complement strand
GGGCCGCGGCGGCCAGGCGACAGGGCCGGTCGGGCCGGCAACCGGCGTGCCGGGTGTGGAGCGGCGCGGCGGGCAGGCCGAAGACTGGCGGCCGGGCGACCGGGTGTACCACCGGGTGTGGGGCGAGGGGACCATCGTCAGTTGCGAGACGTCGGCGGGTGACATCGTGCTGACGGTGGCCTTTCCGGGGCAGGGGATCAAGAAGCTGCTGGCCAGCGTAGCCCCGTTGGAGCGGGTCGGTTCCCGGGATTCGTAGCAGTTGTCCCGCCCGGTTTCACGGGGAGACAAGGGGTGGCGCCGCTAGAGCACGCGGGCACGCAGCCAGCGCCACAGGGCGCCCAGCGGCGTCCAGCGCGGCACGTCGGCCTTGGCCACCAGCGGCACCAACTGCAGCCGGCGGCCGTCCGCGCCCGTCACTTCCAGCCGGCCGACCACCTGACCCGCGGCGATGGGTGGGCGCACGTCCTCGAGGACCAACTGTACCTGCAGCCGGTTGATGTCCGCATCCCGCGCCACCACGCGGAAATCGCCGTCCACCGCCGCCTCGAGGGGCGCTAGGCCCCCGGGCACCCGCACCCGGGCCAGGACGCTGCCGTGGGACGCCAGGGTGAGCAGGTGGAAGCGGTCAAAGCCGTATTCCAGCAGCCGGACGGCGTCGCCGTAGCGGTCGGGGCTGGCCAGGACCACGGCGATCAGGCGCATTCCCGACCGGGAGGCGGCGGCAACCAGGCAGTAGCCGGCGCCGCTCGTGGTGCCCGTCTTGACGCCCTCGATGCCTTCAAAGGCCCACAGCAGCTGGTTGGTGTTGCGCCAGGTGCGGCTGATGCTTTGCGGCTGGAACACCGGCGTGCGCACGATCTGGCTAAACGTGGGAAAGAGCATCGCCGCGCGGGCCAGGATGGCCAGGTCGTAGGCGGTGGAGTAGTGGTCCGGGGCATCCAGGCCGTGCGCGTTGGCAAACCGGGTGCGGGCGGCGCCCAATTCGGCGGCGCGCTCGTTCATGAGGCGGACAAAGGCCTCCTGGCTGCCGGCCACGTGTTCGGCCAGCACGTTGGCCGCGTCGTTCCCCGAGGGCAAGAGCAGACCGTGCAAGAGCTCCAGCACCGTGAGCGTCTGCCCGGCCCGTAGTCCCGCATCGGAACCGGGCACCCGCACCGCCTGGGGGCTGACGGTGACCCGCTCGTCAAGGCGCGCGTTCTCCAGGGTGACGAGGGCCGTCATGATCTTGGTGGTGCTGGCCATGGGCCGCCGCTCGTGCTCGTTGTGGGCAAAGAGCACAGTGCCGGTGTGGGCTTCGATGAGGATGGCGGCGCCCGCCCGGATGTTTGGGCCTTGATCGTAGCCGTCCACGTAGACGAGGCCGGGACCCGGCGCCGTTTCCACCCACACCGGCGCCGCGGGGAATGGCCACGTCTGCAGCAGCAGGAGCAGTCCCAGCAGGCCGGTGGCGGCCGCCGCGCCTCGCAGCCAGCGCGTCGGGATGAACACGGCAGGACCTCGCTTTCGCGCCATGATTCCTATGAGACGGAGGCTGGCTCTAGACCCTGAGGCGAGATCCCGCCATCGACCCTGAGGCGGTAGCCGGCCGTGGATCCTGAAGCGGTATGCGGCCGTACACCCGGCGCCCCGGCGAGGGCCCGCACCATGGCTCACGATGATCCACGAGGGCCCAGACCCACGAGGGCCCCAACGATGGCCATGAGGAGGGCCTTGGCCAGCGGTGGGGAGTGGAGGATTTCTTTCCACCTCGGGGAAAACAATACAGTCGGCCAAGGGAGGGGAAACGGTGGCCCGGGAAGTCCCGCTTGCGGCGCGCACCCAGGTGGAGCGGCTGCGGCAGGAGATCGAATACCACAATTACCGCTACTACGTCCTGGATGATCCCGAGATCAGCGACGCCGAGTTCGACCGGCTCATGCGGGAGCTGGAGCGGCTGGAGGCTGAGTACCCGGAGCTGGTGACGCCTGATTCGCCCACCCAGCGGGTGGGGGCGCCCCCGTCGGCGGCCTTCGCCACCGTGGTGCACCGGGTGCCCATGCTAAGCCTGGCCAACGCCTTCTCTCCCGACGAACTGCGCGCCTTCGACGCCCGCACCCGCAAGCTGGCTGAGGTCGAGCGGCTCGAGTACGTGTGCGAGCCCAAGTTTGACGGGCTAGCGGTTTCCCTCCTGTATGAAAACGGCGTATTCGTCCGCGGCGCGACCCGGGGCGACGGCACCCGGGGGGAGGACATCACCGCCAACCTGCGCACCATCCGCGCGGTGCCCTTACGCCTGCGGCGCCCCCTGACCATTGAGGTGCGGGGCGAGGTCATCATCCGCCATGACGACTTTCGCCGGCTCAACGAGGAGCGGGCGGCGCGGGGCGAGCCCCTGTTTGCGAACCCGCGCAACGCGGCCGCGGGTTCCGTGCGGCAGTTGGACCCGCGGGTGACCGCGAGCCGCCCCTTGGACATTTATTTCTACGCCATAGGCTACATGGAGGGCGACCCGCCGGCGACCCATGCCGAGCTCCTGGAGCTCCTGCGGGAGCTGGGCTGCAAGGTCAACCCGGAGTCCCGCCTCGTGCCCGACATCGAGGCGGCTATCGAGTGGTGCCGGGCCTTTGAGCAAAAGCGGGCCACGCTGCCTTATTCGGTCGACGGGGCGGTGCTCAAGGTCAACGACCGGCGCCTGTACGATCGGCTGGGTACAACGGCCAAGACGCCCCGCTGGGCCATCGCGTACAAGTTCGCCGCCGAGCAGGCCGTCACGCAGGTGGAGGACATTGTGGTCAACGTGGGCCGCACCGGCGCGGTCACACCCATGGCCCGCCTCGTCCCCGTGCAGGTGGGCGGGGTCACCGTGAGCCGGGCCAGCCTCCACAACGAGGACTACGTGCGGGCCAAAGACATCCGCATCGGCGACTGGGTAGTCATCCAGCGGGCCGGGGACGTGATCCCCGAAGTGGTGCACGTGCTCACCGAACGCCGCACCGGTCAGGAGCGGGAGTTTCGCATGCCTACCGAGTGCCCCGAGTGCGGCGCACCGGTAGTGCGCCCGCCTGGAGAGGCCGTGGCCCGCTGCACCAATCCGGCCTGCCCGGGGCAGCTGTTGGAAGGCCTCATCCACTTTGTCTCCCGGGACGCCATGAACGTTGAAGGCATGGGACCGGCGCTGCTGGAGCAACTGGTCGCCAAGGGCTTTGTGCGGGACGCGGCGGACATCTACCGACTAACCCACGAACAGCTGGCCAGCCTCGAGCGCATGGGCGACAAGTCGGCCAGCAACGTGCTGGCGTCCATCGAAAAGAGCAAAGACGCGGGCCTCGAGCGGGTGCTGTACGCGCTGGGTATTCGCCACGTGGGCGAGAACGTGGCCCGCGACATCGCCCAGCATTTCGGCGACATCGACCGGCTGATGGCCGCGGGCTTCGACGAGTTGGTGGCGGTGCCGTCGGTGGGCGAGAAGATCGCCCGCAGCGTGCTGGACTACTTCGCGGATGAGCAGAACCGGACCCTTGTCGAGCGACTGCGGGCGGCCGGCGTGCGCATGACGGCGGCACGTCCCGCTACCCCGGCCGGCGGCGCCTTGGCCGGCAAGCGCATCGTGGTGACCGGCACGCTGTCCCGCTACACCCGCCGAGAGGTGGAGGAGCTCATCCGCCGCCACGGCGGCGAGGTGAGCAGTTCCGTCAGCCGCAACACCGACTTTGTCGTGGCCGGCGAGAACCCGGGCTCCAAGCTGGACAAGGCGCGCCAGTTGGGCGTGCGGGTGCTGACCGAGGAAGAGTTGGAGGAGTTGATCCGGTGATGGAAACCAGGGACGGGCGGGCCGGCGCGGCGGCCGAGCCGGGCCCGGCGGCGAGCCGGCTTTCGGCCGCGGACGTGGCCAAGGTGGCGGCCCAGGCCCGCTTGCGCTTGACCGAGGAAGAGCTGGAAAAGCTAAGCGGGCAGTTGAGCGACATCCTGCGCATGGCAGCGGAGCTTAAGGCGCTGGACACCGAAGGCGTCGAGCCCACCGCGCACGGGCTGCCCATCTACAACGTGCTGCGAGACGACGTGCCGCAGCGGTCCATGCCGCGCGAGGACGTGCTGGCAGGGGCGCCTGAGCAGCAGGATGGCTACTTCAAGGTGCCGCGCATCCTGGAGGAAGCGTGATCGGCGGCAAGGAGGCTGGCCCATTGGCACTGCACAACATGACCGCACACGAACTGCGGCAAAAGCTGGACGCAGGCGAACTCAGCAGCCGGGAGCTGACGGAGGCGTTTCTCAAGCGCATTGAGCAGCTGGACGGCACGCTGGGCGCGTATCTGACCGTCGCGGCCGAGGAGGCGATGGAGCAGGCTCGCTCCTTTGACGAGGCGCGGGCGAACGGAGAGGCGGTCCACCCGCTGGGCGGCATCCCGGTGGCCCTCAAGGACAACCTGTGCACCCGGGGCCTGCGCACCACGGCCGCGTCGCGGATCTTGGAAAACTGGGTGCCGCCCTACGACGCCACCGTGGTGGAGCGGCTGCGAGCGGCCCGCTCGCCCATTTTGGGCAAGACCAACATGGACGAGTTTGCGATGGGAAGCTCCACGGAGACGTCGGCCTTCAAGGTGGCCCGCAACCCGTGGGACTTGAGCCGGGTTCCCGGCGGCTCGTCGGGCGGCTCGGCCATCGCCGTGGCGGCCGGCATGGCCGTCTGGTCCCTGGGCAGCGACACGGGCGGGTCCATCCGGCAGCCCGCCGCCTACTGCGGCGTCGTCGGCATGAAACCCACCTACGGCCGGGTTTCCCGCTACGGGCTGTTGGCCTTCGCCTCGTCGCTGGACCAGATTGGTCCTTTCACGCTGGACATCACTGACTGCGCCCTGGTCCTAAACCTGATCTGCGGCCATGATCCCCGGGACTCGACCTCCGTGGACCTGGAGGTGCCCGACTACGCCGCATCCTTGCGGGCGGAGGCCAAGGGCCTGCGCATCGGCATCCCCAAAGAGTACATGAGCCAGCCCATCGATGCGGACGTGCGGGCGGCGGTCGAGGGTGCGCTGAAGCTGCTTGAGGAAAACGGCGCCCAACTCAAGGAGGTATCCCTGCCCTCCACCAGCTACGCCCTGCAGACCTACTACATGATCGCGCCGGCCGAGGCCAGCTCCAACCTGGCCCGCTATGACGGCGTGCGCTACGGCCTGCGGGTGCCCGCCGACGACGTGCCCCGGATGATGGAGGAAACCCGCTCGCAAGGTTTCGGCCCCGAGGTGAAGCGCCGGATTATCTTGGGCACCTACGTGCTCAGCGCCGGCCACTACGACGCCTACTACAAGAAGGCGTCCCAGGTGCGCACTTTGATCCGCCAGGACTTCGAGCGGGCGTTCCGCGAGGTGGACGTGCTCATCGCGCCCACCACGCCCACCACCGCGTTTCGCTTGGGCGAAAAAACCCAGGACCCGCTGGCCATGTACATGATGGACATCTTCACGATACCGGTCAATCTGGCCGGCCTGCCGGGTTTGTCCATGCCCTGCGGCGTGGACAAAGAAGGGCTGCCCGTCGGCCTGCAGATCATCGGCCCGCCCTTCCGGGAAGATCTCGTCCTATGGGCCGCGTACACGTACGAACAGCTGGCCTGGCCGCAAGGGGCCGGGCGCCACTGGCGGGCTGGCCGGGAGGTGGCCGTCGATGTCCGTTAAGACCGGCGTCGAATACGAGATTGTCATCGGGTTGGAGATCCACGCGGAGCTCTCCACCAAATCCAAGGTATTCTGCGGGTGCGCGACCACCTTCGGCGCGCCGCCCAACAGCCTGGTGTGCCCGGTGTGCCTGGGGTTGCCGGGGAGCCTGCCGGTGCTCAACCGCCAGGCGGTGGAGTACGCCATCAAGGCGGGTTTGGCCCTCAACTGCGAGATTTCGCGCTACAGCAAGTTCGACCGCAAGCAGTACTTCTACCCCGACCTGCCTAAGGCGTACCAGATCTCCCAGTACGACCTGCCCTTGTGCCGCAACGGGTGGGTCGAGTTTGAGTTTAACGGCCAGGTGCGGCGGGTGGGCATCAACCGCGTGCACCTGGAAGAAGAAGCGGGCAAGTCCGTGCACTCCGGCGAGCGCCTGCTGGGGTCCGAGTACTCCCTCATCGACTACAACCGCGGCGGGATCGCCCTCATCGAGATCGTCACCAAGCCGGACCTGCGCTCTCCCGAGGAGGCGCGGGTGTTCCTGGAGCAGTTGCGCCAAATTCTGCTCTTCACCGGGGTTTCCGACGTGAAGATGGAGGAAGGGAGCCTCCGCTGCGACGCCAACATCTCACTGCGGCCCAAAGGGTCCACCGCCTTTGGCGCCAAGACCGAGGTAAAAAACCTCAACTCTTTCCGCTCGGTGCAACGGGCATTGGAGTACGAAGTCCAGCGCCAGCGGGAGGTTTTGGAGAGTGGCGGCACCCTCTACCAGGAAACCCGGCATTGGGACGAAAACCGCGGCGTGACGGTGGCCATGCGCACCAAGGAGGAAGCCCACGACTACCGGTACTTCCCGGAGCCGGACCTGATGCCGCTGGTGGTGGATGAGGCCTGGGTCGAGCGGCTGCGGGCGGAACTGCCGGAGTTGCCCCGCGCCAAGCAGGCCCGGTTTGTTGAGCAGTACGGACTGCCCCGCTACGACGCGGAGGTGCTGACCACCTCGCCGGCCTTGGCGGATTTCTTTGAGGCGTGCGTGGCCGAGTACGGCCAGGCGAAACCGGTCAGCAACTGGATCATGGGCGAGTTCCTGCGGCTGCTCAAGGCGGAGAACAAGACCGTGGAGGAAGCGCAGGTTTCGCCCAAGGCGCTGGCGGACCTCCTGCGCCTGGTGGACCAGGGCGTCATCAACGCCAACGTGGGCAAAGAAGTTTTCGAGGAGATGTTCCGCACGGGCAAGGAGCCCGGCGCCATCGTCAAGGAGCGGGGGCTTGAGCAGATCAGCGACGCCGCGGCGCTGGCCGCCGTGGTGGACCAGGTGATCGCGGCCAACGCCGACGCCGCCGAACGCATCCGGGGCGGGGAGCTCAAGGCCATGGGCTTCCTCGTGGGCCAGGTCATGAAGCAGACGGGCGGCAAGGCCAACCCCAAGTTGGTGCAGGAGCTTTTGCGCGAGCGGTTGCTCGGAGGCTGAGCGGTGGCGGACGAAAACGTGGCCCTGCGCGCCCGTCGCCGGGAGCGCTGGGCCGGAGTCGGATTCCTGTTGATTGCGATCGTGTGGGGCGGAACGTTCCCGGTGGTGAAGGACCTGGTGGAGCGGGTGCCGCCCCACGCGCTGATCGCCACTCGCTTCGCACTGGCGTGGGTAGCGCTGGCCGGCTGGGCATGGCGGCGGCGCGCGCGCTGGGAGCCGGGGCTCCTGCTAGCCGGCGCGCTGCTGGGCCTGGTGCTGTGGGGCGGCTTCTTGACCCAGACGGTGGGCTTGCAGTACACCAGCGCTTCCAAGGCGGGGTTCATCACGGCGCTCAACGTGGTTTTCGTGGCGGTGATGGCCAGTCTGTTCCTGGGCAAGCGGTCAGGCCCCCTCACGTGGGCGGGCGTGGCGCTGGCCACGGTGGGCTTGGCCGTGTTGAGCGTGGACTGGTCGGCGGGTTTGCGGGCCGAGCCGGGCGATCTGCTGGTGCTTTTGTGCGCGGTGCTGTTTGCCCTCCACATCGTGATGGTGGACCGGTTCGCGCCTCGCTTTGACCCGGTGCTCCTGGCCTGGGTGCAAATGGGGGCGGTCGCGCTGGTGTCCGGCTGCACCGCCATGGCCTCGCCCGGGGGCTTTGCGGGTGTGGGTGCGCCAGGCAGCGTCGTACCCTTGTTGTACCTGGGGCTATTGGCCACGGCGGGCGCACTGGTGGCGCAGGTCTCCTTGCAGCGGTTCACGGCGCCCGCGCGGGTGGGCCTCATTCTTGCCTTGGAGCCCGTGTTTGCCGCGCTGTTCGCGTGGCTGCTTTTGGGTGAGCGCCTGACGGCGAGCGGCTGGGCCGGGGGCGCTTTGGTGATGGCGGGCGTCGTGCTCGCCGAGGCGGACACGGCGCGGGCCGCCCCGGCGCCCGCGGTCGCGGCAGCGGGTGGTGGCGGGGCGACGGCTGCGGGGGAGTAAGGTCGCCGACCGGCAGCAAGCGTCTGGGAGTAAGGCCGCTCGGCAACAGGCGGAGGGGCTAAGGCCGTCCGGCAGCAATCTGCCGCGCAGGCGGCAGCGTGGGGCCGCGGGAGCTGGGCGCCCGACCGCAGCCCGGCAAGGCGGCGCCCGTGCGGGGAGAGGCTGGGAGGGAAAGGCCGGGAGGGAGAAGCATGGGGGCCGTGTCCGGGGGGGCGGACGTGGTAGTCCAGTTAGGGCCCTTGCCCATCTTCACGTTTGGGCTGGCGACGGCCTTGGCCTTTGCGGTGGGAACCGCCGTGACTTTGGCGCAGGCGGCGCGGTGGGGATGGCCGCCCGAGCGCTTGTTCCCGGCGGCGCCCCTGGTCATGCTCGCTGGGGTGCTGGGAGCCCGCGCCGCGTACGTGCTTATCCACTGGTCGGACTACCGGTATGACCTGGCTGCCGTCGTGCGCTTGCAGGAAGGCGGCTTTGTGTTTTATGGCGCCCTGGCGGCCGGGGCCGTGGCGCTGGCGGCGTATGCCCGCCGGGCCGGACTCGACGGCCGGCGGGCGCTGGATGCGGCCGCACCGGGATTGGCGCTCGGCCAAGCGGTGGGCCTGGTGGGCACCCACATGCCTGGACGCGCGGCGACCGTGCCGTGGGCGGTGCCCTTGGGGGATGAATGGGTGCACCCGCTGGCCGCGTACGGCATCATCTTGTGCTACTGGCTCTTTTTTGCCCTGTGGCGCCTGGGCCGGCGCCCGATCCGCCGGGGGAGGCTGTTTCTCGTGTACTTGTTCCTCCACGGCCTGGGCTGGACGGTGATCGAAAGCTGGGCAGCCGCGCCGCGCTTTGCAGGGCTAACGCTCGCGCAGTGGTCAGGTTTGGCCACAGCGGCGGCGGCCGTGGCGGGTCTTTTTCTGCTCCCGCGTACAGACGCTTATTCCTTGCCGACGGTGCAACTGGCGGGCCTCCGCCTTGCGGGCGGGCCGGCGTGGGCACGCCGCTCCCGGGCGGAGCGGGTTTGGGCGCCGGTCTGGCGGGCAGGCGGGTGGCTGGCCGGGTTGGCGGCGCTGTTGGGTGTGTACGGACTGCGGTGGATTTAGTCCGGCATCGCACGCACCTCCTGCGCGGTGTCTTCATAATTTGAGAGGCGAAGCACGGAAAACGCGCCAGGCCACAGGGGGCCTGGCGCGACGCGCGAGGAGGGGGAGAGGCCTGGGATGGAAGCCCGGCGAGGATTTGTGGTGTGGATGACCGGCCTGTCGGGAGCGGGCAAATCGACGCTGGCCAACCTGCTGGCTGAGGAACTGCGCCGTCGCGGGCACTTGGTGGAGGTGCTGGACGGCGACGAGGTGCGCCAGCATTTGAGCAAGGGTCTTGGTTTCAGCCGGGAAGACCGGGACACTAACGTCAAGCGTATCGCCTACGTGGCAAAGCTCCTGGCCCGCAACGGCGTCGCCGTCATCACGGCTGCCATCTCACCGTACCGGGAGGCGCGGGAGTGGGCGCGGCGGGAAATTCAGGACTTCGTCGAAGTGTACGTGAGGTGCCCGCTGGCCGTGTGTGCTCAGCGCGACGTGAAGGGCCTATACAAGAAGGCCTTCGCCGGTGAGATCCAGTCCTTCACCGGCGTTTCCGATCCGTACGAGGAACCCGAGCACCCGGAGATCGTAGTCGACACCGCGACGGAACCGCCTGCGGCGAGCGCGGCGCGCATTCTTGAGCAATTGGAACGGATGCAGTACGTGCGCGCCCCGGTGTTGCACGCGGGCTGAGGGGCCTCCCGGCGGCACGGGCGCGGGCGTCCGGCGACCGCCGCTGCGGCTTGCACGGTGCCCGGCTGGTGGCGGCAGGGTGCGGACGGGGCCGTATTGACACCTGTGCCTGCCTGATGTATCATGTCGCCAAACTCCACGTGCACGGCGACGATGGGGAGGAGTAGGACCGCCACCGGCCTTGCAGAGAGGCGGACCCATGGGCTGCGAGGTTCGCCAGGCACGAGCGTCCGAAGGTCGCCCCGGAGCCGCTGCGTCGAGCGCCGCCATCCTCAGGCTAAAGCACAGCGCATGCCGCCGGGCGGGCGACGCCGGAATTGGCGTCCCGCGTTGCCGGCAGCGAGGCATGCGGGGCAACGGTGAGCGGTTCGTAGGCGCAGCCGGGCAAGGCCCGTTATAGCCGACAGAGGGCCCGCTCCCCTTGGGGGGCGGGAACAAAGGTGGTACCGCGGAAGGCGTGGCCTTTCGTCCTTTGCCGGACGAAAGGCCTTTTTTCATCCCCCGGGCGGATGCCCGCGGGCCCGTACGCCGGCCTTGCACCCGTGCCGTGCAGGTGAGGCGATACCGGTTTCCGCAAGGAGGGCTGGTCATGGCAGAGCAGGCTGCAGCCAAAAAGCCAACCCAAACCGAAATCCCGAAGGTGTACAACCCAGCCAACGTTGAGAGCCGCTGGTACAAGTTTTGGGAGGAGCAGGGCCTCTTCCACGTGGAGCCCACGGACCCAGGCGAGGTGTTTTCCGTCGTCATCCCGCCGCCCAACGTGACGGGGTCCTTGCACATGGGGCATGCCCTCAACGTGACGCTGCAGGACGTGCTCGTGCGCTGGCGGCGCATGCAAGGGCGGCTGACTTTGTGGGTGCCCGGCACGGACCACGCGGGCATCGCGACGCAGCACGTGGTGGAGGAAGAGCTGGCCAAGGAGGGCAAGGACCGCCGCGACCTCGGCCGGGAAGCCTTTGTCCAGCGGGTGTGGCAGTGGAAGGAGCAGTACGGCGGCATCATCACCAGCCAGCTGCGCCGCCTGGGGGCTTCCTGCGACTGGCAGCGGGAACGGTTCACGATGGATGAGGGCCTCAGCCGCGCCGTGCGCCAGGTGTTCGTGGACCTCTACAACCGGGGGCTCATCTACCAGGGCAACTACATCGTCAACTGGTGTCCCCACTGTGCGACGACGCTGTCGGACATCGAAGTGGAGCACGAAGAGCGCGACGGCAAGCTGTACTACATCCGCTACCCGCTTTTGGGCGGCGACGGGTACATCACGGTGGCCACCACCCGTCCCGAGACGATGCTGGGCGACACGGCCGTGGCGGTGCACCCCGAGGACAAGCGCTACGAGCACCTGATCGGCCGTTACGTGGTGCTGCCGCTCATGAACCGGGAGATTCCCATTATCGCCGACGACTGGGTGGACCCCGAATTTGGCACCGGTGCGGTCAAGGTGACGCCGGCCCACGACCCCAACGACTTTGAGATCGGCCTGCGCCACAACCTGGAGCAGGTGCAGGTGATCGGGCTGGACGCCCGCATGACCAAGGAGGCGGGTCCCTACGCGGGCATGGACCGCTACGAATGCCGCAAGGCGGTGGTGCGGGATCTGGAGGCGCAAGGGCTTTTGGTAAAGGTGGAGGACCACCGCCACGCGGTGGGCCAGTGCTACCGCTGCGACACGGTGGTGGAGCCGCTGGTTTCCAAGCAGTGGTTTGTGCGCATGAAGCCCTTGGCCGCCCCCGCCATCGAGGTGGTCAAGGACGGCCGGGTCCGCTTCGTGCCGGAGCGTTTTGCCAAGAACTACCTGCATTGGATGGAGAACATCCGCGACTGGTGCATCTCGAGGCAGCTGTGGTGGGGGCACCGCATTCCCGTGTGGACGTGCCAGAGCTGTGAGCATGTCTTCGCGGCGGTCGATGATCCGGCCCACTGCCCCAACTGCGGCAGCGAGGAACTGGAGCAGGACCCGGACGTCCTGGACACGTGGTTCAGCTCAGCCCTGTGGCCCTTCTCGACGTTGGGTTGGCCGGACAAGACGGCCGACCTGCAGCGGTTTTACCCCACGTCGGTGCTGGTGACCGGTTTCGACATCATCTACTTCTGGGTCGCCCGCATGATCTTCATGGGGCTCCACTTCATGGGCCAGGAACCTTTCCGGCACGTGCTCATCCACGGCCTGGTGCGGGACGCCCTCGGGCGCAAGATGAGCAAGTCGCTGGGCAACGGCGTGGACCCGCTGGAGGTCATTAGGGAGTACGGCGCGGACGCCCTGCGCTTCACGCTGGTGACAGGCATCACGCCCGGCAACGACACGCGCTACCAGCCCGAAAAGGTGGAGGCCAGCCGCAATTTCTGCAACAAGATCTGGAACGCTTCACGGTTCGCCATGATGAACCTGGAGGACTTTAACCCCGCGGAGGCCGACCTCAAGTCCCGGTCCCTCAACTTGCACGACCGGTGGATTCTCAGCCGGCTGGAGTGGACGGCGGCCGAGCTGACCCGGCACCTGGAGCGCTTTGACCTGGGCGAAGGAGCCCGCACCCTGTACGAGTTCATTTGGAGCGAGCTGTGCGACTGGTACATCGAGCTGATCAAGCCGCGCCTCTACGGGCGGCACGGCGAGGAGAGCCGACGGACGGCCCAGCACGTGCTCTGGCACGTCCTGGAAACCACGCTGCGGCTGCTGCACCCCTACATGCCCTTCATCAGCGAGGAAATCTGGCAGTTGCTGCACCAGGTCACGGGGGCACCTGTGCCCGTCCCGAGCGTGATGGTGGCGCGGTGGCCCGAGCCCGCGGGCTGGCGCGACGAGGCGGTGGAGCAGGAGATGCAGGTGCTCATCGACATCGTGCGCGGCATCCGCAACGTGCGGGCCGAAAAGCAGGTGGAACCCGGCCGGCTCATCACCGCCGTCGTGCAGGCGCCCGCCGCCCGGCGGTCGCTCGTGGAGGACGCGGTGCCCTACATCCAGGCGCTGGCCCGAGTGGGCGAGATCGAGATCATCGACGAAGCCGCGCCCGCCCCGGACCGGGCCATCGCGGTCATCGCCGGAGGCGTGCAGGTGCACCTCCCCCTGGCGGATCTTGTGGACATCGCCCAGGAGACGGCGCGGCTTGAGAAGGAACTGGCCGAGACCAAGCAGCAACTGGCGGCGGTGAACGCCCGGCTGGCCAACGAGGCGTTCGTGGCCAAGGCCCCCGAGCACGTGGTGCAGCGGGAGCGCCAGCGGCAACAGGAGCTGGCCGAGAAGGAGCGGCTGCTGCGCCAGCGGCTGGCCGAGCTGCGGGCATGAGCGGGAGCGACGGGGCGGCCGCGGACTACTGGCGGCAACTGCGCCGGTTCGGCGAGAAGCCCGGGTTGGCCCGGATCCGGTTTCTGATGGAGCGGCTGGGCCATCCCGAAACCGCCTACCCGGCGGTGCACGTGGCCGGCACCAACGGCAAGGGCTCCACGGCGGCCATGATCGCTTCGGTGCTGCGGGCAGCGGGCTACTCGGTGGGCCTGTTCACCTCGCCGCATCTCGTGCGCTACAACGAACGCATCGTGGTGGACGGCGCGCCCATTGCGGATGAGGATCTGGCCGCGCTCTTTGGGCGCCTGCACGAGCACGTTGAGGCGGCGGCGCGGGAGCCGGGAGTCGGGCAGCCCACGGAGTTTGAAGTGGGAACGGCTGTGGCCCTGGCCTACTTTGCCCAGCGGGCGGTGGACGTGGCGGTGGTGGAGGTCGGCCTGGGCGGCCGGTTTGACTCCACCAACGTGGTCCGCCCGCTGGTCAGCGTCATCACCCCCATCGGTTTGGACCATACCCGCGTGTTGGGCGGCACGCTGGAACACATTGCCCGGGAAAAGGCCGGTATCATCAAGCCCGGTGCGCCCGTCGTTTGCGCGCACCAGCCCGAAGAAGCCCAGGCGGTGATCGCTGCCCGCGCGGCGGAGTCGCGATCGCCGCTGTACGAGGCGGGTCGTGACTTCGGCTGGGAACTGCAGAGCGCGGACGCCGGCGGGACGTGCTTCACCTTCCGGTGGGGCGCGGACGCCGTGGAGCACTTGCACGTGCCCCTTTTGGGCCCCCACCAGGCCCACAATGGCGCGGTCGCCGTGGCCGCGCTGCGGGTGGCTGCGGAAGCCGGTTTCCCCGTTTCGGAGGACGCGCTGCGGCGGGGGCTGGCGGCCGTGCGCTGGCCGGGGCGCATGGAATTGGTGCCGGGTCGGCCCGCTCTCCTATTTGACGGAGCCCATAACGCGGAAGGGGCCCGGGCCTTGGCCGAAGGCCTGCGAGCTGTGTTTCCAGAGCGCAAGCCGGTCTTTGTCTTAGGCGTGCTCGCCGAGAAACCGGTGGACGCCATGCTGGAGACCTTGCTGCCCCTGGGCCGCGCGGCGGTGGTTACCGCCCCCCAGCACGGGCGCGGCCGGCCCGTGGAACCGGAGGAACTCGCCCGGCGAGCGGCGGGCTTGGTACCGGAGATCGCGGTGGAGGCTGACCCCTTGGCCGCCATGGCGAGGGCCAAAGAGCTTGCCGGGGCCGAGGGACTGGTGGTGGTGACGGGGTCGCTGTATTTGGTGGGTGAGGTGCAGGCCCTCTTGGCAGGTGAACTTCAGGGGGTGAGGGAATAATTTCCCATATAGCAGGAGGGGCCAGGATGGCGGAGAAGGCGGAACGCGGCACCCGGCGCAAGCGCTCAGGCCGCAGCGGCTTTTGGAGCGCGTGGCGCGAACGGCTATCCTTTGCGGCCACCCTGGTTACCGTGTCGGCGGTGGCAATCTTTCTGGGTTGGCTGATGGGGCAGTATGCCATCCAGGCCGTGACGGGGCCGTCCCCGGCCGCCACCGCGGAGCGTCCCACCGCATCGGCTCCGTCCCCAGCGCCGTCCGCCGCGGCCACGGCACCTGGCTCGTCCACGCCCCCGGGTTCGACTTCGCCGGCCACGCCGGCGGCCTCCTCGTCCACGGCAACCGGTGTCCCGCCTACGACCGGCGCCTCACCGTCCACGGCCACCGCGCCTTCGGCCGCCGCCACAGCGCCGCCGGCCACGGCGTCGCGGCCGGCGCCGGCTTCCT
>NICF_comb_assmDRAFT_10002218_pt1 | contig 14879 bp, 8 predicted proteins | sample NewIslPassag4_SG_FD_11279 | JGI IMG/M metagenome (IMG submission 11279) | reverse complement strand
CCTGGTAAGCTTCTAGATTTTCACCCGGCCTTTGAAGAAAACGCCCTATTGCACCGCGGTCAAACCTGAGTCGGAGAACTCTGTCGATTCCACTTCCGTTCTTCCCGCAAACAATAGCCGGATTTCTCGCACCGGTCCAAATCCAGTCCGAACGGCGAGCGTCGCGGCGCCACTCTCCACTGGTGTTTGTGGCTGGTAAACAGTCATCCCAACGACTGCTTGATAGCTCCGCTCAATTCATGATTTTCGTTTAGCAGATGGAACTTTCCAACAATTCTTCCAACGTTTCTTCGTACGATGATCCACCAGACGGTATTGTTTGATGGTCTTTCCTATCGACGGTTAGTCTCTTGTTACTAAAAGCTCCGGCACCGGACGTACCATCCGGAAGCTCAGCGTCAATTTTGGTAACTCCCCGACAGGAAGCAATCAAACGGGCAAAAAGGAAATGTGCGACCTGTTCTCTCGGTTGGGCGCGAAGCATCCAGCACGGTTGTATGGATTCTTCCGAGGGCATCACGGAGTGATCAATCCCATGACATTGATGAGTTCGTTTTTGCAGTTTGGTGATTCGGCCGTATTTGATTTATAGTGTATTTAGTCCGGCTATCTTTGTGAGCCACAAAAGTGGCCGACCTTATCGAACCAAAAAACCTTCTAAAAAGTGGACAGGCCAATGACGATGCCCGCTCTTTTCGAAAAAACATTGGCGCTTCTCAAGCTCTTACGAGATTATTCTGGACTGCGACGACGCAGTGGCACCACATACACAAAGGATGATCGTGTCCTGTGGTGGGGAGATCTGGCTGCGGAACTGAGGCGTGGTGCCCAGGGGATTTATTCCCCTTTGCTCGATGACAATGACAGGGGCGATACAGATCCTGAGCTCTGGCTGGAGATGCAAAAACCGAAGGAACCGGCAATGCCGGAGCCCTCAGAACAACTGAGGCCCTGGATCGCGGACTATCCGTATTCCCTGCGTCATCCGTCAGGGAATGAGCCCGAACTTCGTTCAGAAATTCCTTCCCCAACAAACACCCTGGGGCCCTTGTTCAGCAGTGCTGCGAAACAAGAAGAAGACGACTCAATAGCCTACGAGCGACTGGAGGATCACCCGGAGGTTCAGAAGGCATTCGCCAATTATCTCGAGAAATGGCGGCCCTGGTACGCCAACTACCGTCTGTGGCAGGGAAGTCAGCGGCTGTATTCGCAACTCGATTTAATGCGTCGTCTTTCCAGCAGTACCGACGAGACGTCCGAACTGGTTATGGCCTTCGGTTTGCTGGAAGGAGTGATCGACGGCCAGTTTTACTGCCGCCACATCTTCGTTGCACCGGCGGACATCGTCCTCGAGCCCATCAGGGGAAAGCTTCTGGTAAGGCCTTCCTGGGACTTCACCCAGTTCAAGCTCGATCTCACGTTTCTCCCTTCTCACCTTCGGCCGGACTTTACCGAGGCTTCCCTGCAGGAAAAACTGGAAGAACTCGACTGCGATCTTACCCAGCAGAAGCTCATCGAAGAGCTGTTGAATCTGGTAGGTAATCACCTTTCTCCGGAAATCCTGATTGATGTGACGGCGATGTCGCCGCGGGCCGAAAGACAGAACTCCTTAAGTCTTCGTTTTGCCCCGGCGCTTGCCCTCCGGCGTCGTGTTTTCACAGGTTACGAAGAGACGGTCCTTCAGTTTATCAAGGGATTTGAAGAAGGCCGTCTGCGCGAAACGCGCCCATGGCAGACGCTGCTTCTAGAGGGAAAACCCGCGGCCCGCGAGGAAGCCGACCTCATTTCTGGACCTGAAAGCAATCGCAAAACTTCTAAGAGATCTCGCTCCCCCATCCCGGACACAGAACTCTATTTTCCCTTAGCATCCAATGACCAGCAGCGTCGGATTGCGCAACGGCTTTCCGAACAGCCGTGCGTGTTGGTCAAAGGTCCGCCCGGAACAGGAAAAAGCCAAACGATCGCCAATCTCATTTGCCATCTCCTGGCCCAGGGCCATCGCCTGTTGATCACGGCCCAGTCGGCGAAGGCGTTGACTGTTCTTCGCGACATGTTGCCGGAGGATATCAGGGATCTCTGCGTGATTGCGTTGGGGAACTCGCGCGGCGAGCTCAAACTGATGGAAGACTCAGTCCAACGGATTGTCCGCCGGGCCGAACAGTGGGACGAACTGTTTCAGAACGCCGAAATTGCAAGGCTTTCTGAGAAGCTTCGGGAGTGCCGTGATCAAATAGCGCGGCTGGAAAAAGAACTCTGCGACGTTCGCGAAGCAGAAACTCGGGTGGACCGTACGCTGCCTGGCGGATACACCGGGACGGCCGCTCATATCGCTCAAAAGGTTAACAAACGTGCTTCCAAATACCGATGGCTGCCGAAGGAAGGCCCGAAGGACCATCTTCCGCTCTCTGAGGACGAACTGGAATTCTTTGCGAATTGGCATGTCCAGTTGACTCCCGATCGAAAGCAAAGCCTGGCCTGGGCCAAAACCAACATAGACCTTCCCAGGCCGGAAGAAATTGAAGCGTTGTTTGAAGAACGGGCTGCCCTCCAGACCCAGCTTCAGCAACTCGCAGCGGTCGTTGATGGGACAATTTCCAACCGCCTCAAGCAGCTCCCAGATGAGACCATCGAACAGCTTTCGCGGTGCCTGACTCAATTGAGTCGTACGATTCGAGAAGCCTCGGCAGTTCTGGGGGAGTCCCTTCCGTTTGTGATCCACGAATTTGTTGAGGGGAAACAGCCGAGCTGGCTGCCACTGATCCGAAATTGGGCGGAGGCCGTCAAACGGCTGTCGGAACACAGCGCATTTTTGCAGACTGTCAGTGTTACCTATCCGGAAGATATGGAGTTAAAGGCGATTCTTTCAGCCGCCAGGCGGAGAGCGGAGCATTTTCGACGGGGTGGTAAACGACGGTGGTTGCTATTCTTCTCACCGCGCGTCGTCAAAGAAACAGAGTTCGTCGAACAGCTCTGTCGGGTGAATGGTGGCCCGCCGGCAAATCTCAGTGAGCTTGATGACCTGATCAGGTATCTAGAACTACAGGAGCTGGTGCTCTCTGCCTTTGCCATGTGGCCGGGCAAAGTTGACTTTCCTGCCAGTGATGTCTTGGCGGCGGCGGTGCAACTCCGGCAATGGCAAGCCCAACTTGTGGCCCTCTTTCGCGCGTTCGAGACCGGGCGTTCCGTCCTCTCCATGCTCCCGGTTCAGGACTGGCGAACACTGTTTTCGGATAATTCCCTGCCGATATGGGAGCAATCCATCGCGAGAGAATGGGCATGGCGACGCTTGGCACGCACTCAGCGTCAGATTGAGGAGCTCGCCTCGCGATTGCGAGCCCAGTACCAGGAGTCCGGCGATCCCGCGATAGCCAAGTGTTGTCACGCACTCGAGAACATTGAGGCTGAACTCTGGCGGTCGGGCTGCGCCGAGTACTCCTCGCGAAAGTCGCTACTTCCTTCTCACGAGCGATACCTTGCCCTGCGCGAGCGTATCGAGAATGCATACCCGGCACTGAAGAACTGGCTAAGTGAGACAGAGGGCCAAGCTTCCGCCCGCCCGTTGATCGGCCAGCTTGCGGACGCGTGGCACTGGTCGGAGGCTCGCGCATGGCTTCGCCGGGTGACCCAGCCCGGCCGCTATCAAGAGCTGAAACTCTCTTTAGAGGAACTCCGAAAACAGGAGCGGGATATCATCAAGCAACTCGCGAGTCTTAAGGCATGGCAAGCTTTTATGCTGCGGCTCGACGATCGCACGCGGCAGAACCTTCAGGCCTGGGTCAAGACGATTCAGCGAATTGGGAAGGGAACCGGCAAACGCGCGCCGCGGCTGCGGCGGGAGGCACGCCGCTATTTGTTTGAGTGTCTTCCGAAAATTCCCGTGTGGATTATGCCGGTCCACAGAGTCTGGGAAACAACCAGCGTTGAACCAGGGATCTTTGACACGATTATCGTGGACGAGGCGTCTCAAGCCGGTCTCGATTCGCTGCTCCTTCTCATGCTGGGCAAACGACTCATTGTGGTGGGTGATGACCAGCAGAATAGTCCAGGNAAGCAATTCATCGAACAGGAACGGATCAACGGTCTCATCGATCGATATCTCAAGGGCGTACTTGATTTCGCAGAGAGCTACCAGCCCGACTTCAGTCTTTACGATCATGCTCTGCGGGCCTTCGGCCTGCCCATCACTCTGCGCGAGCATTTTCGATGTGTTCCCCAGATCATTCGTTTCAGCAACGATCTCTGCTACCAAGAGGAGCCGCTCATACCCCTTCGACAGGCCCCGCCACAGGCACTTCCACCGCTACAGGCCGTTTTTGTTTCTACCGGCCGAACAGAGGGCGAAAGCCCGAACATTATCAACCGCGCCGAAGCCGAGGCCATTGTTGAGAAAATTCAGCAGTGTCTGAAGGATCCCGCGTATAAAGGTAAGACAATGGGCGTGATCACACTCCAGGGACAGGCCCAGATGGAACTGATCCAGCGACTGCTGAGCGAGCGTATTGAGCCGCGGGAACTGGAAGAACGGAAACTCACATGCGGCACCTCTCCCAGTTTCCAGGGAGATCAGCGGGATGTCATTTTCCTTTCTCTCGTCGTGGCACATAACCAGCGTTTTCGCGCTTTGACAACAGACGACGAAAAACGGCGATTTAACGTGGCGATGAGTCGCGCCCGTGATCAGGTCTGGTTGTTCCACAGCGTTCGGCTGGAAGATCTTTCTCCGGAGGATCTTCGCTACAAGCTCTGCCAGTTCTTTTACTCGCCCGAGCAGGCACTGTCAGACGGTGTCTACGCGCAGCGCGAGACCCTGGAAACGTTTTTCAAACATGTTCGTAATCGGAAAACGAATCCACCGCCAACGCCATTTGAAAGCTGGTTCGAGACGGAAGTGGCCCTTGAGCTTCTCCGCCTGGGATACCGAATCCGACCTCAATGGGCCGTTGCCGGATACCGGATCGACCTCGTTGTGGAAGGTCAACAGAAACGCCTGGGAATTGAATGCGACGGTGACTCCTGGCATGGTCGGGAACAGTTTCTGCAAGATTTGCATCGCCAGTTACAATTGGAGCGCGTAGGGTGGACCATCATCAGGGTGCGGCAATCAGAGTTTTACGCCAACCGCAAACGTTGTCTGGAATACATCCTGGACAAATGCCGGGAACTGAACATTCGCCCCTGGACCGAGAACGAGGCGGAAACGGCGCAGGAGGACGAATCGTGTCATGATCACGCTCATCCGCGCGATGGTGATGGAGAAGCGAGATCTGAAACTCGAAACCGTGTCTACGAACCACCTGAGGGCACGACAATCGACGCCAGGAAATGGCGGAGCACAAAAATGGCGGCCGAAAAACGGTGGCTACTCCGTGGACCGAGTGGGGCCAGTTCCAGGAGCATCAACTCGATCGCCAAAGCCATCCGGTCACGCGACGTCGCTTTTGGCCGGCCGAGTTGAGCCTTCTGTACAGACGGTAGCGACGCCCCGGGAAGCTCCAGAAATAGAAAATATCGACGGAGAGGACCCACCCACGATTCGCTACCACTTGGACGTCCAGCAACCCCCAGAAGGTTCGGGTTCGTTTGCAGTCCATGAGTTCATTGACAGCCTGATGGCCGCTCCAAAAGCAGCCCTGGCCAGTGTCATCGACAAATACTTTCCTGATGACGACAAAATATGGAAGAAACTCGCCGCCTGGGCGAAGGATAAAGGATTATTTACTCCCACGGCGCGCCAGTTTCTATACAAAGTGGGAGAGTCCTGCTCTCCTTTGGGAGGCTGGGAACTTACCCCAAAGCAGAAGGCCTGGGCATGCAGCCTTTTTGCAGAGGCGGTGAAAGAGGGTTTTCTTTATGAAGCAGGGATTGATTGGCTGATCGCGAAGATAGGCAGAGCGGATGGGCCACAGTAAAAGGCAGAGTTTATTGGCAGGGAATGGTTGCTCATCTACTTCCGCTTCGTTTGCGCCTCCGTGACAATGGCATATTCCCCATAATTGCCAGAGCGCCATCTTGAAGCGAGCTACTGGATGGATTTTGTCTCGTTTTGACACCTGTCACGTATGTCCGCATGCCAACGTCGGACCGTCGATACCCCTCTCTGTGGGCCTCATGGTTTCGATATTAACATTGGAAGGTGGTATGGAAATGGTTTGCGAACACGTCTAACAAATCCCCAATGTTTCAATGGAAACTTCAATTCCCTGGGAACACGGAAGTGAATTTGGGTGGATTCTGCCGCTGGATTATCCCTATCCGAAACGGGTACTTCCGGCGAATGCGGTGCTGTTTGGAAACGGTCGGCAGGCCCTGGCGGCTGCCCTCCTCGCAGGAAAAAAACAGAGAGGGTGGCACCGCTGTTACGTGCCCAGTTATATCTGCCAGAGCGTCGTGGACGCGGTTCTTGCCACCGGTCTGGAATGTATCCCCTACCCCGATCTACCAATAGGCCAGCCTGAGTTGAATTACAGGAACCTTCAGCCTTCCGACTGTGTGTTGATTGTGAATCACTTCGGTTGGCGCTCGCCGCAGTTTTCTCAGTTAGTTCGCACGACAGCGGCCGGGCTTATCGAAGATCACACACACGACCCGTGGAGCGCCTGGGCCAGCAATTCATCGGCCGATTTTTGCATTGTGTCGCTGCGCAAAACATTGCCGCTTCCCGACGGTGGGGCAATATGGTCGCCTCGCGGGCATCCGATCGAGCCACCATCAATCGAAGAGCCCGACCACCAGCGGGCAGCCCTTCAGAAGTTGGCGGGAATGCTCCTGAAGGCCGAATATCTCAGGGGAGGCAGCGTAGAGAAAAGCCTGTTCCGGAGTCTTCAAACCTCGGGAGAGAATCTCTTCAAAACGCTGCCGCTTTCCAAACCGCTGGAAATCACCTCTCATCTCTTGGATCGATTGCCGTGGGATCAATGGCGGAGTAAAAGGAGAGTAAATGTCGAGTATTTGGCCGGACTATTACGGACAATAAAGCAAGTCGAGGTTCTCAATCCACCACGCATGGCCGAAAGCTGCTCATTCGGCGTGGTCATTCGATGTCCGACCAACTCGGTTCGGGACCAATTGCGGCAATACCTCATTGAGCGGCAGATTTATCCAGCCGTCCTCTGGCCCAAAAACTGCCACATGATGAACGATTGCCAAGCGGTCGAATTCTCGGAACGCATTCTTTTCTTTCATGCAGACTTCCGGTATGAAGTGACGGATTTAGAGCGAGTTGTACAAGCAGTACGTAATTTCTTCGGGAGTTGGTAACGAAGAGAATCCGAAAGGCCCACCAACCCGTTTGTCGTCTACAGCTTTTCCTCATTTCTTCGGGACGTATTGAAATCGCGGGGCGCTCCAGGTTTAATCATGGGGCATGGGATAATAGACTGCTTCCNGCCNCACNCAAATTGCTCTTGAATCTTTCGGGGGTGACCCGTGATCACGGCAAATCGAATCATGTCCGCGTTTGTCGCTGTAACGTTACTTCTGGCTTCGTTCCACGGTTTTCGCCCAGTCGATGGCGCGGAAGCACCGGAGGCAGCCCATCCGAATCTGTGGGAATTGTGTCGCGAAAAGTCCTCAATTCACCGCTTTGCCACGCTGTTCTCGGCCCAGGACGTTCGCGACCGGCTCGCCACGGAGGAAGGCCGACAACAGGCGATGGAATGGTGCCGGGCGACGGGGGTCACCCATGTGTTCATCGAGAGTTTTCGCGACGGCTATGAGGCCCCGCGAGATCTTCTCACGGCGGCTCGAGATACCTTTCGCCAGGCAGGGTTTGAAGTCTCCGGCTGTGTGACGCCGACTAACGTGGGCAAACTCTCCACCGGCTGGAAGGCGATCTCATGCTACACGGATCTTAAAACGCAGGATCGACTGGCAGAAATATTTGCCTACGCCGCATCGCTATTTGACGAGATCATGATCGACGACTTCCTTTTTACTGACTGCACGTGCCCGGAGTGTCAGCAGGCCCGAGCAAAGCGAACCGTCAGGATCGGTGATCAAGAATTCCCCGTAAATGGTGATTCCTGGTCCGCTTATCGATGTGAATTGATGGTGCAACTGTCGCGGATCAAGATTCTCCAAGCCGCCCGCAAAGTCAACCCCAATGTGCGGATCATCATTAAATACCCTCAGTGGTATGACTATTTCCATGAACGCGGCTACGAGGTCATTCGGCAAACTGCCGATTTTGACCGCATTTGGGCGGGGACTGAGACCCGTGATTACGACGACCCTCGCTGGGGACGCACGGTCCAGTATGAGGGCTACTTCATCATGCGCTGGCTGGGCGGGATTGGTGGCGAGAAATGCGGTGGCGGGTGGTTTGATCCATTTGGCACGACCGAACACACCTATGTGGAGCAAGCGCGACAAACAATTCTGGGTGGCGCCCGCGAGACGCTGCTTTTCTGTTACGGCGCACTGCAGCGCGGAACTGGTCCCCGGAACGTGGAAGTGCTTCGAACGCACATTCCCGAGCTTTTAGCTGTTGCCGAAAAGATCCAAACCCGACGGATTATCGGTGTCGCTGCTTACAAACCGCCCCACAGCTCGCCGGGACGGGAACCGTATGTGTACGATTTCGTTGGAATGTTGGGCATTCCTCTGGTTCCCTGCCACGAGTTTCCGGAAAACGCTCAGGCTGCCTTTTTCCCTGTCCATGCTTTGACAGACCCACAATTTGAAGAACGGCTTGTGCGGCTGGTTGACCGTGGGACACCGATCCTTTTGACGGATGCGCTCGCCGGACAACTCAAAAATAAAGATTTACTCAGTCGTCCGAACGTTCAGATCTTGCCTGTGCTGGGCGACCCCCACCGGCTTCTTAAACTCACGGAAAACGAATTGGAACCCTTGCGGATGGCCCTTCTCCGACCGTTCGGTATCACTTTCAGGGCTCCCAATAAGGTTGGGCTCTATCTTTTTGAGGACGGCAGCTACGTAATCGAGAATTTCAACAATGATCCCGTGAAGGCTGCGCTCAACGGCCAAGAACACGAGATACCGGGTCGAGGGTGGATTCAGGTTTGGAAATGAGCGACCCTTGCCCGCTCTCGGAGTTCCCTCTGTCGACTAAATTCATCACCGGGTAATGGTTCATAATTGGGTGGTCTTGCCATTCCCGCCTCTTGTGACGATCCATAAGAGCCCAAACGCGGAACGTGTGGTAGGGGCCATTCACGAATTGCCGCTGCGTCCGAGCGGCCGAACTGGGCAGACGGATCAGCGCTGTGAAATAAATGATTCGGCGTTGGAATGCGGCCGGGCAAGGAGGTCAGCGTGCCCCGAACATCACTGCCGCGCGAGACCTTGTCGAGGGCGGCGGCTCTTTCAGTCGGCAAAGGAAAAGATGGCCACGAGTCAATCTTGCTGTGGCCTGCCAGGGTAGATCTTATCCAGGGATAAAAATCCTCGTCACAGTTCCCTACTTCACCTCTCGCCGCCGGAGCCTGTCGCCCGTTTACGGTGTCCTATCGAGCGTGACGACCGTGGCAAGGGTTAGCTGGACGGCCATTGCCGCATTTTCGACATCCGTGCGTTCCGGTATGTCATTTTCGGTGTGGTAATTGGGATCTGCGTAGGGGAATGATCCAATTTGTAAGATTGTCACGGGATAGCCCGCCCGCACAAACGATCCGTCGTCATCTCCCGGACGTGGCCGCTGAGCGATTCTTTGCTCCAGGCCAATCCGGAAGCGCTCGTTGGCCGCGCTAACCAGACGAGCCAGGGCCTCGCCCTCGGGAACCGTGAAAACCGTGACGTTGGTCTTTCTTCCGGCAGCCGTGTCTTCAGCGGATTTCACCCCAATCCCGTCCAGATTGATGACGGCAATGATGTTATCGCCTCTTTCTTTAGCTTTTTGCGCCGCTGTCACGCTGGTCCATGGCCAGTGTTCTTCGTTACACCAGAGGAAGCGGATGGTACGGTCGTTCGGATAGTCCCTCAGAACGCGTGCCATTTCGAGCAGACCGCATGTGCCGATGGCGTTGTCATTAGCACCGGGCGAATCCACCCAACTTTGCGAGTCTTTGTGTGCAAGGAGAAGGATGATTTCCTCGGGGTGGCGTTTTCCTTGTTTTTCGGCATAAAGGTTGTAAGCCGTGTACCAGGGATCCTCGGGATGTGGTGGCGAGTACTGATGCGCCTTTGGTTTGCTCGGATCCCGTCGAAAAGCCTGGACCTGCACGGGTTCTCGCACGACCTGGTAGCCCCATTCCGTAAGTTGAACCGCCAGGTAATCGTCCGCTTCATGAAGCGAGTTCTTGCTTTGCCCCGGTCGAGTGTAATTCAGCTTTCGAAACGGCAGTGGGTCTTTGGCCAGGTAGAAAAGGTGACGACGGATCTGCTCCGCATTAACTTGCGTGATACGGGATTGGATTTCCTCGACGACCGTGGGTTGGTTCCATACGACCGTCCAGCGACTCTCAGGCGACGCCGGATGCTCCTCGCCCAGCACAGACAAAGAGTGCGCTAACGTGGCCAACATGACAATTGGAACAATCCTTGCCAAATTAAGTTCTCTCATTGAAGTGCTCCTCATTTGGAAGCTCATTGCTGAAGTATCAGCCTCTCGGCTAACTTGTCGCCAAAAGGTTTTTCCGTGCGAAATGCACAAGCCGGGCGGGCCGTGATCCGTCGGTCGATCCTTCCCGTTGCCGCTTCCGCACGTCAAGAGTATATCTATCTCCAACCCAAGGCGGAATACGCTAGCCCGCAGCCAACGTGTCAACAGGCATCGCGACTACCCCATCCCCACTTTTGCCAAAAACTACGATATGCCACGGGCACAATGTGTTGTAGGAGCAATTCATGAATTGCCCCTACCGTCTCGCCGGCAACTAAAACGAAGAGTTGGAGCCCGGCAAGTGAAATGGATTGTGCAGGCCTGGAAAGCGGACCTGACAAGCAGGTCCCTCCGGGTTGAATCTCGCTCTCACACGAACCTATGTGTGGGTCCACGTCCCCGTGAGTAGAAAAGTGGGGATAAGTCAGGCGTCGCGAGGATTGATCGTGGGTACAGCTTGCTCACAACACCATGTGGAGTTTCCGGGGCTGACCTTCTAAACTGGAGAGTTATCGCTCGGGAGAGCAGTACGTGTTGTACACTGGCAAAAAGGCGAGATCAGCGCCGCGTGTTAGTGTCGCTCGAGGAGGAACCATCCGATGCTTGATGTGGTTCGCGGGAGTGCCGTCATTGTTCTGGCCGGTCTCGTGTTGAGTTTTGCGGGGTGCCGACCGCCAGAACGCGCCGCGTCGCAGGCGAAATCCGATCAGGGTAAGAAGCTTGTCATCGCTGTGATTCCCAAGAGCACTGGTGGTGAATTCTGGAAAACAGTCGAAATGGGGGCTCGGGAGGCGGCAGAGGAATTGGGGGTGGAGATGAAGTGGGATGGTCCCCTTACGGAAACCGAACTGGCTGAGCAGAACAAGATTGTTGAGAACATGGTTACCTTGCAGGTGGATGGGATCGCCCTGGCCCCGCTCAACCGGTCGGCTCAGCGACGAACGGTTGAACGGGCGGTGGAGGCCGGTATCCCTGTCGTCATTTTCGACTCGGAAATCGATGGCCATGCTCACGTCAGTTTCGTCGCCACCAACAACAAACAGGGAGGCAGTCTGGGGGCTCAGCATATGATCGAACTTTTGGGAGGAAGAGGCCGCGTCCTGGTACTGCGGTTTGTGCAGGGGACGGGAAGCACCGAAGCTCGTGCGGAAGGGTTCATTGAGACAGCCAGAGCCGGAGGCCTGGAAATCGTGGCCGATCCCTATCCGGAAGACGCTACCGTGGAAGGCTGCAAGAAGACAGCCACAAATGTTTTGGAAGGTTTTGTGAAAGCGAACGAGCTGGCCCTTGACGGCATCTTTGCGTGCAACGATCGCTCCACACTGGGGATGTTGGCCGCGCTGGAAGATCTCCGCAAAAGCGGCGTGAAGGTCCATGCCCGTTTTATCGGGTTCGATTTTACCCCGCGGCTCATCGAGGCACTTCAGGCAGGACTTATTGACGCGCTTATTGCCCAAAACCCGCGGAAAATGGGGCGTTTGGCCGTTGAAACCCTTGTCGCGTACCTCCGTGGACAACAAGTTCCCAAATATATCGACACCGGCGTTGTTCTCGTGACGCGGGAAAAACTGGCGACCGACCCGGCGGTACGGCAGTTAGTGGGATTGTCTGAAAAACCTGCCGGCAACCAGGGTGAGCCCTCGAGCGCCGACAAATGAGTTTTACGGCATTGCCTCCCGCAAGGTAAGGGTGTGGAACGCCATGTGGGACTCGCCACCCCGATTAAAGATGGTCAATATTGCGAAACGTTTTGGGACCACCCAGGCGTTGAACGGAGTCAATCTGGAGGTGGCGGCGGGAGAGGTGCATGCCCTCGTAGGTGAAAACGGGGCGGGAAAGAGCACCCTGATGAAGATTTTGGCGGGTGCCTACCGTCCGGACCGGGGCGAGATGTGGCTGGACGGGGAACCCTTCATGCCCCATCATCCCCTGGATGCCCGGCGACGCGGCATCGCCATGATCTATCAGGAGCTGTCGCTGGCTCCCCATCTGTCGGTCATGGAAAACATCCTTCTTGGTGTGGAGCCGGCACGCTGGGGAATTATTCGCTGGCGGCGACTTCGTGAGCAGGCGTATGCCGCCCTTTCGGAACTAGGACTGGCCGACCTGCCGCTGGCAACGCCGGTGCACAATCTGCCCCCCGGGCATCAGCAGATGGTGGAAATCGCGCGGGCTGTCGTCTCTCAGGCCAAGATTGTTGTCCTTGACGAGCCGACGAGCAGCCTCACCCAGCAGGATGTGGAGCGATTATTCACGCTCATTCGCCGCCTGCGTGACCGCGGTCTTGCCGTCATTTACATTTCCCATTTCTTGGAAGAAGTTCATCGAATCAGCGACCGCTTCACCGTATTACGCGATGGCGAAACCGTGGGAAGTGGGATCACGTCCGAGACGCCGATTCCGAAAATTGTGGCGCTCATGGTAGGACGTGAAGTAAGCGAGCTATACCCCAGACGCCGCCGAACTCGTGGCCCCTGCATCCTGGAAGTGGAGGGACTCACAGGGATCAAGAAGCCAGTCGGGGCAAGTCTGCGCCTGCATCGGGGAGAAATCCTGGGAATAGCCGGACTGGTAGGCGCCGGGCGCACAGAGTTTTTGCGGGCAATCTTTGGGTTGGATCCCGTTCGCGCGGGGGACATCCGAGTGGGTGTCTTTCGCGGAGCTGCCACCCCTGGCCAAAGATGGCAACAGGGAGTGGGCTTTCTCAGCGAAGACCGAAAACGGGAAGGACTTGCGCTGTCCCTCTCCATTGCCGAAAACATCACTTTATCCCGGGTAGATCGGCTGGGACCATTGGGGCTCGTTTTTCCCGGCCGGGAAGAGCGCATTGTAGCACGGTGGATCGATCGCCTTTCCATCCGCTGTGAAAACCTAAGACAGCCGACGTGGACCCTTTCCGGGGGAAACCAGCAGAAAGTCGCTTTGGCGCGACTATTTTTTGCCGATGTGGACGTTCTGCTCCTTGATGAACCTACCCGCGGAATCGATGTGGGATCAAAAGCGCAGATTTATCGGCTGATTGCGGAGGCCGCTGATGGGAGTGCCGGAACGAGCCCAAAAGCCGTTTTGATGGTATCCAGCTATCTACCCGAACTACTGGGCCTTTGCGATACAATCGCCGTCATGTCTCGCGGGCGTCTTGTAGCGTGTCGCCCGGCAGAGCAGTGGACGGAACATACGCTGATGCTGGCAGCAACAGGTCAGGATCAGGAGAATTCCATTAGCACACCATGAAACTCCCCAACCTTGCCAACTCCTTTCGTTTTACTCGGGATACGTGGTCGTCACCCTGGGTGACGGCCATCGGGCGATTTGCCGCCCTTGTTGCTGTATTCCTATTTTTTGCTGTCCTTGTGGAAGGCGGAAAGTTTTATACACCGCGCAATCTGGAAAATATTCTGCGACAAAGTGCCGTTTACGCCACCGCGGCCCTGGGCATGACGATGATCATCATCGCGGGTGGGATTGATCTCTCTGTTGGCTCGATGATCGCACTCAGTGTGGTGACAGTGGCCTGGATCCTCGATTACCATTACGCCGTGCCCGGTTCGCAGGGCCAGGTGGAGACCGTGTATCTCATCCATCGATGGCCGGTGTTGCTTCCCTGGATAGCCCTCGTGGCAGGAGTCCTAGTCAGCGTTTTGGCCGGATTCATTAACGGCATAACCGTGGTCGGTTTGCGATTGGTACCGTTCATCGTAACGCTGGGAACCATGGGCATTTTTCGGGGCCTGGCAAAGGGATTGGCGCAAGAGAAAGACATTTACCCTCGCGAAGATACCTGGCTCACTCGCCTCATGGACCCCACGCTTACTTCACATGATCCTCATTGGCGCGCGTGGATTCTCCCTCCGGGGGTGTGGATTTTAATCATCGCCGCGATCGTGGCGGCGCTCGTCCTCCGGTATACCAAGCTTGGGCGGTATATTTTCGCCATCGGCTCCAATGAGGAGACAGCCCGACTGTGCGGTGTGCCGGTTGGTCGTGTGAAGATTGCCACCTACACCCTGGGCGGACTTTTCACTGGACTGGCAGGTCTCATGCAGTTCTCGTTTATCGGGGGCATCGGACAGCCTACCTCGGCCATCGCCTACGAACTGTTCGTGATTGCCGCCGTGGTCATTGGCGGAGGAAGTTTGATGGGCGGCCAGGGATCCATCTTGGGAAGTGTCATCGGAGCATTGATTATCACAATCCTTTATATGGGTGGCCAGCAGATGGGCTGGCCCAAATGGGTTCAGGAGACGGTTATCGGGATGATTATCATTGCGGCTGTGGTTATCGACCGGCTACGTCAGCGAGCAACCACCTGATGCGC
>NICF_comb_assmDRAFT_10002208_pt1 | contig 14899 bp, 13 predicted proteins | sample NewIslPassag4_SG_FD_11279 | JGI IMG/M metagenome (IMG submission 11279) | reverse complement strand
AGCTTATTGGCAGCCATGACAGAATTGAATCAGTGGTAACATGGGAAATGGCTTGCTTTGAAGAAGCATGGAATGAGTGGCTTAAAGTTGATAATGAGTATGCGCACAGCGACAGGCAATACTTTGAAACAATTATCAAGCCTTATACTTGCTTTGTTGGTATATATGTAAAGTTAAAAAGGTAATGGAAGGCTAATATGAAACCTGCTTACTTTCCCTTAATTCATAGGCTTTCCAAAGCTTTTTATAAATAAAAATGAAGTTTTGTCCATCATTTTGAAATCACTTTGATTATGGTGGACAAAATTTTTATTGATGGACAAAATATCGACATTTACATCACTTTCAAATATGTCAGCAACTTATCTTCCACAACATCAGGATCGTCAATATAGGTATGTTTTCATATCTATAATTAATCTAAACAGCTTTTAGTTAATGAGAAGAAAAGGCCTGATATTAATGATTGAATAGTGGTCAGTGTCCCCCTTGTGTCAACAATGATGAAGTTTTTCGATGAAACAAGATGATAACAAATGATAGTTTTTTGTCAATGTATTCATTTATTGCGAGAAAATGATATATAAGGCATTAAAAAGTAGTATGTACATAATTAACAAGATTATTAAAATACAGAGCCATTTGGGGTGTGAAAGTAGTAAACCCAAGTGGTTTTTAATATTATAGAAAATACCAAATTACATGAAAACTTATTATTTATAAATATATAATAATGATAACTTAATCAATACAGACAGAATATAGTTTTTTGGGAAAAAATAATGATCAGACAGTCAATATTTACAATGAATTCTATAGGGCAAAAAAAGAAGATATACGTATGTTATGGTACTCAGGAGAATTATCTGTCTATGATTCTGAACATATAAAAATAGAGGAAGGTGGCAATGATCTAGGGCATTATGAAGAAGTATCTAAATGGATTACCAAGAAAGAAACTACTTTCACAAGATATTGATTATTACTCAATTAAAATTAAGACATATTAATACCGAAGAAGGAGTAAATTGTATGGATAAAGATTTGAAATATAATAACCCCCAAAGTAGTGAAGAAGCGATAAAAAATTTTTTGTTAGATATCAATTGTTTAGATGCATTAAAGCCATGGATATCCAAAATTAATATATTTGAGATATTGAAGATATCGAAGACGGAAATTAGACATAGTAATATTTTAGCTTGGCTATTAGATGCAAATGAAAATCATGGATTAGGAGATTTGTTCATAAGGTCTGTTATGCATAGATTGATAAAGAATAAGTTTAATTATTTTAATTCAAATAAAATAAATGTGTTAGAACTATTAACATTTGATTTTACAAATTTTACTGTTATGAGGGAATGGAATAATATAGATATTTTATTGCTATCACAAAAAGATAGATTCATAATCTGCATCGAAAATAAAATTAATATTGGAGAACATAGCAACCAATTATCCAGGTATAGGGAAAAGATTCAGGAAACATTTCCTAAAGAAAAAGGGTATAATGCAATATTTATTTTTTTAACTCCAGATGAAGCTCTACCGAGTGATATTGATACTTGGATACCTTTTAGTTATTCTGAAATACTAGACACTTTAAACAACAGTATAGACAATAAAGACTTAGAGCCACGAGTTAAACTAATTATTGAAAACTATATTGAAACACTTAGGAGGTATATCGTGAAAGATAAGGAATTGGAGCAAATTTGTATTAATATTTATAGAAAACATAAACAAGCATTAGACCTAATTTTTGAGAATAGACCTGATTCTGGAAATATTGTAGCTGATATAGTAAAAGAATATTTATCAAATAGAGCAAACACATCTAAAGATATAATATTTGATCCTAGTTATTCGACAAAAACAATTCAAAGATTTTCCACAGATTTTTTTAATTCTATCTTTCCTCCTGTTCCTAGTATTCATGGATTTTGGGGAAATGGTATTAATTACTTTTGGGAGATAAGAAACAATTATTCATCAGGTAAGTTGCAAGTGAAATTCGTTATGTGTAATTTTGACGAATGGAATGGTAAAAAGGCTGAAAAACTGTCCAAATTACTCAATAAGGAATTAAAAGCTAATTGGCAGTGGAAAACATTTTTTTCTTTTAATATTACTTTAGCAAGTTCTGACAGGATAGAGGAATATTTTGAAGGGGATTATGAAGAAATTAGGAAAGATATATTCACAAAACTAGATGCTACCATGGAGAGAGTATTTAAATTTGAAAAAAAGGTAAAGGAACTATGGGGAAACAACTAATAGGTTATCTTTCTTTATTTTTTTGGATAGAAAATCTCAAGGAAGTCTTGTGGAATCGGTTTAAAATGAATAGTAAATGTATCTGTTTCATTTTAAAACTGGAAATATGTTTGTCAATTTAGGAATCTTATAAAAAAACAAAAGAATTTTCTTAGGCATTTCTATGAATAAATGAAGTTTTCAGTAATGATTTGACAACATATCATGTACAGGACTCCAAATTATTTCCCAAGACCTTTGGTATGAATCGCCAACCTAAATTATAAAAATAGAAGAGAGCAGGCAATTACCTTTTTATCGCTAACGAATTTTTTTGCGGGGTGAAGGAAATGGCGTTATGGTTGGAAAGTATCCTCGGGTGTGCGGTATTTGCCATGATTTTTGTTGGAACAACAGCAAAAAATCCCCTTTCCCAGATCCATAACTACCCTCCGGCCATACAGGAACGCTGTAAGAAATTAGGGTTGATTACCGAAGGACAAATGGGATATCGCAAAAAAGATTGGATGAGAAAGCTCATTGGGATCGTCCTTCTTGGTTTGGTATTAGGCTTCCTCGTATATAACTTTAATGATGCCGATACCTTTTTCTTGGGGTTTGCATATAGCTACCTTTTATGGAATATCATCAACTGGTTTGATGTGATTGTATTGGATTGTATCTGGTTTTGCCATTCGAAAAAAGTTATTATTCCGGGAACGGAAGATATGAAAGAATATAAAGATTACTTGTTTCATATAAAAGGTGGATTTAAGGGAGTGCTTTTTGGCTTGCCAGCATGTTTACTGGCAGGAGCGTTTGTCTTATTGTTTTGATTTTGAAGCGACTTTAGGGTAAGGACACGATCTGAAAAGTCATTTCCAAAAAGGGAAAGCCTAAGAATGTAGTCATATCCACATTCTTAGGTCTTTTTTTGTTATGAAAACAAACCATCTAAATGACCATTTTCCTTTTTAGGGATTAGCCATCATGCTCCAGTTAACCATTAATTGTAAGTGTTCATTTTCATTGCTTGTTTTTTAGGAAACTTCCATAAAAAATATTAATAGGAGGTGAATGACATTAGAAAAATGGTTTCTATCCATTAAATCTGGACCTATGCTAGACCCGATAATTTTCCCAATCTTTTGACACAAATCCCATGAAACTTTAAAATGGAATTATTAAACCAATTCCAGAAGGCCCGAAACTTGATTTTTTTCAACTGGGAAAGATACCTATGGAGGGATATGATGACGGAAAGCAGAAAATATTCCTTGGCCTACCTGACTATTCCAGGCACAACTCCTGAAGAAATGACTTATATCGCTTCTTCGGCTGGTTATGACTATGTTAGCTTCCGTTTGATTCAAATGGCTTTGCCAGGAGAACCGGATTTTCATCTTATTAAAAATAAACGATTATTAAAAAATACGAAACTGGCAATGGAAAATACCGGGGTTCAATTATTGGATATCGAATTGGCAAGAATCGATGAAGAAAAAGATCCGAAAGATTATGAACCTGCTTTTGAAACGGCAGCTGAACTTGGCGGAAAACATGTGATCAGTAGCATATGGACCGACAATTATCCTTTATATATCGAGCGTTTTGCCCAAATCTGTGATCTAGCGAAACAGTATGAACTTACCGTGGAATTGGAGTTTGTCCCGATTGCAAGCATCAAAACTTTGGCTGAGGTTGTCCAAATTTTGGAAACGGTAAAAAAAGAGAATGCCGGCATTCTGATCGACATTCATCATTTTCATCGGGCTGGCGAAAAACCCGAAGATTTGGCTCAATTGCCGAAAGAATGGTTCCGGTTTGTCCATTTATGTGATGCCCCATCGAAAATTCCGGATACTACGGATGAAATGATCCATATCATTCGTGAAGCTAGGTCCTATATAGGAGATGGAGGAATCGATATTCAGTCGATTGTAGACGTTTTGCCAATTGTGCCCTTTTCCATCGAATTACCGAACACTGAATCTATCCAAAAGTATGGCAAGCTGGAACATGCAAGGAAAGCCCTCTCCTCGGCTAAAAAATATTTTTCGGAGAAATCAAAAACCGGTCGTGATAATAGGTAAATGGCCATTGTGCAGGTCACCTTATCTACTACACGTCCGGTTTTCGTTCATGATTATGTTTTTCCGTTCTTATAAATTATATAATAGTTCCGTTCTTTTCCTTCAAAATCTAATATTCTTCTTAGCTATGAACGTATCCTTTTCCCTGATTAAGACTTGACTTTACCCAACAAAAGGGCTTTTCCTTTCATTCCATTTCGACTCCACCCGAAAAAAGTTGTTCCTTAATTATTTCAACCGGCATTTCCTGCCCCGTCCAAAGTTTGAAAGCTTCGGCTCCTTGCCAGAGCATCATGGCAAGACCATTGACGGTTTTGCAACCTGCGGATTGGGCCATTTTTAGTAATTTTGTCTCCACTGGATAATAAACCGTATCCGCAACAACAAGGTCTGGGCGCAAGTAGGAAGAGTCAGGAATTAAGCACTGATCTCCGATCGGATGCATTCCTACCCCTGAACTATTAACCAAAATATCCGCTTTTTCAATTTCTTCCCGGAGTAGCTTCACTTCGGCAATATCAAAAACCTTTGCTAGGCAACGGCTATTTTCCATTTCTTCATTGATAATTTTGGCATTTTCCAGCGCACGTGTATAAAATTCATCTTTCCGATTAAAGATGGAAAGTTGCTTTGCTCCGTCTAAAGCCGCTTGAATGGCTATAGCCGTTCCAGCCCCACCTGAACCAAGAATCACGACATTTTTATCTTTTATGTCCACCCCATGTTCCTTAAGTCCTCTGATAAACCCTTTTCCATCCGTATTAAAACCGATAAATCTCCCTTTTTCATTCACTACCGTGTTTACAGCTCTGGCAAATTTTGCGCTTTCATCCAATTCATCAAGATAAGAAAGGACTTTGGTTTTGTTGGGCATCGATACATTAAATCCCCTTAAGTTTAATGCCCGGAAACCTTTTACAACATCTTCCAACTGCTCAAGACCCACATCAAATGCCAAATATACATAATTTAATTTTAAGTGCTGAAAGGCGAAATTATGTATGGCTGGAGACTTGGAATGTCCGATGGGAGTAGCAATCAATCCAATTAATTGCGTATAACCATTAATTCTACCTGTATCATTCATCAAAACACTTGTTACATCTTTTGAAGTTACCTCCATGTATAACACCACGCTTTAACTAGAATTAGTCATTTCCTTGATTCGTAAATTGGATCGATCCAACCATTTTTTATCCGTAAATCAAGACAGTAACACCTATATGTATTTCCTTCATCAAATAAAATGATTTTAGAGAGCCTTTCCTGATATATAAACATTTCATTTCCTCAGGAAAGGCTCCGGGGAAAGGAGATTTCTACCTATTTTTCCAATTCCGGATCGTAAAATTCACCAAAAAGCTCTTCATCTGAAGGACGGTCTTCCGGGATCGGAACCGATACCCAAGTCGTATTCATGTAATGTTTTAAGCTAATATTTTCGGAGGTTATATTACCACCCCAAGTACCGCAACCCATCGAAGAAGTTTGGGGCATCCCGTTTGTAAAGGAACCTGCATTGGCAACGGATTGGGCCTGGCGAACCATAATCCTGCTGACCGGTAAACGTTCGGCCATATAGTGGATACGCTCCACATTGTGGGAATAAATACCGCAGGAGTGACCTATTCCGCCATTTTCAAAAATACCTTCTACGAGCTTAATGGCATTTTCGAATTCCCCTTCGTATTTATGAAGAGCTAATAGAGTCGTTAATTTTTCATCAGAGAAAACTTTTCCCTTACCGACCCCATCCCCCATAACCATAATAAATTTGCGATCGGCAGGAATGGAAAAACCAGCCTTTTCCGCCAATTTTTGAGGTGAGACCGCAACGGTATCAGGAAGCCGATGTCCTTCCTCATCCCACAAAACTTTCCGCAACAATTCCCGTTCTTCATCCGTTGCCAAATATCCGCCTTCTTTTTCCAGCGCCTTTACCATATCATCAAAGATCGATTCATGGATGACCAAATTCCCATCCGCTGAGCAACCAGAACCAAAATCTTTCGTTTTACTGATTCTTGTGTTCCGAGCAGCAATTTCCACATCTGCCGTTTCATCAATGATCATTGTTGCATTCCCTTTACCGACTCCATAGGCAGGAGTACCAGAACTATAGGCAGCCCGGACCATATCCTGTCCACCCGTGGCCATGACCAAGTCTGCCCTAGCCATTAACTCATGGGTAATATGTTTTTTCACATAGGTCAAGCACTGCAAAATATCTGCCGGAGCCCCTTGAGCTTCCAAGGCTTCCCTCATGATACGAACAACTTCGTTTGTCGTGTTTTTTGCCCGGGGATGAGGACTGAAAATGACGACATCCCTTGCCTTTATTGCATATATGGCCGTTACCACAGGGGTCAGTTCGGGATTGGTGGTCGGGATTAATGAAGCAATGATACCTGCCGGTTTACCATATATTTTTAGACCTTTTTCCGGTATTTCTTTTATCAGCCCGACACTTTTTTCCCTTAATGCATCCCGTAAAACCCCTCGGATTTTCATTCGTTTATCTACTCTTCCTTCTGGGTCTCCTAAGCCGCTCTCCTCAACACCCATTTTGGCAATTCTTTCAAATGTTCTTTTGTTAGCCACCGACCAGGCAACTGCCCGGATCAAACGGTCGACTTCCTCTTGGCTATAATTTTTTATTACATCAAATGCCTTTCTTGCCCTCTCAAAATGACGATCGAGCAAGTTTTGCTCTTCTTCCGTTAACACCCTTTTTTGTATAGATTCAATTGCCATACTATAATCACCCCATTTTTCCGGAAGGTTATTGATTTTCGTTGATTTCCGCTATTTTTACCTGACCCTTTGGCTTTTTGTATAGTTGGTAGTTAGGGCCGGCCTTTAACATGTAGCTGCCACCATCATGACCAATTATGTCTCTAACTTCCTTAGCCGTCTGAATCAGTTTTTCGAGATCAATTCCGGTATGAATACCGGCTTCATGCAAGGCATGGACAAAGTCTTCTGTAGCCATGTTCCCTGTAGCGTTCGGTATATAGGGGCATCCCCCTAATGCGGCAATGGACGTATCAAATGCGGTTATTCCCTGCATCAAGCCCGCAAAGGCATTGGCCATTGCCATATCCCTTGTATTGTGTAAATGTAGGGTAAATATTACATCGGGAAAAGTTTCCCTTAACTCCCCGATAGTCCTATATACATTGACCGGGTCACCCATACCGGCAGAGTCCGCTAAGGATATTTCATGAATCCCATATTCCACATATCTCCGAACGATTTCTTTTAATCTTGTAACTGGGACTTTATATTCAAAGGGACACCCAAAGGCGACCGAAATGGATCCTCCCACCTTCACGTTATATTTTTCAGCCAGATCAATGATGGGAGCAAAACCATCCATTGCTTCCTTCGTCGTACAATTTGCATTGGAAAGGCTGTGGGAATCTGTAGCTGAAAGCATTAGCTTCAACTTTTTGATTCCCGCAGCAATCGCCCTCTCAGCCCCTCTGAGGTTCGGAACGAGCGCCCGAAATTGGATTCCTTTATCAACCAAATCTATACAGGCTTTCACCACCTCTTCCGCATCCTTCAGCTGAGGAATTGCTTTCGGATGGACAAAAGAGGTGATTTCTATGAATCTAATACCGGTTTCTGCCAGTTTCCTGACGATGGCAATTTTATTTTCCGTTGTAATCCAATTTTTCTCCGCTTGAAATCCATCCCTTGGTGCTACTTCCCAAACGGTCACATTCTCGGGTAATTTTCCATGCAATGGCAAACTGATCAAACCTCGCCTTCATTAATCTGTAGCTACATGTAAGATATTTTCGCCCTTTCCAGGTGAGTAAATATCGTTAATATTCCAATAGCCATCTGTCGGTACCGGGTTATTTACCATCAATACATCAATTAACGTCGGTTTATTGGATCGGATAGCTCTTTCTAACGCCGGTTTGAATTCTTCAGCAGATGTTATTTTTATTCCCTCAATTCCATAGGCCCGGGCAATGGCGGAAAAATCCGCTGAAACCGGTTCATTGTTTTTCTCGAAAACCGTACCAAGTGTCGTATTATAGTGCGCCTTTTGCAATTGGGCTATGGTTCCGAAAGCACGGTTATTCATCACAACCCAGACAACCGGAATATCTTGTTCAAAAGCAGTTGCCAAAACAGAAGGGTTTTGACCAAAACCTCCATCCCCAACTAAGGAAACCACGATTTTATCTGGTGCGGCAATCTTTGCTCCTAGGGCTGCTGGTGCCCCAAATCCCATCGTGGCATATCCACCGGGTGTTAAAATCGTTCCTGGTTCATAGATGGGGAATTGCTGGCCAACACCATTTTTATTCCAACCTACATCGGTGGTTATGATGGCGTCTCTTGGCAACACTTCCCGAACTTCCTTCAAAATCCGTTGCGGAATCATCGGAAAGGCTTCGCTTTCAACATATTTCTTGTTCATTTCGGCAAAAACCCTACGGTACGCTACGATTTCCGCTTTTAATTGATCAATATCTTCCCGTTTGACCCCATCCGGATATATTTTTCTTGCCACTCGGTTGATAACCGATAACGCTTCCTTTAAATCCGCCACTACACCCATCTCGACAGGATAATTCCTTCCTATTTCGCTTGGATCGATATCTATTTGGATTAACTTCGTGGGAGGAATTTTGAAGGTATATTTGTCGTTCCACGAACTGCTATCGGCTTCTTTGAAAGTGACTCCAAGGGCCAAAATATAGTCAGCGTTTCTCGTTTTATTGTTAATGAACTCCGTTCCCCAATATCCGGTCATCCCCAAGGTTAAAGGATGATCATCCGATACGGCCCCTTTCCCCATAAGGGAATAAGCTACCGGTATTTGCAATTGGTCAACCAATTTTCTCAGTTCATAACTGGCACCGGAAGAAATGACACCCCCACCGGCAAAAATAACCGGATTTTTCGCTTCAGCAAGGTTCTGAACAATTTCCTTTGCCGTTTCCTCATCAATGGATGGTTTATGTAAAGTTTTCGTATGGTGTTGGACTTTCTCAAAATAGGAAGTTTCTATTTCAGCGGAAAAAATATCCATTGGCACATCGACAAGGACCGGACCCGGTCTACCGCTTTCTGCCAGTTGAAATGCCTTTTCCATAATTTCCGGTAATAAATGAGGACTGTCTACACGCCATGCCCGTTTGACAAAGGGACGGAAAATCTCATATTGGCTTGCATCCCCATGAAGATTAATNTCCTGATGAGGATGTTTTCCGTAATAATGGGTTGGCACATCTCCAGCTATAACCACCATCGGGATCGAATCAAGGGCAGCATTGGCTACTCCAGTCGCTGCATTCGTTAATCCGGGCCCTAGATGGGTTAAGGCTACGGCTGCTCGTTTCGTAACCCGCGCATACCCGTCAGCCATATGGGCAGCAATTTGTTCGTGTTTGACACTGACATATTTAATTGAACTTTTTTCCAGCTCTGTCAGGAGTGCGATATTCGTATGGCCGCAAAGCCCAAAAATATGTTTCACACCCCGCCTTTCCAAATATTCCACCAACTGTCTTGAAACAAGCTTCTTCATTCCCAATCCCCTTTCCAAATTCTTTTTTGTAACCCTTTTCAAAATTGTAAAATGAAAAAGTTCTGTGATCCTTCGGCAAGGAATTAGATCGATCTAATTTTTGAGCATAAGCAATTTTAATTCCGATTATATGAAGGGCTCTCTGTTCAAAATTATTTCAATTTTTATAATACACTTTTTTATTCATTCCTTTCAAGGCGATTGTTTCCTACTTATAAAGATCCGGTTAATGAAAAAAATCGAATATTTCATCCTCCTAAATACTTTCCTTAACTGAATGGTTCTCCTATAAGAGGTGATACCGCCAGAATTCATTTCCATCATACATAATGACCTACCTTTACTCTGGCGGATCTTTTCAATAAAAAGGATGTTTTTCAGTTCTAGGCTTTGATCATTCGATCATGACACTTTTTTATGATTCATCATTCATGGATCAAATAACTGTTACAGGATAAAAAAGCTATAAAAATTTCCCTTATAGTCTTTTTTATTGCCGACATGAAAATGAACTGGTTTGGTCTATGATGATTCTCGGATGACAAGGGAAGGTTGTAAAATTAAACGACGTTTTTTTCCCGGTTTTTCTGTCATACGCTGATATAGGAGGTTTGCAGCATGGGAACCAATAATTTCAGGAAAGGAAGATACGGTTGTTAACGGAGGTGTATATAACGATGATTCATAGGTATTGTCGAAACCGACAACAGCAATATCCTTTCCTGGTTCTAATCCCTTTTCTTTCAAGGCAAGGTTAACCCCATGAGCGACGAAATCATTGAAACAAAAAATGGCGCTCGGTGGTTCAGCGAGTTGGAATAATTTCTGAACCGCTTCCAATCCTCCTTCCCGGGAAATGGATGTAGGAACAATATATGAATCATTAAGGGGAATCCCCGCTTTCACTAATACATTTCTGTATCCTTTATCGCGCCCTTTCCAGGCTGACGACTGAGGAGATCCACCTACAAAGGCAATTTTCCGGTGACCACGTTCAATCAAATGTTGGACTGCAAGTTCAGCTCCCTTAACATAATCAATTCCTACATAGTCGCAATGAAGATCATCAAATTCCCTTACTGCATGCACAATGGGAAGATCAATATTATTGATAAATTCTATAGATTCCTTTGAGATATCTGATACAGGACATAAAATAATTCCGCCGACCCGGTGACCCAACATCCTTGATAACAATTGATTCTGTTTCTCTTCCAAATCAAAGGTTGTACCTAGAAAAACATTGTATCCTGCCTCATCAAGGGTATTATGGATCCCCCGGAGCAATTCCACAAAATAGGGGTTTGCAATGTCGGTAATGATAACACCGACTGTCGATGATTGGGCAGAACGCATATTCGCGGCAACGTGGTCATAAATGTAACCTAATTCTTCCATTGCCTGTAGAACTTTACGTCTCGTTTTTTCGGATACCTTTTTGCTTTCCCGTACCACCAGCGATGCTGTAGCTCGGGATACCCCTGCATATTTCGCAACATCTTCTAATGTGACACGCCTTTTCATATATTCACCAGCTTTATAATTGTGTGCTCATATTTTTCCTTCATCATTCTGTAGGAACGGTAAAGTACAATATTTTACTACATTATTATAACAAGAAAAGGTAAAGTAATAGTTTGTGTAGTTATTGGAATGTCAGAAAACTCCATGGAAACATAATAGAATAAAACTTCCTAGTAGAGTCTATCCTTTCGTTATTTCAGAACCTGAGGAATTTGAGCCCTTTCTAGATTTTCCCGGTCCCTGCCTGTCCAATTTTTCCTCAAATTGTTGGTTATTTAGTTAACCAACCAAGAGGGACCATAACGATATCCGGGAACAAGATGAGTACAATAATCACTATTAATTCTGCTACAAGGAATGGCCAGATGCCTTTCAAAACACTTTCCAGCTTCATCTTCGCCACACTGCTCGTGACCGTTAATACTGTTCCGACTGGTGGAGTTAATAAGCCGATACATCCGGTTAAAATAAAGATGATCCCAAAGTAAACCGGATCGATCCCAGCCATCTTCACTACAGGCATTAGGACAGGGGTTAAAATCAATATTAATGGGGTGATGTCCATCACACAGCCCAGCAGTAAAACTAGAAGAATTATAGCAAAGAGTAGGAGCATCGGATTGTTAACTAAAGGTTCCAACAAGTTGGCAAAGGCTACCGGTACATTAGCAATCGTAATAAGCCAAGCAGATACCATTGCAGCTGCAACCAGGAACATCACTGCCGCCGTCGATTTTGCTGCGGAAACTAATACTTTATATAAATCTTTTATGCTTAATTCCCGATAAACGAACATCCCGAGAAAAAGTGCGTAAAAGGCTGCCATCGCTCCCGCTTCTGTAGGGGTAAATACTCCAAAACGCAATCCGACGAGGATAAATACTGGCAGCAATAATGCCAATAGGGAATCAAAGGTTACCTTCAATATTTCCATAAAGGACTTTTTTTCAGGCAATTCAAAGTCGGTATTTTTCCGGATTAATAGCCACCAAGTAATGGCAAGGCTGAACGCCAACAATATCCCTGGCACAATCCCCCCCATAAATAATTGGGTGATGGAGACTCCACTTGATACACCAAAAATAATCATCGGAATACTTGGAGGAATGACAGGTGCAATGATCGAACCCGATGCAATAATCCCGGCAGAACGTTCTTTGCTATATCCGGATTGGGCCATCATCGGAATTAAAATCGCCCCTAATGCTGCAGCATCCGCGACCGCAGAACCGGATAATCCAGCAAAAAGCACACTAGCAAAAATCGCCACATACCCAAGACCACCCTTTACACGACCGAAGAAGATCATTGCAAAATTGACGATTCGTTTCGATATCCCACCAGCATTCATTAATTCACCGGCAAGGATAAAAAAAGGTACCGCAAGCAAAGCAAAACTATCGGCTCCCCTGATGAAAGTCTGGGCGATGAGCTGGGTTCCAAAGGCATCCAAATAGAACATAAGACCAATACTGGCAACAATCAATGCAAAACCAATGGGTACACCGATTGCAATGAGCAATAATAGCAAGCCCAAAAATATAGCTAAAGACATCCTTTCACCTCCACCGCTAATCTTCTTTAGCCAGTCCTTCTCCCTTAAAAATCTTAAATAGATTTACTCCGCCAATGAGAATCATCCCTACACTCATAATGACTCCCACGACGTACATAAATGCGAGGGATATACCTGTTGCAGGGGCTTTACTGTTTAAACTGTCCATTGTCATATCCCAACTGCCTTTTAAAACAATAAAAGCAATCGCCAAGATGATCAGATTCCCAATAAAAAGCAAAAGTTTTCGCAGGTTTTCCGGAACACGCCTTACAAGCATGTCCACCCCAATATGTGTTCCTTCTTTCAACACTAAAATCGACCCTAAAAATACCATCCAGATAAACATAAAACGGGACATTTCTTCTGCCCAAGTTATTCCTGAATGGAAGATATATCTTAAAATTACATTGGTAAATATCAAAATAGTCATACCTGCTATACATAAAGCGATCATGATATTAAGGATTTGTTCGATCCAGTGAAGCACTCGGCGCATCCAGAGACCTCCTTAAAAGAAATAGGAGATCACCCGTAACGATCATTACGAGTGATCTGTCACTCTTATTTCTGTCCTGCTTCGATTAACCGGTTCACAAGGTCTTCACCAAAATCTGCTTTGTATTTATCATAAACAACTTGAACTGCATCAACGAAGGTTTGCCGTTCCTGCTCGCTTAATTCAGTAATGACCATGCCTTCTTTCACTAATTGATCAAAGGCTGTAGCATCTTCTTCAGCATTTAAATTTCTTTGGAATACTTTTGCCTCTTCTGCTGCCTTCTTGATAATTTCTTGTTCTTCGCTCGTTAATTTTTTCCAGAAAGCTTCACTGACTAAGAACGGACTGGCATTATAGACGTGACCGGTTTTTGTCAAATATTTTTGCACTTCATACATTTTGTTGGAAATCACATTTCCAACCGGGTTTTCCTGTCCGTCAACAACTTTTTGCTCAAGGGCTGTGAATAATTCTGTATAGGCCATCGGGGTCGGGACTGCACCTAGGGCTTCCCAAATGGCAATATGAAGATTATTTTCCAAAGTCCGGATCTTTAATCCTTTGACATCATCTGCTGTTTTTACTTCTCGGACACTATTCGTTAAATGGCGGTATCCGTTTTCCCAGTAATTGATGCCAATGACACCGGTACCTTCCAGTTCTTTCAATAGTTCCTGACCGATTTCCCCATCTAGAATTTCATGGGCAGTTTTGGTATCTTTAAACAGGAAAGGAAGGTCAAAAATATTCATTTTCGGTGCGAAGGAAGCAATTGGCCCGGTTGACATTGTGGAGGCTTCAATTGACCCCATTTTCAAACCTTCAAAAACTTGCAAATCTCCTCCAAGCTGACCATCCGGATAAACGACAACATCAATTGCTCCGTTCGTTTCCTTTTCTACAATTTTTTCAAACTCGTACAAGGCTTTTGTTAAAGAACGATCGGGTGCGGTTGCTACAGCAACTTTCATCACCTTAACATCGCCACTTTTGTTATTATTTCCATTTCCTTGATCATCTTTGGAGTCATTAGAAGATTGATTGGAACACCCAAATAAGGCTAATAGTAAAACAGCAAAAGTAATCAAAAGCTTTTTCATTTAGTACCCCCCTATTTTCCCAAAAAATAAAATTTAAGCGCTTACAGATTGCTGGAAAAGAATAAATTCTCCCAAAACCCCTTGAAAACACTTTCAAAAATAGATGCAAGCCATTAACCTATGGAAATTTTCCAAAAGCTGCTCTATCACCTCCAAAAATTCAAAGAGGAAGCTAATGCTTTAGGATAATGAAAAAATGTATTTAACTCCTTGTTTTAGGAATTGACAACTGAAATTAGATCGTTCTACTCCTTTTACAGGCGAAATCATAAGGTCCAATATCAAACGGTTTCTAAATTTGGATGAAGCTGC
>NICF_comb_assmDRAFT_10002207_pt1 | contig 14912 bp, 10 predicted proteins | sample NewIslPassag4_SG_FD_11279 | JGI IMG/M metagenome (IMG submission 11279) | reverse complement strand
ACGGCACGCACCTCAAAGGCACGCACCACATAGCACACGCATTACAAGCACATCCACTGTACACGCACTACTCAGACGCAGGAACGGCAACACTTGCCGCTCGAACCCACGCCTTGTCACGGTCTCGTACGTTGAAGAGTGGTATCTTGAACAAGTGACATCCTGGACCAAGTGGCATCTCCGACGAGTGGTATCTTGGACGAGTGGTATCTTGGACACGTAGCACCTTAACAAGTGGCAGGTTCTGCCAATTCCAACTGGTGAGAGCTTACTCGCCCGAAGCTCCAACTGGTTGGAGCTTTTGCCCGACCGGCTCCAATAGGTTGGGAAATAAGGCTCCGCAGCTAAACTGGAATGCGGCACCATTTCGCCAGTTCCTGGAATCCATGAAGCGCGATCCCGCAAATGCCCACGTAATGGGCACCAGCGGACATCCATCTTCTGCCAGCCGGACGGGCGAATGGTCTCATCAATCTAAATTCTCTTAGATTATCACCTACGGGAGCAAAATCCGGAAACGGTTCAACTGGTTGGAGTCAGAACGGCGATCGCTCTCAGCCATGAGAATCATAGACTATTTTGACTCGTATGTCCGTCCCTAACCGTTGGCAATTAATGGTAGGGTCGTTGGCCATTTCGGTAGGGTCCTTGGCGTTATGGTAAAGCCCTTGGCGATTATGGTAAAGCCCTTGGCGATGACGCTAAATCCCTTGCTATTACGGTAATAGAGCATGTAATGCGCCTACGCCGCATGAACCCGGCGGCGGATGGCCGCCACGTACTCCCACACGGCGGCCGCCAGCGCTAGGAAAACCGCCCCTTGGGCGATGCGGGCCCGGAGGGCCATGCGACCGTCCAAGCCCTCCGCGGTAAAGGATGGCGTAAGTTGGGCCCGCGGCGGCCGGACCAGCCGGACCCGCTGCGCCAGCCACGCCACGCCCAACCCCACCGCTGCCCAGCTGTAACCGCACGCCAGGGCGGTTGCCGCAGCGTCGCCCAACCCGAGCCTGAGCGCAAGGTCGAGCTCCTCCACCTTGAGATAGCGTAAAATTCGCCGGCCCCCCACGGCGGCAGCGCTTCGCAGGGCGCCCAGCGAAAAGAACCGGGCGCCCGACTCAGGACGTGCCCCGGCGGGCCACGCCTGCGGCCGGTGAGCACCGGGTTCGAGCGCTTGACTTTCGCGCCCGGGACTTTGGAGCACCGGACTTTGGAGCACCGGACTTTGCTCCGCAGGTTGCCCCATCCGTTGGGGGGTCTTTATGAGCTGGCCGGTCTCCCGCTTCACTAGCGGCAGAAGGACCGCGCGCACGGCGGGAGCGCTGAGGACGACCCGGATCGGCATCACATGCAGGAGGCGCAACTCGGCTGCACCCAAGACGGCGTCCGGATCCCAGGCCGACTCCCATCCCAGGGACACCCGCACCCGGCCGACCAGGCCAGTGGCCTCAAATTCCCCTCGAGCCCCAGGCCCCACCTCAAGGGAGAACCGTAGGACGACGGGCGAACGAAATGCGATCGCCAAACCGAGCAGGGCCAATCCCAACGCGAGCCACCACAACGGCACTTCCCCCACTGGCCAGCGTTGCCATCCCTGGGGGTTGCTATGCCGCCGGCCTGCCGGTGCGCGTCTGCTATACGCGCGACAAGTCCCCGGAGCTTGCCTCCGGGGACTCGTATCAAATGGTGGGGTGAGTGATGGGACTTGAACCCACGACCTCCAGGGCCACAACCTGGCGCTCTGACCAGCTGAGCTACACCCACCACGCGCGTGCCTGGCGCGCCCGGCAGGATTCGAACCCGCGACCCGCTGCTTAGAAGGCAGCTGCTCTATCCAACTGAGCTACGGGCGCAAAACTGGAGCGGGCGACGGGACTCCAACCCGCGACCCCCGGCTTGGAAGGCCGGTGCTCTAGGCGACTGAGCTACGCCCGCTCGGCAACGACCATTATACCGCACCGGAGCTGTTGTTCGCAAGGGATTGGTCGGGGAGAGCGGATTTGAACCGCCGACCTCGTGCTCCCAAGGCACGCGCGCTGACCAAGCTGCGCCACTCCCCGACGCGCTTCCCATTATAACACACTCTCCGCCTCAGGCAATCGCCACAGCCGCACCAGCCGTTTTCGCGCCAGGGCCAGGGCGCGCGCCCGGTGGCTTATGCGGTTCTTCTCCTCCGGAGGCAGCTCTGCGAAGGTCCTGTCCAACTCCGGCACCAAGAACAACGGGTCATAGCCGAACCCGCCCTCACCCCGGGGACCGTCCGTGATGACACCTTCACAGACGCCCTCATCCACCCACGTCTCGCCCTCGGGGCTGGCGATGGCGATGGCGCAGCGAAACCGCGCCCGCCGCCGGCGCGGCGGCACGCCCTCAAGCAGTTTCAAAAGCAACTTATTGTTGTCGTCGTCGGTGGCACCGGGGCCGGCGAAGCGGGCCGACCACACCCCCGGTCGGCCGTCCAGGGCGTCCACTTCCAGCCCCGAATCGTCGGCCACCGCCCAGTGGCCGGTGTACCGGGCGGCCGCCACCGCCTTAAGGCGCGCGTTCTCAGCAAAGGTGGCCCCGGTTTCTTCTACCTCCGGCGCGCCCGGAAACGCGCCCAAGTCTACCACTTGAACCGGCAAATCCGCAAGCAGCGCCGCCAGTTCCCGGAGCTTCTTTTTATTGCGCGTGGCCACGACCAGCGTCCGCACGCCATCCGCCTCCGATGCGGGCGACCAGTTCCTCGCCCAGTGCCTCCCGCTGCACGTGCACCAACTGCTCGATCCCGGTGGCTGCCAGGTCCAGCAACTGATTCAAAGTCGCGCGGTCAAAGGGGGCGCCCTCCGCCGTGCCCTGCACCTCCACAAACCGCCCGCTGCCCGTCATGACCACGTTCATGTCCACCTCGGCTTCCACGTCCTCGGCGTACGCCAGGTCCAACAGGCAGCGGCCCCCCACCACGCCCACGCTGGTGGCGGCCACAAAGTCGCTGACGGGCAATGGATCCTGGGGCTTGTCCGCGCACAGACGCGCGAGGGCCTCCACGAGGGCCACGTACGCTCCCGTGATAGCCGCGGTCCGGGTACCCCCGTCGGCTTGGAGGACGTCGCAGTCCAGGGTGATGGTGCGCTCGCCCAGCCGGGACAGGTCCACCACCGACCGCAGCGCCCGCCCGACCAGGCGCTGAATCTCCAAGGTCCGGCCGCCTTGTCGGCCGGCCGCGGCCTCCCGCGGGGTGCGCTCCAGCGTGGCCCGGGGCAGCATGCCGTATTCGGCCGTCACCCAGCCGAGGCCGCTCCCCCGCCGCCAAGCAGGCACTCGCTCCTCCACCGTCGCCGTGCACAGGACTCGGGTATCCCCCAACTCGATAAGGACCGCGCCCTCGGCGTACTTGTTGACATGCCTTCTGATGACCACCGGCCGCAGTTGGTCCGGACGGCGCCCGTCCGGCCGCGTCATGGGCCTCGCCTCCTCCTGCACCGCTCCTGGACTATAGGTCTATATGTCCAGGGCTCCATTCCGGCTTCCCGTCCGGAACTCCTGTCCGGTTTCCTGCCCGCAACTCCTGCCAGGTTTCCCGCCCGCAACTCCTGTCCGGTTTCCCGCCCACGACTCCTGCCAGGTTTCCCGTGCGCAGCTCCTGCCAGGCTCAGCTCCTGCGAGGTTTCCCGTGCGCAGCTCCTGCCAGGCTCAGCTCCTGCGAGGTTTCCCGTGCGCAGCTCCTGCCAGGCTCAGCTCCTGCGAGGCTTCCCGTGCGCTCCTCCTGCCAGGCTCAGCTCCTGTCAAGCTTCCCGTGCGCATTTCCTGTCAAGCTTCCTCTGCGCAGCTCCTGGCTGGCTTCCCGTGTGCAGCTCCTGCCAGGCGTCCCGACCGGACCTCCTGCCCGACCTCCCGCCCGCAGCTCCTGCCCTACTTCCCGACCGGGTTCCTGCCGGACGTCTCGGGGTTTCACGCCACCGCCCGGGTTTCTTTCCTACCCACGACCCTGCGCAAAGGGCTGCTTGTCAGCGGGCCGCTACCTGCGGGCCGGCCAGCCGGCGCACCAACTCCGCGAAGCGCCGGCCGCGGACCTCGAAGTTGGGAAACATGTCGTAACTCGCGCACGCCGGCGACAAGAGCACCACCTCGCCGGGCCGCGCCCGGTCCGCGGCCTCTGCCACCGCCGCCTCGAGGGACCCCACGTGCACCAACTCGGGCAAAGGCGCGCCGGTCCGGGCCGCGTGTTCCCGCACGGCCGCCTCAATTTTGCTCGCCGTCTTGCCCAGGAGAATCAACACCCGCACCGGTCCGCACACCGCCTCGGCCAGCTCGTCAAACGGCAGCTTCTTGTCGTATCCGCCTGCTATGAGCACCACCGGAGCCTCCATCGCTCGGATGCCGGCTGCCGCCCGCGCGGGGCTGGTGGCGATGGAGTCGTTGTAGTAACGGACGCCGTTCCATTCCCCTACCAGCTCCAGCCGGTGGGGCACGCCGCGAAAACCGGTGGCCACGGCGCGGATGGCCGCCACGTCGATCCCGCACGCAGCGGCCGTAGCCGCCGCCGCGAGCACGTTCTCCACATTGTGATCGCCCAAAAGCGGCACCTCCGCCCGGCGGCACAGCCGGACCGGGTCCGGGACCTGACGGCCGATGCCTCCCAGCATGAGCTGATCCCCCTCCAGCCATGCGCCGGCGGGCACCGGCCGGCGTCGGCTGAAAAGCAGCACGCGTCCGGGCACGTCCCTAGCCATCCGGGCGGTGGGGGGATTGTCCAGGTTCAGTACCGTCAAATCGTCCGGCCCTTGAAACCGGAAGATGCGCTCCTTGGCGGCGGTGTATGCCTCCATGGTGCCGTGGATGTCCAGGTGGTTGGGCGTCACGTTGGTCACCACGGCCACCGCCGGGCTGCGGTCCAGCATCTCCAACTGAAAACTGGACAGCTCCAGCACCACCCACGCGTCGGCGGGAAGGTCCTCGGCCACCTCCAGCAAAGGCTGGCCGATGTTACCGCCCACGTAGACGGGGCGCGGACCCGCTTTAAGCATCTCGCCGATGAGGGTGGTCGTCGTGGTTTTGCCGCTACTTCCGGTGATGCCCACGATCCGCCCGCGACACAAAGAGAACACGAGGCCGATCTCGCTGTAGAAAGGCACGCCTCGGCGGCGCAGCCGCTCTAAGACGGGGTGATCCTTGCGCATGCCCGGTGTCAGCACTACGGCGTCCCAATCGTCGTCGAGCCGGTCCAGATAGTCGGGGCCCAGCCTCAGAGTCGTTCCCAGAGCCGCCAGTTCATCGGCAACAGCGCCCAGTTCGGACGCTGGTTTCTGATCAAACCCCACCAGCCGTGCCCCGCGCCGCGAGAGGTACCGCACGACGGCCCGATTGCTGAGCCCGAGGCCCACGACGGCCACCTTGCGGTTGCGCCAGTCCACCGTCCCCCACGCTCCCCGGCGGGCTTCGCCTATGTATATGCCCGCAAACTTTTTGTTTAGTGTAACCCTTTTCGCGGGAGTCCCCACGGCCGAGGCCGCCGCCTTAGGGCGCGGCGATGAAGCGCTCGTCGGGCAGGAGGGGGCCCGACAAGTCCAGATGACCCACCAGGGTGTCGATCTCGGCTCCCTCCAAAAGGAGCTGAACGGCGTCGATGGCAGGCAGTTGCGTCAGGGTGGCCACGATGGAGTACACCGTCAAAATCTCTCCCGTGCTCCCGCCGGGATGGTTGGTGCGCAGTTCTCGGCTGTAGTTCACGTACGCCACTCCGTCAGAGACGTTCACCGCCAGCGGTCGCGCTTGCGGTGGGATGGTCGGCCGCAGGTCCAGCCTGCGCGGGCCCCTGCCCAACTCGTCCAGGAGGCGCAGCGGGCTCAACTCTGCGACGGCCAGTGTGCGTTCCTCAGGCACCAGGTACTGCGCCTCCGCGTCGCTAAAGTACACCCGCACCGTGACCCTCGGCGACAGCACCGCATCGAAGGCGGGTTGGCGCCGCAGCCCCCACCAGCCCGCCACGCAGAGGCCGATCAACAGCAGCAGCACGATGCCCCGGCGCCACAGCCTATCCACCCTGCTCGCCTCCTATTCGGCCTGGTGCGGCGTTTCCCCGCCTAGAGCTCCGGTGTCTGCGCGAAGGAGTTGGCGGCCGCCCCCAGCGCCGCGGCGGGGGGCACCACCAGTACATCCGCCGGAAGATCCCCGTTCTCCAGAAACGCCGCAGCCACCTGCTCCAGCTCCCCGTCCCAATCAGAGACCGTACGCGGCAAGGGCTCCGACCTCAACTCAGCGAAGTAGCGCACCACGCCCTGGGCGATGCCCATGGCGGCCCGGCGCTGAAACTCGGGGTCGCGAAGTAGGCGCTCTTCGGCGGGGTTGTCGATGAAGGCAACTTCTACCAGCACCGCGGGCATCTCGGTGTGGATTAGGACGTGAAACGCGCGCTGCCGCACACCCCGATCGGGCAGCCCGATGGCCGAGAGCAGTTCCCTGTGGACCGCATGGGCAAGCCTCGCGTTGGCACCCGTGTCCGGCGCCTCGCCATGCCCTGGGTGGTAAAACGTGCCGGTGCCCGACGCGGTGCGGCCCGGACCGATAGCGTCGGCATGGATGCTGATGAACGCGTCCGCGCCCAGGGCGTTGGCCAAGCGGCTACGGTTGCCCAGCTCCACGTAGACGTCCCGATCCCGGGTGAGAACCACCCGCGCCCCGGCCTGCTCGAGAAACGCCGCCACCTGCCGCGCGATGGCCAGGTTCACGTCCTTCTCCAGCGTGCCTCCGGGACCCATGGCTCCCGGGTCGCGGCCGCCATGGCCCGCGTCCACCACCACGACCCTACCGGCCAAGTGCGACGGGCGCACGCTGAGGACGGCCCGCGTCCGGTCCGGCGAAAAGAAGACTTGGTGTTCGGCGACTTCGCGCGTCTCGACCACCACCCGGCCCGTGCTGGGGTCCGCCTGGCCGGCGCGCACGGCGGCAACCACCGCGCTGCCGGGCGGGGTCAGCGGCCCCAGGGTTCGCTCCAGCAGGACGCCGGGGAGGTCCAATACGATCCGCTCCGGTTCCCGAAACCGGCGCACTTGCCCATCCAGGGGCCCCCGGCCCTGCAGAAGAACCAGTTCGGTGCCGTTCTCCCGCACGAAACCGACAAACTCGAGCAAGTTCGTGGCGGGGGACGGCTCATGAGGGTTGAAGACCAGCCGACCGTCGGCGTCCAAAAGGATGGCGAGGCGCCCGTCAGGTCCTGGGTGGGCTTGTCCGCTCATGGGACTGGCAGGCCACTCCACGGGCTCCTGCAATTCCAGGACGATCCGGGCCGCGTCCTGGCGGAACTGGCTGACCCGCACCGCCTTTACCCCTCCCTGGTCCAGCTGCAGGTCAAGCGGAGCCGAAACGGTGACGTCAAGGAGGTCGACCACCACGCGCCACGGTTCCCGCAGGACGAAGGCTTGATACAGGATGGGCCCGCCGCTTACCGCCGCTTCGAGAGCCATAAGGCCTTCTTCGGCCGGAGCCGCACTCACCTCACGCAGTTGGTGGTTAAGCCGCACTACGAAACCCGGATGTTCTTCCGCAGGCAAGAGCGTGTAGCCCGTGGGTGCAGTCAAATCCGCCACCAGGCGCACACCGCCCTGTTCGCCGCTGACGCGCAGTTGGTGCATTACTACCCCGTCCATGGGCATGACGCGCCAGTCCGTGGCCAGCGTTGCACCCGGCAAATCCACCACCAGGCGGTCGGGTTCCGGCAGGTACACGGCGCGCACTTCCACCGGACCGTCGGTGATGGCCACCAGCTCCTGCCGCCCGTCGACCGTCCGCACCCGCACATCCAAAAGCGCTCCCGTGGCCTCCCCCGCCGGCAGCAGTACGCGCCCGGCGTTGGAGAAAGGAAACGACGGCAATGGAGGTGCCGGGGAGGGTGCGGGCGCCTCAGCCGACTCGGGCTTGTCCTCTTGTTCCGTCTCCGCGGCCGCGCGCGGTTGCGCGGGTTCCTCCGTCACCGGCTCCTGTCCGACCGGTTCAATTGCCATGGACGCCCGGGGCACGGGTGCGGGCTCCATCACGGACGGCTGGGGTTCCGGCGCGGCCGCGACTTGCGCCGGGGCGAAGCCCGGCTCGTCCGGTGGGGTTGTCGCTGGCGGCGCCGGGTCCGGCGCTAGACCTTCGACGCGTCGCTGCAGTTCCGCCAAGTGCAGGGCCAGTGCCAAGGGCAGCTCCGGCTCGGTCCGCAAGTACTCTGGTCCTGTTGGCCGTCGTGGTTCCGCCGCCGGCTGGTTCGGTGCTGCTGACCGCTGCGGTCCCTGCAACGGCTCCGGTTCGGGCGCCGGCTGCAGTTCCAGCGGCGGTTGGGGCTCAGGCCGCGGCTGCGGTCTCGCCGGCCGCTGCGGGTCGGCGTCCCGCGTCGACACCCCAGGCGTCACAATGTCCCCTGAAGGTCTTGCCGGAGGCGTGTATGAAGGAATGGCAACGGGTTGCTCGGGTGCGGCGGGATGGCGCAGCGCAGCGGGTGCGCCGGCTGTCTGTGGGGCGTCGGTGCGCAGCTCCCCCGATTGGCCCGAGGAAGGGGCGGATTCGTCCAGCCCGGGCGCGGCGGCCCGCTCCGCGGGACCCAGACCCAGTACTGCCCGCTGCTCCACCGCAACATAGAAACCGGCTCGAGAGTCAATTTCTGTCGGAGTCGTTGCGGGGCTGGTTGCCAAAGGAGATGACGGCGGGCCCGGCGCTGCACCCGTTCTTTGGCTTCCGCCCGCAGGTGACGAACTCACCGCCACAGGCGAAGCAACGGAGGGCGCCTGCGGCGCCGGACCGCTTCCAACCGCCGCCTGCCATCGCGAGGCGCCATCTTCGCCGAACGGTGAACCCGTCACGGCCGAGCGGCCCGTCGCCGCAGCGACACCGGTCGCGACCGTCGCCCGGCGCTCAAGGTGCAACACCCCCGCCGCCAGGTCGTACTCCACCCGCAAGCCGGCCAACTCGGCCACCAAGTGGAGGGGCACGTAAAGCATGCCGTCCCGGAGCTCGGGGATCGCCTGCAGCTGTACCGTGCGACCATCGATCACGGCGGTCCGCTGCCCCGCCTCAAGGCGCGCCTCCCTCGCCCCCGCTCGCAACTGCACCACCGGCCAGGCGCTACCGTCCACCTCGATGCCCAGCTCTTGCGTCATCACCGACGCGGACAAGCCCAGTCCCGTGCCGATGAGCAGCAGTGCATCGCCCGCCGCCACAGGACGCCCGTCCAGTATGAGCTTTACCTGAGCCCAGCCAGGGCAGGCACACAGTAGGACGGCCAGGCACCCAAGCAGCCACCGGATGCCCCCGCGCCGCACCTGCGCCATCCCATCCGCCTCCTGCTTGCGCCGTCAGCAGGGGTGTCGAAAAAGCTCACCACAGTATCCCCGAAATTTCCATTACAAACGTGGATTTCCTGCTGGGAGCCATGGGTCCTGGCTGGAAAACACAAGAACGGCCACCGTCCGAGAGCATCCGACGGTGGCCTTAATTTGCTGGTGGAGGCGCCGACGAGTCGCACGCCGGGTCCGCAACGGCAGTGACAGGAGTTTCTCCGGGCGCAGCCTGTGTTTGCGCTTCGCCGGCCGGACCTCCCACAGGCAGGATTTCCGGCAGGCTAGCCCTCTTGGAATGTCCCCCTGGCCTGAGGGCGGCGGTCAAGGGTGAGCCTGCAGCGTATGACACCGACGGACACCTTGCAGGCGCGGCGCCCGCGGCGTGCGGCTAACGGTTAATTACGCAGCAGCCGCAAGAGCAGGTTCGTGGTTGGCATTTATTTGCCGTCCACCGTTTAACGAGCTGGTGGGACCTCGACCCGCTTATCTCCTGTCCCCACTCGCCACGTCGAGCCTACTCGCCCCCGTATCCCAATTTCTACCTCGCCCGCTTGACCGCTCGGGCCGCTTCGCGTTGGGCTTCCCGGCGGGCGAGGTCTTCCCGCTTATCCCACTTCTTTTTGCCGCGGGCCAGGGCCAGCTCTACCTTGGCCCACCCGCGGTCGCTGAAGTAAACCCGCAGCGGGATGAGGGTCAACCCCTGCTCCCGGGTTTTTCCTACCAGGCGCCGGATCTCGTCTTTGTGCAGCATCAGCTTGCGAACCCGGGTCGGTTCGTGGTTGAACCGGTTTCCGTGCTCGTAGGGGCTGATGTGCATGTTGTACAGGTACACCTCTCCGTCCACTACACGAGCGTAGGCATCGTTGAGGTTGGCCCTGCCCTGGCGGAGAGACTTGACTTCGGTACCCGTCAGCACGAGGCCGGCTTCCATGGTTTCCAGGATGTGATATTCATGGCGGGCCTTGCGGTTGGTCACCACGGCCCTCTCCGGCGCCACCGGTACCACCTCGTGCCATCCTTATTATAGCACCCACCCAAGACGTGTCAACGAAACGGGGCCGCGCTGGACGCGGCCCCGCTGTTGGCGGTGCTCATTGGGCGCCCCTCGGAGATGGGCGCCTCCCGCGCTTAACCGAACAACCCCGATCCGAACAGCGGCGCAAATACCAAAGACACGATCGCCATCAACTTGATGAGGATATTGAGGGACGGCCCGGCCGTGTCCTTAAAGGGGTCGCCCACCGTGTCGCCCACCACCGCCGCTGCGTGGGCCGGACTGCCCTTGCCGCCGTGCTGGCCGCTCTCGATGTACTTCTTGGCGTTGTCCCAGGCGCCGCCCGAATTGGCCATCATGATGGCCAAGAGCACCCCGCTGACCAGCGAGCCGGCCAACAGACCCCCAAGGGCCAGCTTGCCGAGGATCAGGCCGACAGCCAGCGGCACGATGACGGCCATCAACCCGGGCACGATCATCTCCTTCAGCGCAGCGCCGGTGCTGATTTCCACCGCCCGGGAGTAGTCAGGCCGCGCCTTGCCTTCCATCAGGCCCTTGATCTCCCGGAACTGCCGCCGCACCTCGCCGATCATCTGGAAGGCGGCCCGGCCGACGGCGTTCATGGCCATGGAAGCGAACAAGAACGGCAGCATGCCGCCGACGAGCAAGCCGATGATGACCGTAGGCTGCAGGAGATCGATGGCGGTGATGTTGGCCGCCTGAGAATAGGCGGAGAACAGAGCCAGCGCCGTCAGGGCCGCCGAACCGATGGCGAAGCCCTTGGCCACCGCGGCCGTCGTGTTGCCCACCGAGTCGAGACTGTCCGTGATCTGTCGCACCTTGGGGTCCAGGTGGGACATCTCGGCGATGCCGCCCGCATTGTCGGCAATGGGACCGTAAGCGTCCACGGAAACCGTCATGCCGGTGGTGGCCAGCATGCCTACGGCCGACAGGGCGATGCCATACAGTCCCAGGCCGGACACCGCTGTCTCACACACGTAATAGGCGATCCCAATACCAATCGCGATCATCAAGATCGGCACGGCAGTGCTCATCATGCCGACGCCGATGCCGGAGATGATGTTGGTGGCGGTACCCGTCACCGATGCCTGCGCGATGTCCTGCGTAGGCTTGTAGTCGGCGGAGGTGTAGTACTCCGTTAGCATACCAATAAGGACGCCGACCACGAGGCCGGCGGCCACCGCGACGAAGACCGCTCCCCCGCCCGCCGGCAAAAGCGCCGTGCAGGCAAAGTAAGTGCCGATGAGACACAAAATGGCCGCGGCGAAGGTTCCCGCCCGCAAGGACTGCGCCGGGTTGCGCTCGCCGCGCACAAAGAAGGTGGCGACAATAGAAGCCACGATGCCCACTGCGGCTACCACCATCGGCAGCGCCGCGATGGCCGGGGTGCTGACGACGCCGCCCACGTACAACGACACGCCCACGACCATGGCCGCAATAATGGAACCGACATAGGACTCAAACAGGTCGGCGCCCATCCCGGCCACGTCACCCACGTTGTCGCCTACGTTGTCGGCGATGACCGCGGGATTGCGGGGGTCGTCCTCAGGGATTCCGGCCTCCACCTTGCCCACGAGGTCGGCGCCCACGTCGGCCGCTTTGGTGTAGATGCCGCCGCCCACGCGGGCAAAGAGAGCGATGGAGCTGGCTCCCAGGGCGAAGCCGTTCACAATGTTAAAGGTGGTGGGATCCGCGCTGTCGGCAAAGAGGAGAACGATCAAGGACAAGCCGGCCAAGCCGAGGCCCGCTACCGACATACCCATGATGGCGCCGCCCGAAAACGCGACCTGCAGCGCCTTGGCGATGCCCCCGGTGCGGGCAGCGTTCGCAGTCCGCACGTTGGCCCTGGTGGCCGCCTGCATCCCGATGAAGCCCGCGCTCGCCGAGCAGAGCGCGCCCACAAGAAACGCCACCGCCGTTGCGGGCGGCATGTCGCCCGTGCCCCGCAGCGTGCCGGACAGGAAAATGACCGCCGCCAAAACGATGACGAACACCGCCAGGGTGCGGTACTCCCGCCGCAAAAAGGCAAGGGCCCCCTCATGGATCGCGGCAGCAATTTCTTGCATGCGCTCGGTGCCCGGGTCCTGCCGGCTGATCCTACCGAACAGCCAGTAGGCCACCAGCAGCGCCAGCACCCCGCCGCCCAGGCCCAGGTAGGCCCCGGTTGCCGTCACATCCATTGGCGTCTCCTCCCCACGCTCATACCCAAATGCTGATAATAATGGAGAGCACCATGAAGGCTACAGCCAGGTAGGTCGTCGCCTTTTCGAGGACGCGATCGACGCCGCGCGCCTGGTCAAAGAACAATTGCGCGCCGCCGCCGATGGATCCGAGCCCTTCGCCTTTGCTGCGCTGCAGCAGCACCACGGTGATCAATCCGATGGAGACAAGCAGCTGGAGAATCATCAAGAACACGCCCACAGCCCCACCTCCCCGACTAGAGCTGTACACACAGCGTTCATTCTAGCACAGGCTTTTTCGAGTTTACAACCGGAATCCCACAAACTGTCAAGGTGCAATCCCACAAACTGTCAAGGTGCAACCACAGACCCCCCGCCGGCTTACTCCGGCGGGGTGTGCCGGGACTACGATCAGCGGCGTAGGCGGCTCACCGCGGCTCGGCCGCGGTAGCGGGCGGCGGCACCCAGTTCCTCCTCGATGCGCAGGAGCTGGTTGTATTTGGCCACCCGGTCCGTGCGGCTGGGTGCGCCCGTCTTGATCTGCCCCGCGTTAACCGCGACCGCCAGATCGGCGATGGTGGTATCTTCGGTTTCGCCGGAGCGGTGCGACATGATGGCCGTGTAGCCGGCCCGGTGGGCCATGTTCACGGCCTCCAGGGTCTCGGTGAGCGTCCCGATTTGGTTGACCTTGACCAGGATCGAGTTGGCCACGCCCAGCGCGATCCCCCGCTCGAGCCGGGCCGGGTTGGTGACGAACAGATCATCCCCCACCAACTGCACCCGGTCGCCCAGCTCGCGCGTGATGGCGGCCCAGCCTTCCCAGTCTTCCTCGCTCAAGGGGTCCTCGATGGACACCACTGGGTAGCTGTCAACGAGCTCCTTGTAGAAATCGATCATGCCCGCCGCATCCCGCTCCGCGCCCTCGCCCAGGAAGCGGTACACGCCGTCGTGGAACAGTTCCGTGGAGGCCACGTCCAGCGCCAGCACCACGTCCTCGCCGGGACGATACCCGGCCCGCTCGATGGCCTCCATGATGGCGTCCAGGGCCGCCTTGTTGGAAGGAAGGTCAGGCGCAAAGCCGCCCTCGTCGCCTACACCGGTCGAGAGGCCCTTGTCCCGCAGCACGGTCTTGAGAGCGTGGAACACCTCCGTGCCCATGCGCAGGCCTTCGGCGAACGTGGCGGCGCCCACCGGCATGATCATGAACTCTTGGATGTCCACGTTGTTGTCGGCGTGCTTGCCACCGTTCAGGATGTTCATAAGGGGTACCGGCAAATCGCGCGCCGCCGCGCCGCCCACGTAGCGGTAAAGCGGCAGCCCCACTGACGCCGCCGCGGCCTTGGCCACGGCCAGGGAAACGCCGAGAATGGCGTTGGCCCCCAAGCGGCTCTTGTTGGGGGTGCCGTCCAGTTCGATCATGAGCCGGTCGATCTCCACCTGCTCCAAGGCGTCCATCCCGACCAACTCCGGCGCGATGCGCTCCTGCACGTTGGCCACGGCCTGCTGCACGCCTCGCCCCAGGTAGCGGCGCTTGTCCCCGTCCCGCAGTTCGACCGCCTCAAACGCGCCCGTAGAGGCCCCTGACGGCACCGCCGCCCGGCCCACGCTGCCGTCCATGAGGTGCACCTCCACCTCCACGGTGGGGTTGCCCCGTGAGTCCAGGATCTCCCGGGCCTTGACGGTTTCGATCACGGTCATGCCGCGCGTCCCTCCGCCTGCTCAATGATGTCGGCAAACCCGCGGGCGTCGAGACTGGCGCCGCCCACTAGAGCGCCGTCGATCTCGGGTTGCCGCATGAACGGCCCGATGTTGTCCGGCTTCACGCTGCCGCCGTACAAAATGCGCATGGCTGCCGCGGCCCCGGCACCCAGCAGTTCTGCCAGCGTGGCGCGGATGAGGCCGATGACCCGGTTGGCCTCTTCGGGACTCGCGTGCTCCCCGGTACCGATGGCCCAGACGGGTTCGTAGGCGATCACCGCCTTGGCCCCATCGGGGGCTTTCACGCCGGCAAAGGCCGCCCGCACCTGGCCCGTGACCAACGCCTCGGTCCGCCCGGCCCGCCGCTCCTCTAAGCGCTCACCCACGCAGACGATGGGGATCAGGCCCGCCGCCAGCGCGGCCCGCACCTTGCGACCGACCTGCTCGTCCGTTTCCCCCATCTGCCGCCGCTCGGAATGACCCAGGATTACGAAGCGGCAACGGAGGTCAAGGAGCATCGGCGCCGCGATCTCGCCGGTGTAGGCGCCGGCCGCCTCCCAGTGCATGTTCTGGGCGCCCAGGGCGACGGCGCTGCCCGCCAGCACCCCACCCAGCGCCGCCAGGGCAGTGAAAGGCGGGCACACGACCACCTCCACCCCTTGCGCGCCGGTGCTGGCCCCCGGGGCACCGGCGGGCGTGACCCCAGCCGGGTCCGCTGCGGCGGCAGCC
>NICF_comb_assmDRAFT_10002206_pt1 | contig 14923 bp, 18 predicted proteins | sample NewIslPassag4_SG_FD_11279 | JGI IMG/M metagenome (IMG submission 11279) | reverse complement strand
TTTTTTCGAAACAAGACGGGGTTCAAGAGCAATTAAAAGCTCTTGTGCCGACTTCATAACCGCCATATTTTTCGGCTTGTTCAATCCACATGAAGCCCTTAGAGCAAGGACTTGGGTGAGGTTGTCATGCCGGTTACTTCATGTCAAATTTAATTATCCTCTTCTCTTTTTGAACAGCCAGTAACCAATTCCCGAAACCAATGCGGTAATTCCAATAACGCTTCCCCATAACACAAATGGCTTGGTTTGTTGGGTGGATAAGGCATCTTTAGTTTCCGGTTCTTCTCCTGAAGACAATGGCATTTCATCGCTTTCTTCTAGGGAGTCATCTGCTTTTTGTTCTTCAAGAGATACCTTTTCTTCCAAAGATTCTTCTTTATCATCTTCGTTCTGATCCTGTCTATTGGATTCATCTGTGCTATTATTGGCTGGGGATTGTGTTTTATTTTGTTCCGTTTTTAGCTGTTCTGTTTGTTGTTCATTTTTCTTTGATGTTTCAGATTGGTTTTGTTTGGCTAATCCGATTTGATTGTTTGTACTTGACTGTTCATTCTTGGATGTACCGGATTGATAGATTGATTGATTTTTCTTTGAAGCCGTAGACTGATTTTGTTCTTGTGTTTTAGATTTACTTTGTTCTTTAGGTTTGCTTTCTTCTTTAGGTTTGCTTTGTTCTTCTTTAGGTTTGCTTTGTTCTTCTTTGGGTTTGCTTTCTTCTTTAGGTTTGCTTTCTTCTTTAGGTTTGCTTTCCTCCTGCTTTTGTTCCGGCTAGGGTTTTTCAACCTTAATCGTATATACTGTAACAATCGCTCTAGAATGCCCTTGAACAGATGGCAAACCCATTTTAAATTCTTGCCCATTAGGATTGGCAACTAGGTTATACCTTACCGCACCCCTTAAAGCAAATTCATCCAAATGAGGCATGTAATATCCCCAAACATGGCCTTTACATAGCCCCTCTGCCTCAGCGTGATTGGTTTCCGTATGAATATCGGAACGAATCGTTAGGGTACAATATGCCACTGGGTCTTCCTCCGCAAACACACTGTTTGGCACTCCCCAAAATCCTAATAAACCAACCACCAAAGCAATTTTGACAAGTTTCTCTAGCATCTTTTTCATGTTCCAATCTCCTTTAATGTTTCGTAGAAAAACAAAAAAAGACGGCTCTTGGAGCAGCATTAATAGAACATTAGCCGCTGAACACTAACATTCTCTTAACTTCATTCCGGAGATGTTAAAATCACATTGATAGACGGATTCGTCCATCGTGATCATCGATAAATTCCAAATGTTCAATTATTATATCGGACCTATAAGAGAATTTTTCAATATGATCAAAAACAAAACCATTGGCTGATCGATTTTTTCCATATTTTTTCAACTTCTTCATCAAACCCAATCCACCCCTTACAGATCACAAGGGGCTTAATAGCAAGCATAGTATGACAAGCAATCTTAACTTTTAATAATGTAGCTGGATTACAAGTTAGCAGAAATCCTTTTCCTTCTATAAAAAAATCAGAGCATCGACAGGGACGCTCTGACTTTCCTTGCGGTTTACCGTTAGATCCAACCTCTCCGGTATTGTTCCGGGGCTTCGAGCGGATAACCTAGTGCTTTTGCCGCTTGATAGGGCCAGTACGGATTTCGTAATAACTCCCTTCCTAAAAAGACGAGATCAGCCCGCCCGTTTTGCAATATTTCTTCCGCCAAATCCGGGATGTTGATCAGACCGACGGTACCGACGGGCATCCCTGTTTCCTTCCGGATCAGTTCGGCAAAGGGAACTTGATAACCCGGGAAGACATTGATGGGAACCTTTGGAACGACCGCACCGGAACTGACATCCACCAGATCCACTCCATCCTCCTTCATCCAGCGCACAATGGGAAGATAATCCTCCGGCTTCATCCCGTCTTCATGATAATCGGAAGCGGAGATCCGTACAAATAACGGACCGTCCCAAACTTCCCGCACTTTTATGATGATTTCCTTCAATATCCGGTAGCGGTTTTCCAAACTCCCGCCATATTCATCTTCCCGTTTATTGGTTAAAGGCGACAAAAATTGGTTGATCAAATAACCGTGGGCTCCATGGATCTCAATGCAATCAAACCCTGCCTGCTTCGCCCTTAAGGCTGCCTTTTGGAAGTCATCAACGACCTTTTTAATCCCCTCTATCGTTAATTCCTTCGGCTCCTTATAGCGGTTGCTGAAGGGAAGGGGACTCGGTGCCACAATATCCCCTTCGACATCAGCTTTCCTGCCGGCATGTCCCAGCTGGATCCCGATTTTCGCTCCATGTTCCTTCACTAGGCTGGTGAGTTTCTTCATGCCTTCCACATGCTCGTCATCCCATAATCCCAAGTCCGTCATGGAAATTCTCCCCTCTGGGGATACGGCAGTCGCCTCAACGATAATCAGGCCCACTTGACCAATCGCTCTATTGGGGTAATGGACGAGATGGAAATCTTGAACTTTTCCGTCCTTGTTGGAAGATGAGTACATGCACATTGGACTCATCACAATCCGATTCTTTAAGGTCATATTTTTTATCGTATAAGGTTCGAACAATTTCACCATTTTATTTCCCTCCTGTCGTCTCCTACATTTAAGTATAGCATTGAACAAATCTTTCCAAAAGAAATCTGAATTGAGAAAACAATAGGGAATGACAAAATAGAAAGGAAGATGTAAGATAATTTTTAGGGTTTTCATTGGAAAAATATAGATGGGAGAAGATTCAATGGCCGAATGGTTTAAAAATGTCGCAAAAATCATATTGCCAACCCCTTTGGCCATCGGGGATGTGAACGTATTTATCGTTAAGGGGGATACACTTACATTAATTGATGCTGGTGTAAAGACAAGGGAAGCTTGGGAGAAGTTGGTTTTTGAACTGAAAAGTATAGGCTATCGACCGGAGGATATTGAACAGGTAATCTTGACCCATCATCATCCGGATCACGTCGGACTTTTGGACTTTTTGCCCGATATTCCGGTTTATGCCCATGAAAAAGCCGAACGCTGGCTTTATCGCACGGAAGATTTTATGGAGGAGTATCGGAGTTTCTACCGAAAGCTTTTTCTGGAAAATGACGTCCCGACGGATTTGCTTTGGAAAATCCGGCAAATGGAAGGGACATTGAAATATTCTTGCACAAGAAAACTGACAGGTTATCTAAGGGAAGGTATGGAAGTTCCGGGGCTTTCCGGTTGGTATGTGCTTGAGACTCCAGGTCATGCCCAAAGTCATTTGAGTTTCTTCAATGAAACCAGCGGTCTGATGATTGCAGGAGACCATATTTTGGCCATGATTTCGTCGAATCCGCTGTTGGAACCTCCCCAGCATGCAGGCGAGGAGCGGCCAAAACCGCAAATTCAATATAATGAATCCCTCCAAAAAGTAAAGGATCTGCCTGTTGATTTGGTTTTGTGCGGGCATGGCATGGAAGTGAAGAATCTGCCGGGATTGGTCACAAGAAGGTTAGATCGGCAACACGCCCGGGCATTGAAAGTAAAAGCGATGATTGAAGGACAAGAGCTTACCGGGTTCGAAATTTGCCGTAGGCTGTTTCCTGAAGCCTATGAGCGGGAACTGAATTTGACGATGTCAGAGACGATTGGGCAATTGGATTATCTGGAATCGATAGGTCTAGTCAGAAAGTTCATGGATACAAAGGGCATCATTTTTTACCGGTCTTGTTAACCGGCGAGTTCCTTGAGATTTTGTGCGGATCGGAGTGAAGAACATGAATCATCGAATACAGGGCAAAACCGTAATGATTACCGGGGCATCCGGAGGATTGGGCGAACAGATTGCCCGGCTCTCTGGGAAAAGTGGAGCCAATCTCGTTTTGCTCGCAAGAAACGAACAGAAATTGGAAAAGTTAAAAGGGGAACTTGAGGCCAAGTATCCCATTAAAGTTTGGACAATCGGAGCGGATGTGGGGAATAAGGAAGCTTTAGAAGGAGCCCTTGCCAAGATTGACGAACAGGTGGATACCATCGACATCTTAGTCAACAATGCCGGTTTCGGCAAATTTAAAACGGTGTTGGATCTGGATCTGCTCGATGCGGAAAATATGTTTAAGGTTAACGTTTTAGGACTGGTTATGATCACGAAATGGATCCTGCCAAAAATGGTAGAAAAAAAGCAAGGTCATATTATCAATATTGCTTCTATGGCAGGAAAGATCGCCACACCGAAGTCCGCTGTGTATGCCGCCACAAAAGGAGCGGTCCTTTCCTTTTCCGATAGCTTGCGGATGGAAGTCAAGGATCACGGGGTATTTGTCACTACCGTTAACCCAGGACCGATAGCCACAAACTTTTTTGATGTGGCGGATGATACCGGCACCTATTTAAAAAATGTCGGACGCTGGGTGTTAAAGCCGGAATTTGTCGCAGAAAAGGTAGTTGCGAAAATGATGTCGAATACCCGGGAAATTAATTTGTCCAAAGTCATGGAGTTGGGGAGCCGCCTTTATCGTCTATCTCCCTCCCTGGTGGAGAAAATCGGTAAAAAAGCCTTTTTCAAAAAGTGAAGGGAACGCCTTTATCCTTTGTGTTAAAGGCGTTTTTTTCTTTTAGATGGGAAAAAAGGGAATGGGGAGCTGATTGCCGAAAACCAGATGCAAAAGAACCATCAACCCTCCACAAATCAGGATTCCCGGATAAAGGGCAGTTACGACATTTTTGGGGGGAGGTACATAAGAAGCAAGCAAACTTATGATAATGGAGATTTCAACGATTTGGAACAAACCAAAAACGATTGGGATAAGGGTAGTCGCTCGGAACAAGACAAAGAAAAAAAGCAGGATGCTTGTTGCCAGCGACAGAGTATGGAAGGAAGAAAATCGGAGAAAGAAATTACCTATATCTTCTTTCCTTCGCATAAAATGGTTGACAATCCAATAGATTGCCCCTCCGGAAACAACAAGCAGCGTCATTGAAGCTAGCAGGGACTGGAGAAAGCCTTTGCCAAAAGTGAAAAAAGATGCTTCCGATCCTTTCATTCCATAGGTTGAATAAAGGCCCCCGCTCAGGGCGATAAAAATTGTGAACAAAAACAGAATGCCAAAGGAATGGATTGCCGATTCATTCTTCAGCCTATGATGTTTTCCGAAGGTTGATAGTAGAACAGCAAGAATCTCTTTTTTAAGGGCTGCAAAAAGGGCGGGGCTTTTTTGCTTTGTTTTTCCTTCAGGCTTTCCTATGATGTAAATTCGTTCCTCCCGATTATTCCCTCCATCGTATTTTGCTAGCTTCATTTCCCAGTTTGTAAAGCTCAATCCGCAATAAGGGCAATAGGAAGCATTGTCCTGATTGTTCTTTTCACAGCGGGGACAAATCATGTTGATCCTCCTTTCCAAAGGATTGATTTCTATATTATTTATATTTTCTCTATTTTTAAAAATGATAGATTTGTATAAAATATTTATTAACTACAGCAGTCTTGGTAAAATGAATGAAGCAATAAAAATGTCCGTAAAGATTGAGGATAAAAAGGGGTTGAAAAAAATGACCAACTTGCTTGCGGAAAACCCGGCAACCGGGGAAGTGCTATGTGAAATTAAGGAAACAGAACCTTCCGAGGTTCCCATCCTCTACAAAAAGGCCCGGGAAGCTTTTCAAACGTGGAGTTGTCTTCCTTTGGAGAACCGCCTTGGTTATCTCAAAAAATTAAAGGAATTGATGGTAAAGGAAATGGATGCCATGGCGCAGGTCATCAGCCAAGATACCGGAAAAGTGCCGACGGAAGCCCTTGTGGCGGATATATTGCCAACAATCGATTCCCTGGACTATGTCATCAAACATGCCAAAGCCATTCTTTCCCCGCAAAAAAGGAAGACGCCGCTTCTTTTGATCGGCAAAAAATCTTATGTGGAATATATGCCTAGAGGGGTCGTGCTTGTCATTTCTCCTTGGAACTATCCGTTACAACTTGCGGTCGTACCCGTTATTAGCGCCTTGGCATCTGGAAATACGGTCCTTTTGAAACCGTCCGAAATCACCCCACTGGTCGGGAAATATATTGAGGAATTGTTTGAAAAGGCTGGTTTTCCGGATGGGGTTGTCCAAGTTGCCCATGGCGGGAAGGAACTTGGTGCAGCCATGACAGAGGGAAAGCCCGACTATATCTTTTTTACCGGATCGGTGCGAACCGGGAAAATGATCCAAAAGGTAGCGGCGGAGCATCTCATTCCAACTACCCTTGAACTGGGCGGGAAAGATCCCTTTATCGTTTTTGCCGATGCCAATTTGGAGCGGGCTGCCAAGGGAGCTGTTTGGGCAGCCTTTACCAATTCTGGGCAAGTTTGCATGAGTGCAGAGCGGATTTTTGTCGAACGGCCGGCCTATGAAACTTTCCTTGAATTGGTAAAAAAAGAAACGGAGAGCTTGATCCAGGGGTTTGATAAAGATGCGGATGTCGGTTCGATGACATCTCCCCAACAGGTGAAAATCGTCAAAAATCAAGTTGAAAATGCCTTGGCAAAGGGGGCAAAGCTGATCACCGGACTCGATCCTGCGGAATGGCCCGATTCGATGTTTATCAAACCGATGATTCTGACCGATGTGACTTTGGATATGGATATTTTTGTCGAGGAAACCTTTGGTCCGGTCATGCCGATTGTCCCCTTTGATACGGAGGATGAGGTCGTACGGATGGCAAACGATACCGAATTCGGTTTGAATGCCAGTGTCTGGACAAAGGATTTGGAGAAGGCTAGAAGGGTGGTCCGGCGCCTCGTTTCCGGTGCAGTTACAATCAATGAAGCCATCGTATCTGTGGCGAACCATTATCTGCCCTTCGGTGGCGCAAAGTCGAGCGGCATCGGCAGGTACCACAGTGAAGAAGGTTTGAGGATTTTCTGTCATGAAAAAGCGCTTGTCGTTGACCGGGGAATTTTGAAACGGGAAATCCAATGGTATCCGTATAAGGGGAGTTATGACGATTTTCTACGCCTTTTCCAAAGCTATTTCAGCACCCCGAGAAAGTGGATTCCTTTCCTGAAAAGCTTTTTGCGCTTGTTAAAACGGTAAAAATTTTTGCGTTGGGTTATCCCAGCGCTTTTTTTCTGGGAAAAAGACGTTTTCCTTCCTAGGCTGTGTTCATTCGAGGATGCCGGTTTATTTTTTTGGAAAAAAAATCAGTTGTAAACGAACGTATATTCGCATAAAATAAAGTGTAGAATCCGAATACAAACATTTGTTCGTGTGGAGATGGACGGAAATGATCGATTACAGCTGCTTACCCCGCCAGCACATTTTATGTATCGATATTAAAAGCTTTTATGCCAGCTGTGCGGCAGTGATGGAGGGATTAGATCCCCTTGAGTGCTATCTGATTGTGGTAGGGGATGAAAATAGGGAGGGGAGTGTGGTTCTTGCCGCTTCCCCAAAAATGAAAAAGGAGTTTGGCATCAAGACCGGATCGCGACTTTTTGAAGTGCCTAAGGATCCGCGTATTCGTATCGTCGAACCGAAGATGGCAACCTTTTTGCGGGTGTCTACGGAAATCACCCGGCTTTTCCATCGCTATGTGCCGAAGGAAGCGATTCATGTATACAGTGTTGACGAAAGTTTTATCAAGGTGGATGGTACCACCCATTTGTGGGGGGGCGCCGTTGAAATTGCCGAAAAAATCCGGGAAGAGTTAATGCGGGAGTTTCAGCTTCCTTGTGCCATCGGGATTGGCCCAAATATGCTTTTGGCGAAGCTCGCGCTGGATTTGGAGGCAAAATCCAGTGGGATTGCCTATTGGACCTATGGGGATGTGCCGGAAAAGCTTTGGCCTGTTTCTCCTTTAAGCGAAATGTGGGGAATTGGCAGACGTTTGGAAAAGAGATTGAATGCCATGGGTATTTTTTCCGTCGGCCAGTTGGCTCATTATGACTTGAACCTTTTGGAAGCCAAGTTTGGGATCATGGGCAACCAGCTTTATTACCATGCCTGGGGAGTTGACCTGTCGGAAATCGGGGCGCCAATCATGGATGGGCAGATTAGTTTTGGAAAGAGCCAGATTTTGTTAAGGGATTATAAAAATATGACCGAAATCAAGCATGTGATTTTGGAGATGTGTGAAGAAGTAGCACGGCGGGCTCGCACCCATCGGATGGCTGGGAGGACCATCAGCCTTGGGATTGGCTATAGCCATGAGGAATTGGGGGGAGGCTTCCATCGTTCGAAATCGTTGGAAAAACCGACAAACATTACGATGGATTTATATAAGGTTTGCCTGGAACTTTTTCATAAAAATTATGATGGGCGCACCGTCCGGCAAATTTCCCTGTCCCTTTCCAATGTAGTTCCCGATGAGGCGGTACAACTGGACCTGTTCGATCCGAATTTGTTGAAAAAGCGGGAATTGGGCTATACCGTAGATCGGATCCGCCGAAGATTCGGTTCCGCCTCTTTGTTGCGGGCGGTTTCCTATACGGAGGCGGGAACAGCCTTGACCCGGGCTCGCTTGATTGGGGGTCACAAAGCTTAAGTCTGGTGAAAGAGATCAAACGAAATTCGCTAGGATGAAGAAAGGAAAGCCATTTGTAGAAGGGAGAAGATTTGGATGATACGTGACCGCGGTCGGATTAAATGGACATCCATGATGTTGCCGGAACATGTCCGGCTTTTGCGGGATTGGAAGAAGGAAGAACAATGGGAGGAGAAAAAAGAACCGGATGAGCAAAAATTGGAGGAAATGGATGAAATCGCCCAGCTTGCCCTGAGGCATAATAAAGAGGTTATCGTTCATTATTATATCGATCATCGCTATGAGAACGTAAAAGGGAGAATCCATTCTTTCGATCTATTGGAAAAGGAAGTAAAGATTCTTGGTTCTTCGGGTGAGCGGATCCCCATTCCCGTTTCATCCATCGACCAGATTGAATTGTTGTAGGAATAGGGGGAAGTAGTTCATTAGAAATAAGGTCATAACCCTCGGTTTGACAAGGATGTTATGACCTTCTTTTTTATAATGTGTATTTGTTGACGATTCCATTATCGGGGGCGAAAATGGATATCAAAGCACATTCCCTATCCAGGGTTTCCATTAGAATGGGATAAAGGAAAAACAAAAATACTGTCAAAGAATTTACAAAAAAGAGGATGACAAAGGGATAGAAAATATGTATAATAATATATGTTCGCAATTTATTGGAGAAGTACCCAAGTGGTTATAAGGGGACGCACTCGAAATGCGTTAGGGCGGGTTACCGTCGCGTGGGTTCGAATCCCACCTTCTCCGTTCCTGAAAAAGTNGAATATCTTAAAGCCAAAAACGACCGCATTTGCGGTCGTTTTTCTTTTGCCAAATTTTGTTTCAACATAAACGCTGCCCATCGCCCTGATTGCCAAATTCTGGGAGTGGTTTCAATCCCTTATAGGTAAGATAAAAACTATACGATCGCAGGAAAAAGGAGGAATCTTGAAATTGTTTCAATCCCTTATAGGTAAGATAAAAACTTTCATGAAGTGGGTGCTACAACTTTCGAAGGCATAAAGTTTCAATCCCTTATAGGTAAGATAAAAACCGGTATGGCTAGACATGGTGGCGGAGCATTTAGCGGGTTTCAATCCCTTATAGGTAAGATAAAAACCCACAAAAATGTTGATATATCAACTATTATTATATTCAGTGATTTTTGTTTATTCAATAACCTTATTCGGATTATTTTTTCAAAATTGTTGGTATTCCTGGGTTTTGAGGGGATTTTCATTCAAAAAGAGTTGTCGTCGATCCCCCGGGGTTAGTGTCGTGAGAGGGATCGACGACAAAAATTATGCGATTGTTGTGCCCGGTTTTATTATTATAAACCTTTCACAGATGCTTTTTTTCTAAAAAAGGTGGGGTTTCTTTATGTAAAGAAGATATAATGTTAGGAAAAATGCCTACTTCTCTCATATTGGTTAGAAGAAAAAAGAGCTTAGCCAATATAAAATTTAACGCAAAAACATATATCCAGCTTCAGATAAGCCCTCCAAAAAGCCTTTCCTTCGAAATCCTTTGATATCTAAAACAGATGGTTTTTATTTTTTCCGATAAGATTGTCTAAAATTCGATAATAGGCATACAGTTTCTTAAGTTTATCATCCGTACCAGGAATCTTGCGATAAAATTTTATTTTTTGCTTGGTTAAGGCAATCATTTTCTCTAATTCTTTTCTGCCATTTTCCATGTCTCCACACCTTTGTAAATGAATCCGTTAATTTGCTATATCAAAAGAGTACATCCTGTTTAATATTGAAACTATTTCCAAATCCTTCGTTAAGGGTGTCTAGCCTTTTCGGGAGAAGGGAAAGTGAGATCCGAACAATGTAGAAAATGAAATCTTTGTCGACTTTTCTATGGAATCAATATAGGTGAGGGTGAAGTTTGTCATCCTTTGTAGAAAATATTAAAATGAGGTGAATGAAAATATTGAAAGATTATTGAGAGGTGCGAGAAAATGGCGGATGAAAGATATCGTGGGGAATCCTACTTTGATGGAGGGCTTTTCCAGTATATTGGTTATCGGATATTGGGCTTCCTAGTTACAGTGTTAACTCTTGGTATTTGCCTTCCTTGGTCTTATACGATGATTTATAATTGGAAAATTAAACATACCGTCATAAATGGAAGAAGATTATATTTTGACGGGACAGCAATCCAACTATTTGGAAATTGGATAAAATGGTGGTTTCTTACCTTGATTACCTTTGGAATCTATGGTTTTTGGGTTTTCATCAAGCTGGAACAGTGGAAAACAAAACATACCCATTTTCGGGAATAGAATGACGGGAGAAGGGTCCGGTCTGACCCTCTCCCGATTTTCATAGCCAAAAAATTTCCGACCTTATTCTTTCATCCAATTCCTTCTCAAAGAAACTGATATTTTTTTAAAAATTGATCCAGGATTTCTTCATATTCCAACCGGTTTTCGTTCAAGGATTGGGCATGGGCGCCATTTTTCGCGATAAATAGCATTTTCTCCCCGGTTTTTTGCTCATATAAATCCCGGGTCATATAAGGCAGGATGTAATCATCCTTGGCGCTATGAATAAACAGGACCGGCTTATGAATGTTTTGTACGGCAGAAATAGGGGAGACATTTTTCATGGAAAAGCCTGCGCGAAGCTTCAAAAACGGATCCCCAAGGGGAAGGAGTATACTCGGGGGCATGTACTTCAGTTCACATTTCATTCGGAACGCAAGCAGTTCCTCAAGATCCGAAAAGGGACAGTCCACAACATAAAAATCCGCTTCTCCGCCCAATTCGCCAGCATAAAGAAGGGTGGTGGCCGCTCCCATTGATTCCCCGTGAATCCCGAGCAAAATATCATCTTCCCGGTCTTTTAACCAGTCCACAATCGCCTTTAAATCATCTTTTTCAAAGTAACCATAGCTGGTCGTCGTTCCCCCGGTTTTTCCGTGCCTTCTTTGATCATAAATAATAGCATTAAATCCGCGTTTTAAAAATAGATTGGCATATTTGATGGAACTCATTTTGCTTTCCGTCACACCATGACTAAAGATGACATATTTTTTCTCGGCATGGGGCTTTAGAAGAACACATGAAATTTTATATCCATGGGGGGAGGAAATCCAAATTTCTTCTTTCGGTATCTTGTTGTATTCCTCCGGTATAAGATGGTTCAATGCCATTTCCCGGTTGATGATTTCCTGTTCATCCTTCTTTTTTATATGGATGACCCGCTCCGAAAAGTAATATCCAAAGCCAGACCATGCCCCGCCTAAAGCAAGGGTTGTAAAAAGAAACTTTCGCAACCCCAATCCCTCCATTCCGAAGATGTTTCAGATGCCTATGTAACCTTTATTCCCATGATGGGCTTTTCTATAAATCATTTTATCAAAATTTCTGTTTTCTTTGATTGGAAAGGATGCCGTACCCAATTGACCCAGTGAATACAACCTAGGGAGAAAATCATTATTCCAAAGAAAAAAGGCCACCAAAAGGTAGCCTTTGTTAGCATATGGATTATTGTTTCGAGTTTTGCCGTTTGGTCGGATGAATGGCCTTATCCAATTCTTCGGCAGCCATAGTCTTTTTCCCGGAATCGGCATGCGGTTTTCCCTTTTGGCTATAACCTTTTTCCTTTTGTCCCATGTCGGGCCTCCTTTCGAAGTTTTCCTTCGTATTTTAAGGAGACCATGAATAAAATATTCATTTGTTCTGTGATAGCGGTTCCATTTTAGACAAGCGATAATAGCCGCTTTCGATTGGTCTGGAGATATAAGGTTCCAAATGGGTAATCGCTTCAACAAGCAATTCCAGGTTAATGCCCGTGGAGATTCCCATCCGCTCCAGCATATAAACAACATCTTCCGTAGCCACATTGCCGGATGCCCCCGGTGCAAAAGGACAACCGCCAAGTCCTCCGGCAGACGCATCAAAGCGATCCACTCCGGCTTTCATGCTGGCCAAAATGTTGGCAAGTCCCATTTTCCTCGTATCATGGAAATGGGCGGTGATTAAGAGATCCGGCATGGCATCCTTCAATTTGGCAAATAAAGAATAACTTTCCGTCGGGCAGGCCATGCCGATGGTATCTGCCACACTAAGTTCATCCACTCCGAGCCTTCCAAATTCCTTGCATAATCGCAAGGTGCGCTCCTCACTGATTTTGCCTTCGAAAGGACAGTAGAAGGCGGTGGAGATGCAGGCGCGGACAAAATAGCCATCGGCTTTCATCGTTTCAATGGCGCCGGATAATTCCCGAAGGCTTTCTTGGGTGGTTTTATTGATGTTTCTTTTGTTAAAGGAATCGCTTACTCCAACAAAGACGGCAGCTGCCTTTGCTTTTGATTGATACAGCCGTTCAATTCCTTTTTTGTTCGGGACAAGGATCAAGTAACGTAATGCATCATCAATCATTTCCTCGGCGATTTCCTCCGCATCCGCCATTTGCGGAACCCATTTCGGTGAAACGAAGGAGGTAATTTCCATCTCCTGAAATCCTGCCTTTTTTAATGCGGAAATAAAGGACTTCTTAACCTCTGTAGGCACTACCCGGTGTTCATTTTGCAAGCCGTCCCGGGGACCCACTTCAATAATGGTTACTCTTTTTGGTAAAATCATAGTATCCATCCCCTTTTTTATATTGTAAAATAACGAAGAGGGAAATAAAAGTGAAGTTTTATAATAGTTTGAAAATTTTGTTTTAGAGGCAGGGAAAGTTACATGAAAAAAATGAAGGATGAATCAACAGCGATTTTGAAGGAAGCACTAGAGGAAAATATCCTTCAAAAATTGCAACAGAAAAAACAGGAATTGCTACAGGAGGAAGAAAAAAGAAAAAAAGAGGAAGAAGAAAGGAAAAGGCAGGAAGCCCTTCGGAAGGAAAAAAGCAAGAGCTTTGAAGAACTCTTGGCTGAGAGCGATTTGGATTGGCGGAAATATAAATGAGCGTAAAAGGATGGGGGATCAACCGGAATAACCAACATCGTCTCTTTCAACGGAAGGTTTTACACTCATGAATAAAGATTAATGGATAAAGGAGATTTGATTTATGAAAAAACGGTATTTTGGAATCTTGATTCTCCTTTCGCTTATGCTTCTTTCCGGTTGTGAATCAGGAATTGAAGAGGTAAAGGCAAAACAAGACCCGGACGGCTTTTTTGAACCTGAAGCCGGGGAATGGGTCGAATACATAAAACCGCTCCGGGAATATATGTATCTCCGGACCCAAGCTGTCCTGCAAGATGATATTGACCTTCTTTGGGATCGGTTTCCTGACCTGAAGGAAAATCGTGATGTTGAAAAGGGAATCAATGTCGAAATCGATGATTTATCCCGTAATAAAGGAACGAAGTTGATCGATGCCAACTATGATTTAGAAAGTTATGAACGGATTCAGGTGAAAAAGCTGAATGATAGCGAACGGATTGTCCGGGTTCATGGAAGTGTTTTCTATCTCGACAAGGAATCTGAAGAAAGTGGCGGGGAATTTTTGATCGAGTTCCATCTGAAACAAGAGGGTGATACATGGGACATTGTAAAAACCGATGAATACACATTGCCTGAGTATCAAGAATGGATTAAGAAAAATAAAACTAACCCTTGATGATCCTTTGTCCGTCCTTATGGTTTAGGTTAGCTATGTTTTGTGGCGAAATGGGGGCAATATGTTGTAGGGGAAGATGGGAAGCTATATACGGAGGATAAAATGAACAAAAGAAACTTCATCATTTCAATCATGGCCATCTTCAGTTGTGTCCTGCTTTTTGTGATTGAACAAGTTTTACAAGCACCTTATCTATGGAAAACATTGGCAAAGATGGGGCTTTTCCTGATGATCCCTCTCCTTTTTATCCGGTTTGTTTTGGAAAAACCAATCTTAGCCTTTCTAAATTTGAGAGTCATAGATTTAAAGAATCTGCGCCTCGGCTTTTTGCTCGGTTTCATATCAATGGGGATTGTCATTGGTTCCTTTTTCCTGTTTCGGCCCTTTATCGATGTGGATAGCATTATGACAGATCTTGTTGAAAGGCAGGAAATTACGAAGGAGATTTTTCTGTTCATAGCCCTATACATTACCTTTGGGAATTCCCTTTTGGAAGAGTTTTATTTTCGGGGCTTTCTATTTTTGCAGATGTATGAAAAAGGGTCCAAAAGGTTTGCCTATTTGTTTTCGGCGCTTCTTTTTGCCCTATATCATGTGGCGATTTTTGCCGCATGGTTCAATATCGGGATTATGCTCCTTGCCTTATTAGGGCTGTTTGCCGTAGGTCTTTTATTAAACTGGCTGAATCTGAAGTCCAAAAATTTTTTGAACTCCTGGACTTTGCATATAATGGCGGATATCGGTGTAATGGTGGTCGGGTTTTATCTCTTTGGCTTTTTTTAATCTGATGGCCCCCTTTCTAGCAAAAAAGAGCTCTGCCTTTTGCAGGGCTCTTTTTCATGAACACCAAAAC
>NICF_comb_assmDRAFT_10002202_pt1 | contig 14931 bp, 10 predicted proteins | sample NewIslPassag4_SG_FD_11279 | JGI IMG/M metagenome (IMG submission 11279) | reverse complement strand
GCACCGCCGGACCACACGCGGGTCCTTCGGTGCCCCGCCGCAGGCTGGCAAGCGTTTCAAGGGGATATCCCGGGAATATCCCGCTGGAACGCTTCAAAAAGCCTTTGACAAGCGGCCCAGGAGCACGTGGTTGTCCCCATCCTCCCGGAATTGGCCCGCATAGTGCAGGCTCCACGTCAGCCCCGCCTCGCTCTCGCCGCTGGCGCCCAGCTCCACCTCAAGCCCGCCGCGCGCCGCCGGCGTCCCGCTCACTGGGAAACTCTCGCCGGGCGCACTCTGGAAGTGGGCCTCAATCGACCGCTCCGCTGCCTCCAGATCCTGCACCCATGCCAGCCTGCCGTGCCACTTCAGCCCCCTTGGGCCTTTGCGGCCGTCGCCACCGGCGGCAGCCAGCTCCACGCCAAGCCCAGCGCGTAGCCACGCTCCGCCGTACGGGTGCACCGTCAGCCCGGCGCCTCCGGCACCTGTCTCGCGAAAGAGCCCCCGCTCCGTCGTGTACCGCCCCAGCGACGCCACCGGCACCAAGGCGACCGGCCCGGCTTTCTACTCGGCAAAGCGCGCCTCCACCGCCATCATCGTGTCCGTCGTGTCAAAGGCAGCGAGCGTTGTCTTGCCCGCGTCGTACGCCAGCCGCCGCTGCCCCTCGTTGTGCGTCCGGCTCACGGCCGCCACCCCCGTCAGGCTCACCTGACCCAGCTGCCAGCGCCCGTATACGCCCAGCTGCAGGCCGGTCCCGTGCAGGGCGCTCCAGCGCGCGGGCATGTCCAGCGTTTCGGCGTGAAAGCCCGCCATCACGCCCGCCTGGCCGCTGGCGCCCCGCACCAGATCTGCACCCACCGTTACCCCGTTCAGCTGGAAGCTGGATGCAGCCGTGCCCCGGGCCGCGTCCCCGCGGATGCGGCCCCGGCTGCCGTGGGCCGCGGCCCACAGGGTCCGGCTTTCACCCGCGCGGCTCGCCAGCCCGTGCCTGACGCCGGCTGCCACGCCCTCCAGCCGCCGCACCGCCACCGTCGGCGGCGCCGTGTACACCTCGCCGGTAAACACCCGGACGAGGCACGACCCGGATGGTGGTGCCATCAGCAAAGGAGGCGATCCCTGCCACCCGCAGTTGGTCGTGATCCACGCCTGGCTGCGGGTTGGGGACGGCGCTGATTTCCAGCTCCAGGACCACGTCGGGGCCTTGCACGTAGTGGCCGCCCGTCCCGCCGTGCCGCTGGATGGAGAGGACGCCCATGGAGCGGCCGGGGGCCACGATGCCGCTCGCGTTTTCCACGCTGCCCGACACGCTCACGCTGCCCGATCCGCCCAGCAAGCCGCCCCTGACCAGTACGGAACCACTGGACAGGACGCCGTCCACCAAGACGTGGCCGGCCTCCACCTCCACGGTTTCGATGAACATTTCACCGGCAAAGACCCAGCCGCCGCCTTGGACGCTGGCCGTGTCAAAGCCGTCCACCCGTTGCAGCCGCGTCTCGCGCAGGACCGTCGAGGGCCCCGTCAGCAGCGTGAGGCTGCTGTGGGAGCCCTCGCTGATCAGATCACCGTCCAGGCCGGCGCCGGCGTAGATGATGACGTGCTTGGCTCCACCGGTGCCGAGGTGGATGTTGCCCTGGACCGCCGAGGTCTCCGCGAGCACCAAAGTCCACGTCGCCCTCGCCCAATTGGATGTGGCCGCTCAAGGTGCCCGAGTTGGTGAGCTGGAGGCTGGCCGCTGAACCCCGCATGTCCAGCGCCAGACCGTCGGGTCCGGCATCGATCCGGCCGGTGTTGGTGATGCTCGCGGCGCTCCCGACGCCGGACAGATCGAGACCTACGGCGGCGGACGGCTCCGAGGTGCTCAGCACCCCTCTGTGCACCGTGATGGTCCCGGAGTTGATCAACTCCGCCGCGTGCCTGGCGACGTGCACGCCCACCGCCCGTGACGCGACCGCCGTGACGTCCCCGGATACGACAACCTTGGTCGGCTGGCCGCCGGAGCCAACCTGCGTGCCGGCCTGCGCCTCTACCTCCCCGGGGGTAGAATTCTCGGCGTTCCAGACGCCCACGACGATGGCCGTCGCCTCCGAATGCTGGACCTTGGGAGCGAACCGACACCGCATCCCGGACCTCCGCCTGGGTGCCGTCTCCAATGTTCAGCGACACGCCGCGGGCGTAGCCCCCACCAGTGACGCTCACCCCGCCAGACACCGAAACGCCAGCATTGCCGATGGTGAAGACCTGAACACCGGACGCTTCTCCGCCGGCCGTCACGGTGACGCCGCCGCTGATCATCACGCTGCTGCCATCGCCGACCAGCACGTCCACGGCGGTGGCGTCCAAACCGGCCGAGGCCGCCACGGCCCCGGAGACGGTCAGGGTGCTCCCGGAGCCGACGTCGACGTATACTCCCCAGGCGTCGTCCTGTTCGGATTCCGCCGTCACAGCGCCGCTGACATGCACCGCCCCTCGCTCACCGGCGTCCCCGTAGACGGCTATGGCAAACCCGGCGGCGGACAGCGATACAGCCCCCGACACGGTCAGCGTGCTTCCGGCACCCATGTCGAAACTGACACCCCATGCGCCGTCCTCGTCCGAGCGGGTGCTGGTAGTTGTGGCCGCCACGTTGCCGCTGATGACAGCCGTGCCGCTTTCGCCCATGGACACGTAGACCGCGTCGGCGTAAAGGGCACCAGCCACCGTCACGGACGACGTGAGCGTGATCTCGTTGTTGTCGCCGCCTTTGACCCAAACGCCGTAGGCTTCGCCTTCCGGCCCTTGGGCGATGGCCGTGGCGGGGCCGCTGATCACCACCCTGCCTCCGTCGCCCACATCGACGTCGACGGCGTCGGCATAGGAGCCACCCGTTACCGCTACCGTGCCGGACACAGTCACCGTGCCGTCCTGGCCGGTGTCCACATACACGCCGTAGCCGGCCCCGCTCGCCGTGGACACCGTTACATCGCCGCCGACCGCCACTGAACCGCGGTCGCCCAAGCCGATGTGCATGGCGCCCGCGAACGCGCCCGCTTCCAGCTCGGTGTCGCCGCTCAGCGTCACGGAGCCTGAGTCGGCCTCGATGATGACACCGTAGGCGATGGAATTTTCACCCTCCGCCTTGACGCTGATGTCTCCGTGGTACTCCAGGCTTACGGAATCCATCGGGACTTGCCACGGGTTTTCGGGGTCCGCGGGGTCTACGGCCCACCCGACCACGATGCCCGCTGCGGCAAAGCCCGCGTGCACCGCGGTGTCCCCGGTGCCGGACATGGTCAACGCCATTTCCGCTCCCTCGGCACCCGGCAGCACGTTGATGCCCATCGCGAGGGCGGCGGCCTCCACCTCCACGTCGCCCGAGAGCTCGAGGTCCCAGGTGCCTCCGCCCGCAGCCTGGACCCCGACCGCCCAAAAGCCTTGGCTGGCCACGGTAAGTCCGCCGGCGATGGCGATGCTCCCGTCCTTGGCCATTTCTTCGGAAACGATGGTCAGCCGGTCTTTGTTGACCCTGACGTCTTCCTGATACTCACCTGCGCTGACAATGATCTCAGAGCCGGGCCCCGCTTCGTCCACGGCGTCCTGAATGCTCTCGCCCACATCTACGATGATGGGCTCCTGAGCCCACACGCCCTGCGCCATCACTCCCAGCACCCACAAAGCCACTGCCAGCAACCCGGACCACCGCAATCTCACTGTCAAACCTTTGACCTCCTTGCTCCTTGCCGCACCGGGCGGCGGGCTGGTACCGTCCTGGGGTACCGGCCGACCTCCGCCGCACCGGGGGCTTGCCGCAGGTGCATCCCCGCGTGGGAAGCTCTCCTCAAAATTCCACGACCAGCCGGCCCAAAAGCCCATGGCTGTCGCCGTCCGGCCGGAACCGGCCCTGGTACTCAAGGCTCCACGACGACCGGGCGGTGGACCTCCCGTTCACCGCGAGCTCCACTCCAAACCCGCGGCGTGCGGCCGGCGTGCCGTTCACCGTAAAGCTCTCTCCCGGCGCCCCGTTGAAATGCGCCTCGATGGCCCGCTCTGCCCCGCTGACGTCCTGCACCCACGCGAGCCGGCCACCCCACGTCAGCCCGCCTTCCGCGGCTTTTGCCGGCAGCAGCTCGACCCCGAGCCGGACCCGCACCCAAGCGCCACTGTAGGGATGCACCGTCAACCCGGCGCCGGCCGCACCCGTCTCGCTAAAGAGCCCCCGCTGCGTCGTGTAGCGCCCCACGGAGGCTACCGGCACGACGGCTACGCCTCCCGCCGCGAACCCTTCAAAACGCCCCTCCAACGCCATCACCGTGTCGGTGGTATCAAAGCTCGCCAAAGCAGTCTCGCCGCCGTCGAAGGCCAGCCGCCGCCGGCCTTCGCTGCGCGTCCGGCTGATGGCCGCGACGCCCGTCAGGCTCACCTGGCCCAGTGGCCAGCGGCCGTAGAGGCCCAATTGCAGGCCGGTCCCGTGCAGCACGCTCCCGCGGTCCGGCATCTCCAGCGTCTCGGTGTGGTAGCCCGCAAGGACGCCTGCGTGGCTGCTCGCTCCCTGGAGCAGATCAGCCCCTGCCGTTACGCCCGTCCATTGAAACGTGGACCCGGCCGTCCCCAACTGTGCGTCACCGCGGATGTGTTCGCGCCCGCCTTGGGCCGCCGCCCACCAGGCCCCCCGGCCGGCGGAACCCGGCGCGCTGCCGGCCAACCCGCGCCCGACGCCGGCCACGACGCCCTCAAGCCGCCGCGCAGCGGCCGTGGGCAGGGCGGTGTACACCTCGCCCGACAAGCTGTCCAGGGCCCGGCGGGCAGCGGCTTCCTGGTCCGCCTCCAGCGTGAACAGCCAGCCGTACAGATGGTCCAAGCTGGTGCCCGGCGCGTCTACGGCGGCAGTCAAGGCAGCGGCCACGGCCGTTTGGTTTCCGGAAGCTGCGATCGTCTCGAAGGGCCTCGTCTCGAGCACCACCGCCACCGAGCCCGTCTCCAGCCGGCCGTTGAGGAAGAGAAGGCCCCGTTGACCGAAGACGACTTGGAGCTTGTCCGGATTGAAGATCGCGGTGCCATCGACGATCCGGTATCGGACACCGGTGCGGTACACGCCTGGATGCGGCACGATTTGGATGGTGGTGCCGTCCGCAAAGCGGGCGGTCCCCGTCACCACCAACTGGTCGTGATCCTCGCCGGGTTTCGGATCGACCGCGGACTTGATGTCGATCTTGAGCACCGCGTCCGGCCCCTGGGTGTAATCGCCGCCGAACAGGTCGCCGGCGATGTGGATCACACCAAAGGAACTCCCCGGATCAACGACGCCGCCCAGATTCTCAAGGTGGCCAACGATGCTGCCGTTGCCGTCTATACGGCCGCCGGCGAGGCTGAGCTTGTCCAAGGCCCACAGCTCGCCGTCCAGGGTCAGGCGGCCGTTTTCCACCTCGACCCTGTCCGCCTCCAGGTATCCGACGATCCAGCGGCCCCCCTGCACGACGGTTTCCTCAAAGAAGTAGGTCCTCTCAAGGAGCGTGGAGCGCTCAACGCCGTCGGGCGACGGTTTGAGGACCAAGCTGCTGGACGCGCCGGCGGCCGTGAGGGTGCCGTCAATTCGCGCCCCGGCGTGAATGGTCACCTGCTTTTTGGCGCCGGGGACTGCGGCACCGCCCAGATCGAGGTTTCCGTGGACGGCGGCGTGCTCGGTGAGCATGAGTTCCACGTGCCCGCCGCCCAGGGACACATGGCCGGCGATGGTGCCGGAGTTGTGCAGGGTGACGTTGGGATCGCCCGTAATCTGGACGGCAATCTCACCGGGACCGGCGTCGATGCGGCCGGCGTTGGTGATCTGAATGGTTTCGGTGGCGTGCACCGCAAGGCCATGGGACTGGCCGGACCGGCCCCGAGCCGCGATGGTGCCGGGGTTTTCCAGGGTCAACACCGGCGCCTTCACCGACACGCCCGTCGCCGTGGCACCGGTGGCGACGATGTCGCCGGTGAGCGTCACCGTGGCGCCGGCGGTGCTTTCCATGTCAAGCCCGTACGCCGCGCCGCCGGCCTCCCGGGCGGTGGCGGACATGATCCCGCCCAGGCGCACCGTAGCGCCCCCGCTCCCGCTGTACGAGAGGCCGGTGGCCACCGCGCCGCCCTCCACGGTCAGGACCTCCGTGGCGACCACCTCGGACCCGGAACCCATGGCGAGCCTCAGGCCGAATGCCTGGGACCCGGCTTCCCTGGCCACCACGCGCATGGGTCCGGTGGCCTGCACGGCGCTGCCGTCACCCGCCGCCAGCTCCACCCCGACCGCCAATGCCCCGCTTGAGACCGTCAGCGGCCCAGCGACGGAAATCACAAGCCCCGGTGCGGCCTCGCCCAGTGAAGGGGCGCGGTGGAGCAGGCCATAAGCTTCTGCGTCCCGGTCCCGCCCGGTGACCGTGACGGGTCCCTCCACGCTGACCCGGCTATTCTCGCCCAGCGCATCCGCGAGCACGCCGAAGGCCCAGCCACCGTTCACTGCGACTTCCCCCTCGACGCGGAGCACCGCATCCGGGCCGTGGTCCCACACGAGGACACCACCAGCGCGGGACCGCTGGCCTTCATCGTGCGCCGTGACGCGCACGGGCCCGCTCAAGACCACGGTGCTGCCCTTGCTGAGGGGAAACTCCGCGCCCACCGCGAGCGCCCCAGCCGTCGCGGTGATGGGACCGGAGGCTGTGAGGTGCATCTCCTCCCCTACATAGAGGATCTCAAGGGCCACTGCCGACGACCCCGTCTCCGACGCCGTGGCCGTGAGACTCCCCGCCACCTCCACCGTCGCGCGTTCCCGGACCTCGTGCAGCTCGAGAGCTACCACCTCGGAACCGCTCCCTCCGGCTGCCGCGCTCACCGGCCCGTTGATGGACAGGGTCACCCCGGCGCCGGCATCGTACACCAGAAGGCCAACGGCCGACGAGCCGGCCTCGCTGGTCGTCGCCGTCACCGGACCGGAAAACGTGGCCGCGCTGTCGTCACCCAATTGGATGTAGGTTCCCAGAGCTGAGTACCCAGCCGACACGGAGATACCGCCGCCGACCGTGGCCCTCCCGACGGCCCCCGGGCGGAAGGAAGTGAACAAAATCGACAAGCCCTCGGCATGGGAGCCCTCGCCCCGCGCCACTACTGTTATGGGGCCGTCCACCGTCACCGTGCCTTCCTCGAGTTCCAAGATGGCGCCCTCCGCCCGTGCACCAGCCTCGACGGACACCCCGCCTACCGTAAAGCTGCCAGCTCCGCTGCTGACCAGCCTCACCCCGAGCGCCCATGAGCCCTCGTCGCGGGCCGCCACGTCCACCGGACCGCCGAGGCTGATGGTGCTGCCGCCGCCGGCATGGACATCGACACCTCTGACCCCCTTTGACTCAGGGGCGATGGCACCCCCGCCGCGAACCGTCACGGCATCCCCTGCCGTCACCGACGACCGCGCTCCAACCGCGAGGGTAACGCCGGCCGCTTGAGATCCTTGGTCGCGGGCCGTCACGTTCAGCGCGCCCGAGAGGCTGACCGTGCTGCCGTCGCCCAACCGGCCGCTGACACCGCCATCCCCAGCGATTTCGATGCGCCCGTCCTTACCCACGGCGTCGATCCCCAGCACGTCAGGGGCCCCGCTTACGGTCATCGGACCCGCGGTCAACACTCGAATCCGGGAGCCGCGCATGGCAATGGCGTACGGTGGGGTGCCGGCCCCCGTCGCGTCGATGGCAAAACCTTGGACACTGACGCCGGACGCGTCGATGGTCAACGCCCCTGTCAGCCGGGCGCCCAGGTGGTTTTCCGATACGAGAGACACGCCTTCTGTATTGATGTGGACGCTTTCGTTGTACGTCCCGTCCCTCACCAGGATGACATCGCCGGCGGCGGTGTCCTCCAAGGCCGCCTGAATGGTCGTATAGTCCCCGCCGCCGCCGGGATCGACGACGATGATGTTCTGAGCCGCCGTCGGCACGGCGGCGAGGGCAACGGCCAGCAGGCACATTCCAAAGGCCGCCCGCCATCCTAAGACTCGTCCCAGTTCCGGGCGATGGTGGATGAGCTGCGGGAGGCGTCGGGGGGCGCGCCCGTGGGGATCAAGTGGCCGCCCCCTGCACGGGCTACTTTCGCGCACCGGGCACCGGTCGCAGCAGCAACAAGAGCAGCACGATGCCCAAAAGCCCCATGAGGGGGTAAAAGGTGCCGATCACCTGCGAAAAGCGGAACAGGCCGCCCACCAGGGCTAGAACGCCGCCACCCACGACCGCGGCGCGAAAGCGAGCGGTGCCCTCCGGCCCGATCCGTGCGGCGAAACTGTACAGCATAGCCACCGCCGTCGTGTACACCTCACCCAGCAGCAGGAAGCTGTAAACCGCCGGGACCCAGGCCGGCAAGCTCCGGGCCGCGTACAGCATCGGGATGTCGAGGGCGGCGGCTTCCGGCATAAACGACGCGACCGTCAAGTGGATGGCACCGGCCCCCAAGCTCAAGAGCACCCCGCCCAGGGCGCCGCCGGCCATCAACGTCGACCGGTGCCCAACGGCCGCGCCCAGCGAACCAAGGATGGGAATGGACAGCACCATGTTGTACGCCACATACAGCACGGCGCCCAGCCACCACGGCCCCGCCGCCGCCAGGGCCAGGTCTCCCGGCCACGCCATGGCCCCCGCCACGCCCGGGCCGGTAGCCAGGGAGTAAACCGCGATGCCCAGCACCGACCCGATCAGCAGCGGCGCGAAAAACGCCAGGGCGTTGACCACGCCCCGCAGGCCGGTCAGCACCGTGAGGGTGGCTGCCCCCGCCATGAGCAGCGCGCCGTACTCGCGCGGCCACCCGTACTGCTCCAGCATGGTAGCGGAGGCGCCGGACACCATGGTCGCCGCGGTGCCCAGCAAGAAAAACACCAGCAGCCCGTCGATGACGGGCGCGAGCTGCGGGCCCGCCAGCCCGCGGATGAGCGGCCCGTGGGACACGGCGTTCAGCGCGTGCCCAAATAGCAGCACCCGGACGCCGAACCAGGCAAACAGCAGCGCCGCCACCAGCAGCCCCGCGAGGCCCAAGGGCCCGTAGGCGGTGAAAAACTGAAGCGTCTCCTGCCCCGACGCAAACCCGGCCCCCACGACGGTGCCCACGTAAGCCGTGGCAACGGTCCACGGTCCGGGCCCCGGCGTTCCGCCCCGTGTTGCATGACTCACGCCTGCCGTCACCTGCCCTGCCCACCCCGGCGTCCCCTGCGCCCGCAGGGCCGCCACGATTTGGTCCGATTCCGCGGGGTTCCCATCTTTGTTTCCACAAGAAGGCACGATTCCTTTCGACGGCAACCGAGGACAGGCCAACGGATCCGGGCAGGACGTAGCCGCCCGTGGTCAAAGACATACCCAAATACCCCAAAGGCGTGCCGGCAGATCGTGCCGGGGAAGGAAGAAAGGAGCGCACTCCAGTCGCCATGGAAACCAGCACCGCAAGCCGGGCGGCCCGCCGGGTCGTCATCATGGGAGCCGCCGGCCGCGACTTTCACAACTTCAACGTGGTCTACCGGGACAACCCGGCGTACCGGGTCGTAGCCTTTACGGCCACCCAGATCCCGGACATTGAAGGGCGCGTGTATCCCCCCGCCCTGGCGGGCCCGCTGTATCCTGAGGGGATCCCCATCGTGGCCGAAGAGGAGCTGCCGGAACTCATCCGCCGCGAGGCCGTGGATGAGGTGGTGTTCGCCTACAGCGACGTCTCTCACGAGTACGTCATGCACCGGGCGTCCATTGCCATGGCCAACGGGGCCGACTTCCGGCTCCTGGGTCCGGGCAGCACCATGCTGCAGGCCCGGGTGCCCGTGGTGGCCGTCTGCGCTGTGCGCACCGGCTCGGGCAAGAGCCAGACTACCCGCAAGGTGGCCGAGGTTTTGACCCGGCGGGGAGTGCGCGTGGTCGTGGTGCGCCACCCGATGCCCTACGGCGACCTGGCCGCCCAGGCCGTGCAGCGTTTCGCAAGCCGCGAGGATCTGGAGAAGCACCGCTGCACCATCGAGGAACGGGAAGAATACGAGCCCCACATCGACCGGGGCAGCGTGGTGTACGCGGGTGTGGATTACGGGCGCATCCTCGAGCAGGCCCAGGCCGAGGCCGACGTCATCCTATGGGACGGCGGCAACAACGACTTCCCCTTTTTCCGCCCGGACCTGATGATCACGGTGGCCGACCCGCACCGGCCCGGACACGAGACCACCTATCACCCAGGTGAAACCAACTTCCGCATGGCTGACGTGATCGTCATTAACAAGGTGGATTCGGCGGCGCCCGAACACGTGGCCCAAGTGCGGGCCGCGGCCCAGGCGGTGAACCCGCGGGCCATCGTTATCGAAGCCGACTCTCCCATCACGGTGGACGAGCCCGACGTGGTCCGGGGCAAGCGGGTCGTGGTCGTGGAGGACGGTCCCACCCTCACCCATGGCGAAATGGCCTACGGCGCGGGCGTGCTAGCCGCCCGGCGGCTGGGCTGCACCCTCGTGGACCCGCGGCCGTATGCGGCCGGCTCTCTCATCAAAGTCTTTGCCCAGTACAGCCACTTGTCAGACCTGGCGCCGGCCATGGGCTATGGCGAGGCGCAGATGCGGGACCTGGAGGCGACTTTGAACGCCACACCCGCAGACGCCGTCATTATCGGCACGCCCATCGACTTGGGGCGGCTGCTCAAGCTCAATAAGCCCGCTACTCGGGTCCGTTACGAGTTGGAGGAGCGGGGAGACGTCACACTCGAACAGATCCTTGAGGAACGGGTGCTGCGTAAACTCTGAAGGGAGGGTCGACGGATGCGGCTGCCCGGCAAGGTTGCGGTGGTAACGGGAGCGGCTTCGGGTATGGGTGAGGCCATCGCGAAGCTTTTCGCCCGGGAGGGGGCAAAGGTAGTGGTGGCCGACCTGGTGGCGGCGGGCGCCCAGCGGGTGGCGGATGAGATCCGTTCAAGCGGCGGCACGGCGCTGGCGGTGACGGCCAACGTGGCCGTGGAGCAGGACGTCCAGGCCATGATCGACGCCGCAGTGCGGGAGTGGGGCACGCTGGACATCCTGGTCAACAACGCCGGGATCATGGACAACATGATGCCCGCCCACGAGGTCACCGATGAGCTGTGGGAAAAGGTCATGGCCGTGAACGCGACCGGGCCCATGCGGGCCATCCGCAAGGCGCTGCCCATCTTTATGGAGAAGGGACGGGGCTGCATCATCAACATCGCGTCCATCGGCGGGCTCAACGGCTCGCGTGCCGGCGCAGCTTACACCGCCTCCAAGCATGCGGTCATCGGCCTGACCAAGAACGTCGCGTTCCAGTACGCCCAGCAGGGCATCCGCTGCAACGCCATCGCGCCGGGCGCCGTCGCGACCAACATCGCGTCCACGATCACGTCGCCCTCGCCCTTTGGTGCGGAGAAGGCCGGCCTCGGGATGGCGCTCAACCCGCGCATCGGGCAGCCCCACGAGATCGCTGCCGCCGCGCTGTTCCTGGCGTCGGACGAGGCCAGCTTCGTCAACGGCGCCGTCCTGGTGGTGGACGGTGGCTGGAGTGCGTACTGACCGGGGCAGAGCTGTGGCCGGCGGCATGGCCGCCGGCACCGGACAGGAGGAGCCGGTCGACGACCGCCGGGAAGCTCCTCGCGGCCGGACTGGCGCCCGGCCCAGCCTGACAGGCTGGGCCGGCCCTGTCCTTGGCTTTGGCGCCGGCTGCGCCATCCTGGCGCTCGGCATCGTGCTGACCGTCAAGGCCAACTTGGGCCCGCCGTCGTGGGACGTCCTTCACCTGGCTATCGGGAGGCTGGCGGGGCTGACGCTTGGGCGGGCTTCCATGTTGACCAGCGGGCTTGTCATCCTCCTGGTGCTCCTCATGCGCGGCGCGTGGACGGTCCGCTGGGGCACGGTGGCCAACTCGCTTCTGGTCGGCTGGGCCATCGACGTCTTCTTGGGTCTGGGCGTCCCTGACCCGCAGGCGCCGCCCATCCGGGCGCTGTTTCTGGCTGCCGGCGTCGTTTGTATCGCCTTGGGGTCCGTGGTCTACACCCGCACCGGCCTGGGAGCGGGGGCGCGCGACGGGCTCATCCTGGTCCTGAGCCAGCGCCTGCCGCTGACGGTGGGCCGCATCCGGCTGCTGTTGGAAGCTCTCGTCGTGCTCGTCGGCTGGCTTTTGGGCGGGCCCGTGGGCGCAGGCACCCTGCTGGTGACGCTGGGCACCGGGCCCATCGCCGACGTGCTTTTCCGCTTCCTGGGCCGGGGGCGGCTGCCGGCCACGGTGCGCATCCCCGAACCGCCGGTGCGTCGCCAGAAGGCGTCATAGGAACTCCAAGATCTCGTGCGGGGCCGGGCCGCGGCTCCGCCGGAGAGCGCCGCCCGGCCTTACCCCACCGCGCCCCCTACCCCGGTCCCAGGTGCTGGCACCTGCGGCGTGCGGCGCTGCCACACGTACACCGACGCCAGCAAGGCGATGCCCACCACGTCACTCCACGTGCTGGAGTAGGTCAAAAGCAGCCCTCCGGCGATGAGCGCCAACCGCTCCCACCACGCGGTGGGCCGCAGGAGCCACCCGCCTAGCCCTGTGGCCAGGGCGATGACGCCGAGGACGGATGTGGCCACGGCCAGGATAATGGTCCAGGCGTCCCCGATCAGCAAGAGCGCAACGCCCTCAGGCGTGAGGCTGAACATGAAGGGCACGATGAACGCGGGCAAGGCGTACCGCCACGTGTTCCACATGATCTTGTACGGGTTGCCGCCGGTGATGGCCGACACTGCGAAGCACGCCAGGGCCGTGGGCGGCGACACCTCCGACAGGACGGAGTAGTAGAAGATGAACATGTGAGCCGCCGCCTCGGGCACGCCCATCTGCACCAGGGCCGGCGCCACGATTACCGCGGCCACAATGTACGAAGCGGTGATAGGGAGCGCAAGGCCCAGGATGAGCAGCACCACGGCCGCCAGGATGAGGGTGGCCAGCAGGTTTCCGTCCGCGAGACCGATGATGATGGACGAGAACTTCAGACCCAACCCCGTGAGATTGACGACGCCTACCATGATCCCCGCCACAGCCGTAGTGGCCACCACGGACAGCGACTGCCGGGCGCCGATCTCCAGGGCGTCTAGGAGCTTCTTGGGCCACAGCGCGGTGTCGCGCCGGAAGAAGCTGACCGCCACCCCCAGGACCATAGACCAGATCACCGCGAACGTGGCTGTATAGCCCAGCATCAGGAACACGACGATGGCGAACAGGGACGTGAGGTGAAACCAGTAGCCCCGCAAGAGCTCGGCAACGGGTTTGGAGGCGATTTCCACCTGGCGGGTGCCGAGCCGGACCGAGTCCACCTCGATGGTGATCAGGATGCAGATGTAGTACAGCAGGGTGGGCACGACCACGTATTTGATGACCTCAAGGTAGGAGACGCCCAGGATCTCGGCGATAAGGAACGAGGCCGCCCCCATGATGGGCGGCGAGATGACGGCGCCGATCCCGCCCGCCGACAAAATGGCGCCGGCCGTGACTGGGGTGTAGCCTGCTTGGCGCAGCATGGGCCACGTGACCGCACCCAGCGTCACCGCGGTGGCCACGCCGCTCCCCGAGGGGCCGCCCAGGAGGAACGAGCCGATGGTCACCGCCCTGCCGGCCCCGGAACGGCGGCCGCCCGTCAGCGCGAGAGACAGGTCCACGAAAAACTTGCCGGCGCCGGAGGCGTCCAGGATCGCCCCGTAAATCGTGAACAGGATGATGAAGGTGGCCGAAACGCCCAAAGGCACGCCGAAGATGCCCTCGGTCGAGAGGTAGAGCTGCCCGATGAGGCGGTTGAACGAGTACCCCCGGTGCGCCAGCAGGCCCGGCAGGTGCGGCCCGAGGAACGCGTACGCGATGAAGGCCAGCGCCACCAGGGGCAGGACGAGGCCCGTGGTGCGCCGCGACGCCTCCAGCACCAGGATGAGGGTGATGACGCCCCACAAGATGTCGGTGCCGGTGGGCCTCACGATGCGGTAGGCCACCTGCTGGAAGTTGAGTACCATGTAGCCCACGGCCGCGACGGCCAGGACAGCCAGAGCGACGTCCCAGACAGGCACCCGCCTGCGGTCCCAGCGCCCGATACCGGGATACAGGAGAAACACGAGGCACAAGCCAAAGGTCAAGTGCACGGCCCGCAACTGCTGTGCGGGCATGTAGTACAGGGCGGCCCATAAGTGAAAGAGGGCCATGGCGACGGCAATGGTCCACACGACCCAGCGCAAGGGGCCGTGCAACTTGCGCGTCGCCCCTTCGTATTCCTCGATCAGCTCTTCTACCTTCTGCTCATCCAGACGGTCTTCCGCCCCGGGCCCCCCGGCGCCCCCGTTGACGGGGCCGCCCGGGGGCCCGCCGCCCTCGATACCGCCGTACGGGCCGGAACCGGACACGTCCACGCCACACCCTTCTCCCAAAAGCTATGCCGCGCCGCGCTCGCCAGCCACAGCCACTGGACCAGGACGGCCCGCCGCCAGCGCAGCTCCACTCTTTCGGCCAAACCCGCCAGGGGCACACACCGGTTTCCGAGGACGAGGGTGCGCTCGCCCACGGCCGTCGCACGGATGCGCACCGGTTGCGGGATGATAAGCGCCTCACCGGGGACCAGCCGGAAGCGATCGTTGACCCGCTGCAGGCGGCCGTTGGGGAACGCGTAGTACTCGGCGATGCGATCGGTGGTGGACGTAACCTCGACCAGCGCGAATCCCCGCGACGTGAGGCTCAACCGCTCCTCCACCTCCACCCCGAAGATGGAGTGCCGGTACCGGATGCCAAAGGTCTCTCCCGGGACCAACGGTGCCACGAAAACCACCGTCGGCGCCGGGTCCGGCGCTTGCCTCGCGGTGATCTCGAGGACGGGCAGCGGCCAGCGGCTCACGAGCACGAGCAGCGCCGCCGCGGCCAATACGGCGCGGCGCCGCCCCAATGCTGACCCGATCCCGAGAAGCCCCACTGGCTGCGTCTCCCACCCGCCGGCTCG